>JFJP01040492.1_pt1 | contig 11418 bp, 8 predicted proteins | sample 431651 | NCBI WGS metagenome assembly JFJP01 (sample SAMN02602958, study PRJNA72255) | Microbial mat metagenome, whole genome shotgun sequencing project. | biome: fresh water; feature: sink hole; material: water; isolation source: purple microbial (photo- and chemosynthetic) mats found in... | reverse complement strand
GAGGCGGAGAAGCGCGAGCTCGAAAGCGCCTCGGACCTCTTCAGGACCCTCACGGAGCAACTGGCCGCGCATGAGCGCGAGGCCGGGGAGACCGAGCGTCAGCTCAGCGAGCGCAACGACAAGCGCTCCAAGGTCGAGCAGAGGATCAGTGACGCCAGGGACCTTGAAGCGCAGACCGCGATCCTGCTCGTGGAAGTGGATGAGGTTCTGGCGCAGAGATTCGCCAGGCTGACCTCCATGCGTGAGGATGCGATCGGCGACCACGTGCTCACGGTCGAGTCCTGCGACAATCGGGAGCGCGACATGCGCGAGTGGCTGCAGGCCGCGATCGGCGCCGAAGACCTGAAGATCAAGCGACTCGTGGAGAAGCTCATCAGGTCGATGGCCGAGTATAAGATGGAATGGCGGCTGGAGACCAGCGAAGTGGATGTCAACATCGACGCCGGTCCCGAGTTTGCGGCCATGCTCGCCCAGCTTCGCGCAGATGACCTGCCCCGCTTCGAGGTGCGCTTCAAAGTGCTCCTGAACGAGAACACCATCCGGGAAGTGGCCAACTTCCAGTCCCAGCTGGCGCGCGAGCGAGAGACGATCAAGGAGCGCATAGCCCAGATAAACAGGTCGCTCACGGGCATCGACTACAATCCCGGTCGGTACATCAGCCTCGAAGCCCAGCTCTCGGTCGACGCCGAGATTCGAACATTCCAGGCCGACCTGCGGGCCTGCACCGAGGGCACCCTGACAGGCTCGGAGGATGCGCAGTACTCGGAGGCCAAGTTCCTGCAGGTCAGGAAGATCATCGATCGGTTCCGCGGCCGCACCGAGTCTGCCGATGTGGACAGGCGGTGGACCGTGAAGGTCACCGACGTGAGGAACTGGTTCGTCTTCGCGGCCAGCGAACGCTGGAAGGAAGACGACAGCGAGTACGAGCACTATGCGGATTCCGGCGGCAAGTCCGGTGGCCAGAAGGAGAAGCTCGCCTACACCGTGCTGGCCGCAAGCCTGGCCTACCAGTTCGGGCTGGCGCGGGGAGAGGTGAAGTCGCGCTCGTTCCGCTTCGTCGTGATCGACGAGGCGTTCGGGCGCGGATCCGACGAATCGGCCCAGTACGGGCTGCGGCTCTTCGCGGAATTCAATCTGCAGCTGCTGATCGTCACGCCGCTGCAGAAGATCCATGTCATCGAGCCCTTCGTGTCGAGTGTCGGCTTCGTGCACAACGAGGATGGTCGCGAGTCCGTCCTGCGCAACCTGAGCATCGAAGAGTATCGGGCGGAGAAGGGCAAAAGGTCGACCTGATGTGGACGACCCCGGAAGACATCAAGGCCCAGGTCCAGAAGCTCTGGGACCGAGGCGTGCTCCTTGCCCCCCTGGCGGGCGGTGAGCCGTCATTTCCACGGCGGCTTCCGTGCAGGGGACCGGATTCCGCGGAAGTGAGTGGGCGATTCCCGGAGGTGCAGGACTGGATCGCCCGTTTGTCCACGGCCGCCGACGCCTACCGCATCGAATGGCGCACGGTCAATCACCGCGTCCTGGGCGCCAACCAGTTGCCGGCGGCGATCTGGATCGATACGCTCGACGACGCGCTGGCCCTGATCGGCAAGCGACGGGCGGCGGGCCAGTTCGCAACGTTGGTGGACCTGACAAGGGAGCGGGAGCCCGCGCTGGTGCCCTGGCTGGCGAAGCGCCCGTTGCGAGCGCTGGAACTGGCCGAGCATTGGCCGCAGCTGCTGGCGGTCGTGTCCTGGCTGCAGATGCATCCGCGACCGGGAATCTACCTGCGCCAGATGGACCTGCCGGGTGTCCATACCAAGCTCATCGAGGGGCATCGCGGTGTGCTGGCGGAGCTGCTGGATCTGGTGCTGCCGACCGATGCGATCGACACCGGGCATATGGGCGCGGGTGGATTCTGCGGCCGCTACGGGTTCTTGGACAAGCCGCTGCGGGTGCGCTTCCGAATCCTGGATCCGCAGATTCGGCTGCTGCCGACGCCCGAGGCGCGCGACATCACGTTGACGCAAGAGGCGTTCGCCGCCCTTGAGTTTCCGGGTTCGAAAGTCTTCATCACCGAAAACGAAGTTAACTTCCTGGCCTTCCCGGACGTTCCCGGGGCGATCGTGGTCTTTGGCGCCGGTTACGGCTTCGAAAACCTTGGCGCGGCCAAGTGGATGCACCAGAAGCGCCTGTATTACTGGGGCGATATCGACACGCACGGATTCGCAATCCTCAACCAGCTCCGACGAACTTTGCCGCACGCGGTGTCCGTGCTCATGGATGAGAGGACGCTGCTGGAACATCGATCGCTATGGGGGACTGAGGCGCGGCCGGAGAGAGGGGAACTGGAGCTGCTGGAGAGCGAGGAGCGGGTGGTGTACGATGGGCTGCGGCTGGGTCGATGGGGAGAGAGGGTGAGGTTGGAGCAGGAGCGGGTCGGGTTTGTTCGGGTGCTGGATCTGTTAAGCGATCGTTCTGAATAGGCATCGAGAAACGGCAAGGGGTGGGCAATGCCGGATAATCCAAACCTTCCTCAGCCCACGCCGGGCGACGGCCAAGTCCTGATCTATCAGGACGGGGCCACCCGCCTCCAGGTGCGTCTGCAGGGCCAGACTATCTGGCTGTCCCAGCGGCTCATCGCCGAGCTGTTCCAGGTTTCCGTGCCAACCGTAAATGAGCACCTATCAAACATTTACAGCGAGGGAGAGCTCAACCAGCGGACAACTCTTCGGAATTTCCGAATAGTTCAAACCGAGGGTCCCCGCGAGGTCTCCCGCGCCATCGACCACTACAGCCTCGACGCCATCCTCGCCGTCGGTTACCGCGTCCGGTCGGCCCGCGGCACCGCCTTCCGCCAGTGGGCCACGTCGCGTCTCTCCGAGTTGCTGGTCAAGGGTTTCACGATGGACGACGAGCGCCTTAAGGAAGGCCGCACGACACCCGGTCAGTCAGACGATCTTCGCCACTGTCCAAAAAAGCTGCATTTCGCCATCCGCGGCGGCACCGCTGTCGAGGTGAGACGTGATTCAAAATCGACGAGCAGTGGCGCTTGCGCCGGCGCAAGTTTTCCCGAGTCATCATGAGGAAACCCGATGGCCCGTTCGCCCAGGGCATGGCTGTCCGCCACGAGACTTGTGCGGCTTGAGCGTGGTGGATGGCGACTTCCTGTAAAACCGCTTCCCGCAAATCACGCATTCGTAGACGTAGTTCCGGCCCTGATGGCGCATGAGGGCATTACCGCCGGACCGGCGTTCGGTGGGTGGAATGATGATCGGACCGGCGGGTGGCAACTCGACGGCATAGCGCGGTGTGAAGACCTGGCTGGTTGCCTGGGCGCGACGAATCCGGTCCAAGCGATAGCTGCGATCCTCATGCTTGGCAACATTCCAGGCATGAAGGATGATTGCGCCCTCCTTCGTTCTGCGCAGCGAATACGGCTCGATGCGCCGGATGCTTCCCTGGTATTCGAGATCGACACACAGGCGGTTCGCGGCCGCAAAGCGAATGATCTCCACCGCAGCCCGCTGTTCGGGCCTTACCGGCAGCACCAAAGTGCGATCACGGAGGATCGTCGCCCCCGCGGCGCCGACAAAGGACACCGGGGTTGCAGGCGCGGTGCCATGTGCCAGCCACGCGAAGAATTCGGGAAGTACGTCCCAGAACGAGCTTACGGGAGGTAGCGCCGGAAGTTGATGGCGTAGCATATTCTCCCAACTGGCATCGAGCTCGTCGCGGTGGCTCTGGAGATCGGCCGACGCCGGCAGCGGTATTCCCTTGAACTGGCACTTTTGCACCAGGACGTCGAGAATCACCGACGGCAAGGTCTGCACCCCTGAGTTGCGAAACAGGCTGATCACGTCATACAGATCGCGCGGCCTCGTCCGCTCGGCGAGCGCACGGATCTTTTCGGCGAAGACCTCCTCGTAGGCGTACGCCTGCACGTTGATACCATTCGGAGGTGCATCACTGTATGGATGGAAGACCGGACGCATGACAGGCGCCAGCACAATCCGCTCATCCGCCGTCAGATCGAGCTTGATGCGGGGCCAGCCCCCGGCCGCCGTCGGTGAGACGGGGCCGCGATAGCTGATTTTGCCCTCACAGTTCCTGTGCCCGCGCCTGTTGTCATAGATGTCGAAGTCCTGCTTGTCTGCCGGCAGTTCGAGTCCACTCTGCTCGTAGACCCATTCGCCCACCTCCGCGAACGCCCGGCGAAGGAACGCCGCCTCGAGGTGCGACTCATCTGGCAAAGTGAAATCCAGATCTTCCGAAAAGCGATAGGTCTCGAAGTAACACTTCTTGAGACAGGTTCCACCCTTGAACATCCAATTTCGGGAAAGGCTCTCGTGAGCGGAGATTCCCGCCAACAGCCAGCCTAGGGCGTAGTCCTTTTCGACGACGTGCGGATGGAGCCCCGTCTGCCCTGCGACGAACATGATTTCCGCTTTGCCAATCATGTTCGATCCCCGGTGGCCCAGTTGTCCGGCACCCAGAGTCGCCAGCGCGTGACGAGCCGTGCACAATCGAGGGTCGGGTCCAGCTTTGCATACCCTTCCGTCAGTCGCTCGCTCGCGGCCTCGCAGAAGGGCGTACCGCGAGGATGGCGTTCGGCAATGAATCCGAGACGCTTGAAGACGGCGCCGTTACCCAGGCGGTCGGCATATTCCACGAGTACACGCGGATCATTGTCCGCACGGCTCAGGTACTGGGTGAAGCAATCGACGACGTGCTGGATCCCGCCTCCGGCCGCAGGATCGTTGAGCAGATCGACGAGCGTGCGGTGGATATCCGAGACCATCACCCGCGTCTGGCTGCGCCAGATGACTTTGGTGCCGAAGATGTGTTCCGGTCCGAGGTGCCTGACCGTGAACATGGTACCGTGGTGTCGCGCGGTCCTCCGCCGCACCGGCCTCCCCGTGTACACCTGGATGTCTCGAAAGACCTGCTCGGTGAGTCCCCAGTGCTCAGCGGCCGTGCGTCCACCGACATAAGCAGGATCGAACAGGGCCGGAACGAGCACCCATGGATCTTCGAGGACCTGCTCCGAGCCCTGCAGGGCCAACTGGACAGGAACGTAGAGGCCTGGTCCCACACGCCTCAGCCATCCCTGCGCGGCCCAGCGCGAAAGGAGTTTCGCCGCGACCGTCCGGGGAATCGCCAAAGTTGTCGCCACGTGGGCGATATCGATGACGTCACCCGCTGTTCGGATGACGGCGGTGAGTCGGGACCTCGGGGTGGTGTGATTTGGGTCGTTCATACTATATGTATAGTGCGATAATTCCCTTGTGGCGAGAAATATCGATGTTGAAATGTAGTTTTGCGCTATAGCAAGCATGCATAAATTCCTTTTAATCGCGAAAAGGCGTCACGATGATATAGTATTGCGTACGCCCCAAGCCAGGCTGGATACGTGGGGCAAGGCGGTCGCGGTGAAACCGAATCCAGCCGGTGTCGAGCCGGCGGCCCCAGCGCGCCACCCTGCGCGAGGCCTCCCGCCACCGCCACACCTGCGCAATTCCCGTTCCCCCATGGCGATGTCGCCCCTCGCCGTGCGCCGAGGCGCGGCGCAGGCTTGCCCTGAGGTCTACTTCTGGCTAGCCTGCCCTGATGAACAACACCGCCCTCAGCATCCTCAACAACACCTACGGCTACCCCGCCTTCCGCGGCCACCAGTCCGCGGTCATCGACCACCTGGTCACCGGCGGCGACGCCCTCCTGCTGATGCCCACCGGCGGCGGCAAGTCCCTCTGCTACCAGATCCCGGCCCTTCTGCGCGATGGCACGGGCATCATCGTTTCCCCGCTGATCGCCCTGATGCAGGACCAGGTCAGCGCCGTCAACCAGCTGGGCGTGCGCGCGGCGTTCCTGAATTCGTCGCTTTCGTTGTCCGAGGCGCGGGGCGTCGAACAGCAGCTGCGCCGCGGCGAGCTCGACCTGCTCTACATCGCCCCCGAGCGCCTGCTGCAGGAACGCACCCTCGAATTGCTGGATGGCGCGGCCATCGCCCTGTTCGCGATCGACGAGGCCCACTGCGTCTCCCAGTGGGGACACGACTTCCGTCCCGAGTACCTGCAGTTGGCGGTTCTGGCCGAGCGCTATCCCGGCATCCCCCGCCTGGCCTGCACCGCGACGGCCGATGGCCGCACGCAGGCCGAGATCCTCGACAACCTGCGCCTGCGCACCGGCCGCGTCTTCATCGGCGGTTTCGACCGCCCGAACATCCAGTACCGCGTCGTGGCCAAGGACGAGCCTCGCAAGCAGCTCCTGAAGTTCCTGCGCGACGAACATCAGGGCGACGCCGGCATCGTCTATTGCCTGGCGCGCAAGAAGACGGAAGAGACCGCCGCCTTTTTGTCGCAACACGGCTTCGCCGCAGTGCCCTACCACGCCGGCCTGGACGCCGCCACGCGTCGCCGCCACCAGGAGCGCTTCCTGAACGAGGACGGCCTGATCGTCTGCGCGACCATCGCCTTCGGCATGGGCATCGACAAACCGGACGTCCGCTTCGTGGCGCACCTCGACCTGCCCAAATCGGTCGAGGGCTATTACCAGGAAACCGGCCGCGCCGGCCGCGACGGCCTGCCCGCCAACGCCTGGCTGTGCTACGGATTGCAGGACGTCGTCATGTTGCGCAAGCTGGTCGACTGTTCGGATGGCGATGAAATGCACCGCCGCCGCTCGTCCCAGCAACTCGACGCCATGCTCGGCTACTGCGAAGTCACCGCCTGCCGGCGCCAGCGGTTGCTGGCGCACTTCGGCGAAATTCTGCCGGACCCCTGCGGCAACTGCGACACCTGCCTGTGGCCGCCCGAGACCTACGACGCGACGGTGGTCGCACAGAAGGTTTTGTCCTGTGTCGCTCGGACCGGGCAGAGGTTCGGGGCGCAGCACATCATCGAAGTCTTGCGCGGGGGCGCGGCCGAACGGGTGCTGCGGCTGGGGCACGATAAGCTGTCGACCTATGGCATCGGCGGCGAATTGGACCCCTTCGGGTGGCGCAGCGTGATCCGCCAGCTGGTCGCCCATGGGCTGCTGGCCCTGGACCCCGAGGGGTACGGGGGGCTGCGGCTGACGTCTTTGGCGGGGCCGGTCCTGCGGGGCGAGACGGAACTGCGGTTGCGGCGGGATCTGCTGGTGAAGGCTGTTTCTTCCGGCGGCGGCGGTGGGGCGGGGCGGAAGGCGCGGCGGGCTTCTTTGGTGCTGGCTTCTGATTTCAGCGACGAGGTCGAGCCGGACGCCGCCACGACGGCGCTTTTCGAGCGCCTGCGCGCTTTGCGGTTGCGCCTGGCCTCTGAGCAGTCGGTGCCCCCGTACGTCATCTTCCATGACAAGACCCTCGCCCTGATGGCGCGGCGGCGGCCGTTGTCGCTGGAGGCGCTGCTGGGGATCAGCGGTGTGGGGCAGGCCAAGCTGGAGAAGTATGGGGAGGCGTTTCTGGTGGAGATTCGGGCGGGGGAGGGTGGGTATTTGGAGGAGTGAGGGTTGTGGTGCTTGTGCCGGCGTAAGGTGTTGTGTGTGTTGTGTGTGGGGTGGGGTGCAGGTTGATGCTTATAGTGCGCGATGGAATCCGCGCACGCGGGTCCTGAATGGGGGGCCTGGCGAATCCACGATTCCTCCCGGGATTTGGAATCTGATCCATGAACATGCCCACACCGGTTGGGTACGCTGAACTGCTGTCCGAGATCAAGGAGCAGGTCCGCGCCGCACGGGTTCGCGCCGGGTTGGCCGTGAACAGTGAACTGATCATGCTCTATTGGCGGATCGGACGGGACATCTTGGATCGCCAGGAAGCGCTAGGGTGGGGATCGGAAGTAATCTCGCGGCTGGCGGACGATTTGCGGCGGGAGTTCCCGAACATCAAAGGCTTTTCCGCTCGTAATCTCAAATATATGAGGCAATTGGCAAAATATTGGCCGAACGAGGCAAAAGGGCCACAGCTTGTGGCCCAAATTCCCTGGGGTCATGTCCGTCTGCTCCTTGATCGGGTCATCGACCCGGCGGAACGTGACTGGTACATTCGTGCAACGGTGGAGAACGGCTGGAGCCGCGCCATCCTGGGCGGCCAACTGGACAGCGACCTCTACCACCGCCAGGGCCGCGGCGTGACCAACTTCGAACGTACGCTTCCGCCGGCTCAATCCGAATTGGCGCTCGCCCTGCTCAGGGACCCATACAACTTCGACTTCCTCAGTTTGGCAGAGGACGCCCGCGAGCGTGACGTGCACCGCGGCCTGCTGGGCCACCTCCGTGAATTCCTGATCGAACTGGGCGCCGGCTTTGCGTTCGTCGGCAGCGAGGTCCACCTCGAGGTCGCCGGCGACGATTTCTACATCGACCTGCTCTTTTATCATCTGCGGTTGCGCTGCTATGTCGTCATCGAATTGAAAACAGGCGACTTCAAGCCCGAGTACGCCGGCAAGCTCAACTTCTACCTGTCGGCTGTCGACGACCTGCTGCGCCATCCTGACGACCAGCCCAGCATCGGCCTGATCATCTGCCGCGGTCTCAAGGGCGTCATTGCCGAGTATGCGCTGCGTGATATGGGCAAGCCCATCGGCATTGCCGGGCACCGGCTTCGTCAGGGGTTGCCGGAGCGGTTGAAGGGGCAGCTGCCGACGGTTGAGCAATTGGAGAGTGAGTTGCGGGGGCCACGGGGACGGGGATTGGACGATTTACCGGATCCTGAATAGCTATGAATTTTGCAGTTGCGACACTTGCGCCGGCGCAAGTGGTGGGGCTGACGCCTCTCGGGCAGACAAGATTGGTGCGGCGCGGCTTTCGCTTCGTTGCCTGGCACCCCATTTAAACGTACATTTGAACGTACGTTGATTTTGTTATCCCGGAGGTGCCCCAGCCATGAAAATCCCCGAGATCATCCCCATCACCGACCTCCGCCAGGACGCCGCCGCAGTGCTCAAGAAGGTCCAGGGATCGCTCGACCCGCTGGTCATCACCCAGCGCGGGCGGGCGGTCGCGGTGATCCACAGCATGGAGGCCTACGAAAAATTGCTCCACGAGCATGAGTTGATGCGGCTGCTCGCGGTCGGGGAATCCGAGATCACCGCCGCTGAAGGGTACGCGCCGGGGGACGGGCTCGGGGAGCCGAGCGGGCGGCCGTTGGGGTCGGCCGAACCAGATCTGTCCGACCGGCCGGAGGGGTGAGGGTTTTTGCCCAGTTCGGAGTGAGGTGAGGTGATGGGGTGCTGTTGTGTGCTTTTGACGCCGTTAGTGCGATTGATATGTCGAGGTAATGAGATTATGTAAGCATATAGGGCAACGAAACCGGCTTTAAAGATGCGCAAAGCCATCAAACGGAAAATGGCGGCGGCTCGCAATCCCCGGTGCAATGGAAGGCGACAGAACGTCCCGAGGGTGCCCGGACCGCGGCATCCGGGTTGCGCCGGCACGACTCGGCGGGGTGCTGGCGGCGGGTTTGGGGCGGAGGCGGGTGCCGGACGGGCGCTGGGCGTCGGGCGAAGCGGACGTCGGGTGCTGACCCGGCGCAGGGCGCACGGTGCCGGGTGAAGGTGACGGTGGCTGTCGACCCGGCGCCGGGCGCGTGGCACCGGGCGAAGGTGGCGGCAGCTATCGAACCGGTGCCGGGCGAGTGGCCTGGGTGAAGGTGACGGCGGCTGCCGACCCGGCGCCGGGCGCGTAGTGACGGGTGAATGCGATGGCGGTCGCCGACCCAGCATCGGGCGCGTGGCGCACTGCGAATGCGGCGGCGGTCACTTACCCGGCCTACGGAGCGCGGCCTGGACGTAGGCAACGCCGGCACCCGACTGGATGCGGTTCCCGTTCAAGGCGCGGGAGCGGCTGGCTGGTCGCCTATCTTCCGAACCACCATGTTGCCCGCGTCCGGGACCAGGCAGGCCCGCTCGACCCGCAAAACCAAAAATCCAGAGTACCGCGAACCGCGACTTGCGCCGGCGCAAGTGCCGGCAAACACCACCCGAACAGCGCGTATACAGTATTCGCACCTCGTGGGGCTGTCGTGAGCGGCGCCTAATTGCCCTTATCGCATTCCATTACCTGAACATGTCCACAAAACACAATTCCATCACCACATTGGCTTGACACTCCCGCAAAGCCCCCTTATTCTGCCAACGTGTCGACAAAACAACGATTGGTGAACATGATCACATCGCCGCAGCCTGCTCCTCCGCCCGACCCGAATCTCCCCCCGATCCCGCCGCTCGAGTGGCTGGAAACCCGCCCGGTCCTGCGCGCCTGCATCGCGGCTCGGGCTGCCCTGGCGGGTCTCGGAATGTCCGCGCAGCTTTTGCCGAACCAGGGGATGCTGTTCAGCACGCTGCCGATCCTCGAGGCCCAGGCGAGTTGCGCGCTCGCGGACATCGTCACCACGCCGGAGAAACTTTTCGAGCATCGGCACGCGGGGGCCAAGCCGGACGCCGCCACCAAGGAAGTGCTCCGTACCCATCAGGCTCTGTTGAGCGGGTACCGCTCGCTGGCCAGGCGGCCGCTGCGGATCCGGACCGCGGTCACCGCCTGCAGCGCCGTCATGGGACTGTACATGGGGGTGCGTCGGGATCCGGACACGGTGAGCGGGCATACCGTATACAGCCCGCCCGAGGGCGAGGTCGTCATCCGCGAACTCCTTGAGGGGTGGGAGCGCTTCCTTCACGAGGAGCGCGAGCTGGACCCCCTCATCCGCCTGGCCGCCGGCCACTACCAGTTCGAGGCCATCCATCCGTTCGCCGACGGCAACGGGCGGACCGGGCGCATCCTCAACAGCCTGTTCCTGGTTCAGGAGGAACTGCTGCCCCAGCCGATCCTCTGCCTCAGCCGGTACCTGCTCAGGCACCGTGATGCCTACCTCAACCTCCAGCTCGAAGTGACCCGCGCCGACGGTTGGGAACCCTGGCTGCTGTTCATGCTCGAGGGGGTGCGCGAAACCGCGCAGTGGACGATCGGCCTCATCGAGCGCGCGCGGACCCTGTCCGACCTGACCGACACCTATGTCCGGCAGCAGCTGCAGAAGATCCACAGCCGCGAACTGGTCGAGGTGCTGCTTTGCCAGCCCTATTGCCGGATCGAACACCTGGTCGAGGCAGGGGTGGCCCGGCGGCAGACCGCTTCGCGGTACCTGCGGGCTGGTCGAGGCAGGGGTGGCCCGGCGGCAGACCGCTTCGCGGTACCTGCGGGAACTGGTGGAGGTCGGCGTGCTGGAAGAGCGGAAGGCCGGGCGCGACAAGCTGTTCGCGAATCCGCAGTTGTTGCGGTTGTTGATGGAGGCGGAGTAGGGGGCGCGGCGCTTGCGCCGGCGCAAGTTTTGGGAAAAGGAATGGCGTCCTCGGGCTAACCCTCGATCAGCCTCGGCAACACGCCACCGGGACGTCCGAAGTGAGGAACGGCATCGCCGGGATTCGCGGCGTCCGGGCAGACGAAGCGACCGGCCGACGGCGAATA
>JFJP01000350.1_pt1 | contig 11418 bp, 10 predicted proteins | sample 431651 | NCBI WGS metagenome assembly JFJP01 (sample SAMN02602958, study PRJNA72255) | Microbial mat metagenome, whole genome shotgun sequencing project. | biome: fresh water; feature: sink hole; material: water; isolation source: purple microbial (photo- and chemosynthetic) mats found in... | reverse complement strand
CCGCACCCTTCAGCGGATTGCCATCCTTGTCGAAGATCTTGCCAAAGGTGCCACCGCCCACCACATCACCGCTGCGCATGATGGTGTTGAACCCGATGGCGTAGTCTCTGAAGTCGATCGTGACCTTGTTGCAGGCCAGGATGGACTGTTTTTCGGCATCGGTTTCGGGGGCCTTCACGCCGGCGAACTCGATGAACTTGGTGCCGGAAACAGGACCGCTTTCAGAACTGCCGCAGGCGACAAGGGAGAGTAGTACAGCCGCAGACAGTGCGGCATGGATGGGGCGCATGGATTCCTCCTGGGTGAACGACTTGGCAAGTCTGCTGGCCGCAGGTGGAGGGAAGGAACCAGGCGGGTGAAGTTTTGGTTAATTCGGGAGATAAGCGTCCTCTTATTCGTTGGCCTTTCTCAACGCGAGCAGGGCGCTCAGTTGGGCCGCCTCCAGGGTGAGCTTGGGAGTGAAGCGGAAGAGGCTGTCCTGATCGGTGTGGTACGTGCTGTGGGGCCCTGTGCCGAAAATGGCCACCGCAGGCACACCCTTTTCCTGGAAGGGAAACTGATCGCCGTTGTTGACCTGCTTCTGATCGTCGCCCCCCAGGCGCAGGCTAAGCCCCAGATCCTTCACGAGCGAGAGGAAGGCCACCTCCCGCCCCGCTTCGGCGCGGAGGCCATACACATGGACGCCCTCGCCCGCCCCCATCACATCCAGGAAAGCCATGAAGCGGAACGTCTTCAATTCCGCAGGAACATGGGCCAGGAAGTGCTTGGCGCCCACCAGCCCCTGCTCCTCGCCCCCCGAGAGAAGGAAAACGATGCTGCGCCTTGGCTTGATGGGACTGCTGGCCAGCAACCGGGCCGCTTCCATCACCGCAGCCACGCCGGAAGCATCATCATCGGCCCCCGGCATGAGCACGGGCCAGGCGCCGCAGTGGTCCAGGTGAGCGCCCAACACAACGGCTTCGCCCCGGAGCCTGGGATCGGTGCCCGGAATCCACCCCAGCACGTTGCAGGCCTGGGCGTTGGGAAAGACTTCGCTCTCGGTCTCCATGCGCACCTTGATGGGGGTGGCCAGGGAAGCCACCTGGCGGCCCTTCAGGATGCGCCGCAGGGTCTTGAGATCGAGATCGGCCGCGGCCAGGATTCGCCCGGTGAAGTCCTCGCTGAGCATGGCCATGGGGAATTCCGGCACATGGTCGCCATTGGGATTGGCCACGGGCAGATAGGTGTAGAGCAGGCCCACGGCGCCATGGCGCTTGGCGTTCTCTGCCCGGTGCCGATGGCTGTCCAGGAGCGTCCAGTCCTCGCCGGGCTTTCCCTGGGGCGCTCCCTTGAGCACCAGGACGACCTTTCCCTTCACATCAAGGCCCTGGTAGTCGTCCCAGCCCAGGGACGGAGACGTGATGCCGTACCCCGCAAAGACCAGCTCGGTGTCGAACTTTCCCGAGCCGCAGAAGAGCATGGGGGCGTAATCCTTGAACAGCTTGGCTTCCAAGGGCTTTCGACCCGGGCCCTCCAGGGCGAGTGCCAGCTTGTAAACCTTGGTGAAGGGGCTGGGGAACATCTGGAGAAAGCCCGGAACCAGCGGTTGCACTCCGTACTGTTTGAGGGTGGCAGCCACGACCCGGGCGGCCTTGAGGTACCCCTCGGATCCGCTCAGGCGTCCCTCGTACTCCGGAGACGTGAGGGTTTCCACCGTGCGGTAGATCCGCCCAGGATCGGCCTTGCCGCGGATATGGAGGGCGGCTTCGTCCGGTTTCTGGGCCAGCAGGGAAAGGGCGCAGCAGAGGAATAGCAGCAGAGGGCGCATGGGAACTCCGAAGGCGGAAAAGAGGGTGCGGGCCATGAAGCTACGACTCGCGGTCAGAAGTCGGCTGGGGTGGAATGCGCAAGGTGCCGTTCTTGTCTTCCAGATCGAACCACCATTTGCGCTCAGGGTTGGGCTTGCCATAGCCCATCCAGTCGTCGGCAACCACCGCCAAGTTGCGCACCCAGGGCAGCTCGCGCATGCCCCAGCCCACCATGCGATGGAAGGGTGTGAAGGGCTTGTTCCAGGGGCAGACCTTGATGCAGGTGCCACAGCCGCTCCCGCGCTGATTGCCCACCCGCATGGAGGTGCACTTCTTGACGTCCACCGGCCACTTTTCGTAGCCGTTGTGCATCACCTTGTCGCCATCGGAAATGGCGCCGGAGGGACATTCCCGGGCGCACTTCTTGCACTTGGAGCAGAAATCCTGGAGGCCGAAGTCGATGGGCTTGTCGAGAGCCAGGGGGAAATCTGTGGTAACTACGGCGGCCTTGAAGCGGGGCCCCAGAAAGGGATTCAGCACAACATCGCCCATACGGCTCATCTCCCCGAGCCCCGCCCACAGCAGGATGGGGGGCACCACCACCTGGTAGTTCATGGCGTGGTGGGCCCGGGCCGAAAACCCGAGGTTGCGCAGATAGTCTGCGATGACGCAGGCGATGAAACCCGAGTTGGAATAGGCCACGAAGCTCATGGCGTTGCTGATCCAGTCGCGGCCATCGAAGGCGTCCGCCGTCTTCCAGTCCTGGTCCACCAGGATGGCGAAGGCGTACTTGTGGTTGCACTCCACCGGCGAGCCGTCCCAGCGATTGTGGGTGAAGACGGCGTAGGGAGGCAGCTCGCAGATGCCCACCATGTCGGCCCGCAGGAAGTAGGCGGTCTCCTTGAGGTGGCGGGCATTGGCTGCGGGGTCCTCCAGCCAGGAGGCCTGACTGGGGGCCACGGGACCATCCACGATGGGGTGCAGGGCATGGGCCATGTTCAGCAGGGCATGGGAAAGGGGCGCCTTCTCCATGAAGCGGCCGTACTCCTGCTGGGCAAAGGCCCCGTATTCGCCCCGGGCACAGCGACGGAAACCGCCATCCCGCTCATCCACCCGCTGGATCTGATCCTCGAAAATCCGGGTGGTGGGGCGATCTACGCGCTTGAGCCTGTGCACGGGAAAGGGGTCGGGACGACGCTGGCCGTGATCGCGATAGTCGGATGTGAACATGCGGGTCATGGAGAGACCTCCGGCGCGGGGCATGGAAAGCCTTCGCTGCCCGGCCTTTTCAAGATAGGATTCAGTCCGATTCCAAACAAACGAATCAAATTCGGAGAATCGTCGTGGATTACAGTATTGACCGAATCGATGCCCAGATTATTGACGAATTCCAGAAGGATGTTCGAATATCCAACAAGGAGCTCGCCGCACTTCTGGGCCTGGCCCCTTCAACCTGCTTCGCCCGGGTACAGCGCCTCAAGGCGGAAGGCATTCTGCTGGGCGCCCACGCTCGAATTGCCCCGGAGGCCCTGGGCATCGGCCTCCAGGCCATGGTGAGCATCCGCCTGCGCCGGCACGACCGCAAGAACGTGAAGGCATTCTGGAAGCATGCCCTGGCGGTGAAAGAGGTCCTGGCGGTGTACCTGGTGACCGGCGACAAAGACTTCCTGATCCAGATGGCCGTGCGGGACATCCAGCACCTGCAGGAGACGGCCATGGACGCCTTCGCCTCGCGGCCGGAAGTCGCCAGCATCGAGACGTCCATCATCTTCGAGCAGGTGGTCAAGCCCGCACTCCCCAATCTAATGTGAACGAGGGGGGACCGCCCGGCCGCTACGCGCCCTCTGCGTCCCCCCTCGTGCTCCCCCACGCCCTGCCCGGGCAAAGCCCGGACATGGCGTCCTCCCTTCACATAGGGGACCGCCCGGCCGCTGCGCGCCCTTCCCGTGGATCGCGCGCGGTGCGCGCTCCCGCTCGCTCGGCTCGCGGACACGGGAGCCCTTGTCCCCCCTCGTGCTCCCCCACGCAGGGCTCGGGCCAAGCCCGCACCCTGTGTCTGTTCTATTGGACGACTGGTCCTACTGCTTCAGCCAGACCGGTGGCAGGAACATGCCTGGGTTGGCCGGGTCCGGCCAGCGGATGGCGGGGTCCCCATCCGCCACTACCAGGGCAGGATGCCCGTCGCCCTTGATATCCGCAATGGCCACGGAGAGGGGGCCGTAGTAGCCCATGTAGAGATCCGGCTCGAACAGCACGCCTCGGTGGACCGGATCCTGGGTGAAGACCGACACCGACCCGGTGTACCCCGGCAGCCCGGCGTTGGCCACCACGATATCTGGAACGCTGTCGCCGTTGACGTTGCCCACCGCCAGGGAGGCAGAAGCGTAGTCCTCCACATCGAAGGTCTGGGCCGCCAGGAAGGTGCCGGGATGGGCCGAATCCTGCCGCAGGAAGCTCAGGCCTCCCGTGCCATTGGAATAGTTCGCGGTAAGGAGATCGGCGTGGGTGTCTCCATCCAGGTCGGCCACTCGGATGGCCACAGGATCCCAGCCCGTCACGTACTCGACCGGAGTCTGGAAGGTTCCGGCGGTGGTTCCCTGTGCCAGCACGGCTACTCTGCCGTTGGCCATGGCCACCGCAATATCCGGGGCTCCGGACCCCGTGAGATTCGCCACTGCCACGGCAGCGGGATCACCGCTCACCGCCAGGGAAAGGGGCGCGAGGAAGGTGCCGGGCGCCGTGTCGTGGAAGAACACCAGCACATCATTGGAGCCGCTGGCCGCCACCACGATGTCCAGGCGTCCCTCGCTCTTCAGGTCCGCCAGCACAAGATCCAGGGGACGGCGACTGCCCACGGAGAGCCGAAGTGGGGCCTGAAAGGTTCCCGCAGTCGTGGACTGGAAATGGACATCCACCGCGTAGGTGCCGGTGGTGGCCAGGTAGCAGGCCACCACCGCATCTGGGCGCCCGTCTCCGTTCACGTCTCCCGTGGCGATGGCCAGGGGGTAGCGTCCCGTGCCCGTCCGGAGGGGATCCACGAAGGTGCCGGGGGTTGCGGCCTGCTGCAGGCGGGCCGTGAGGAATCCGGGACCGCTGGCGCCGTCATTGAAAACGGCATTGGCGGTAAGGATATCCGGTGCCCCTCCCCCGTCGAGATCCGTCACCACCACCGCCTGAGTGATGAAGCCCGAAAAGCCTGGATCGGAATCGCTGCCCGAGCAGCCCAGAGCCGCAAGCAGGCCCAGAGTTCCCAGAGCCGCGAAGGTGTGTAAGGAATGACTTTTTCGCATGGCAGACTCCTGCGGATTAGGTAGGTGGAACCAAGGTGAGCCCTGCCCGTCCCGGAGGCAAGACGATACGTATGCTCTGGGGCAATATTACGGGTCAGTCAACGCTTGGGTTTGGGCTGGAATACATAGGTCGGCATCTTGGCCCGCCGCCAAGCCCTCATGCCGCCCCGAAGCACATACAACCATGTGTGACCCCGACTGGCTACCAACGGGAAGGCCTGATGGGAAAGCACATCATTCTCATCCACCAGCACGATGGGACGCGGGTGGCTGGTATCCAGCTCATCCAAGCGCCTCTGCAACTCCCGGAAGGGAATGTTCACCGCATTGCGGATATGGCCACGCTCCCCCCGATACTCCTCCTGCTCCCGCAGGTCCAGGATGTGAGGCGGCGTTCCCAGCAACAGCTCCTCGAGCTGCACAGGGTCCAGGGTACTCCGGCCCCGGGCCCGCCAGCGGCTCGGCCACTCCCGGGCCTTGATGGCAAGCACCGCCAGAAGCATGAGGAGCCCGAACCCGATGGGATACAGGAACTCGGGTCGGTCCAGCCAGGGGGCGAGCCAGGATTTCTGGGATGCCACCAATGGCGGTTTCAGCAGGGCCAGAGTGACGAGGGCATGCGTCATGGGCGCCTCAGGATGGATAGGGTGGGTCGGAATCCGCCCCAAGTATGCCCCCGAACGCCATCCGTGCCACCATGAACCATGGCTTGGAAGCTCCGCCCCATCATTCTCTGTGCCCTGGTCCTGACCCTGGCCCTCCTCGGCTGCAGTTCCGGAAACCCCAACGAAGGCCTGGCCCTGAGCCCCGCCCTGCCCGCCGCCCGGGTGGGCGAGTCACTCATGATTTCCACCCACCCCCTGGAAGAGCTGGTCACCGAACCCGAGTGGGAGATCCAGGAATTCCACGGCGGCGGCTTCACCCAGAGCCGCGGTTTCACGATCACCTACGTGGCCCCACCCTCAGCGGGCACCTATCACCTGGTGGTTCGCGCCACGCGGCCCGACGGCAGTCGCCTCAAGCAGATCGTGGAGGTCAAAGTGCTGGCGGATCCCCGGATCGAACCCGCCACCGCCAGCCTGGCACCCGGCGGAAGCCGAACCTTTGCCGCCCGCATGCGCGGCCTGCCTCGCTCCACCGTTACCTGGAGCATCGAAGAACCGGATGGGGGCACCATTTCTCCCGAGGGTCAATACACCGCCCCCAGCCAAGCGGGCACGTACCACATCATCGCCACCTCGACGGTGGATCCGACCGTTAGCGCCACGGCTTCGGTGCGCGTGGAGTAGGGGTCGCGATCAAACCGGAAGCGGAATCCCCAGCCGCTCCAGTAGCTCCCGGAAGACCTCTGGCAGCGGCGCGGTGACTTCGATGCGCTTGCCGTCGGTGGGATGGTCAAGGGAGAGCTTCCAGGCGTGAAGCATGGGGTGTTCGCAGAGGATGGGCTTCTTGTCCTCATCCTGCCAGCGGGTCATGCCGCCGTACAGGGGATCGCCCAGGATGGGCGCGCCCAGGAAGCTAAGGTGTACGCGGATCTGGTGGGTGCGCCCCGTGAGCAGTTCACATTCCACCAGGGCCAGCCCTGCGGCCTTGGCCAGCACCTTCACTCGGGTCTGGGAGGAGCGACCGCTCGCCGTGATGGTCATCTTGGTGCGCTCCACCCGATGGCGCGCCAAAGGCTGATCCACCAGGAGGAACCCCAGCTCCGGCAGCTTGCGGCTCATGCGCACAATGGCCAGGTAGCGCTTGTCCACGCTGCGGGACTTGAACTGGGCCTGGAGGGAGGCCTGGGCCTCGGCATCCTTGGTGGTGGCGAGACAGCCCGTGGTGAAACGATCCAGGCGGTGCACCAGCCCCGGCCAGAGGGGTGCAGCGAAGTCCTCGTCCAGGGCCTCGGCCTCTTCGTCCTCCGCTACAGCCAGATCCTTGGCCTGTTCCCGAAGGCGCCATAGCAGGGCATTCACCACAGTACCCGTGGGATGGCCCGGCCCCGGGTGGGCCACCACGCCCGCCGGCTTGTCCAGGATCCAGAGCCGTTCGTCTTCAAAAAGGGTGGGCAGCGCCAGATCCTCGGGTTCCAGGTGCAGACAGGGCGGCGTGATCTCCGGCAGCTCTGTTTCCACGGTGGCCCCCACCCGCAGACGGGTGCCGGGCTTGGTGGCAGGTTCGCCGTTGACCATCACCCGGCCCTCGCGGATCCAGGCCTCCCAGCGGGAGCGCGGGATTTCCGGGTGGGTTTCGGTGAGGAACCGATCCAGACGAGGGGCGGCGGTTTCGATCAGATGATGGACGGACATGCGGACCTGCTTTCGGAAACGACTGAAGAAAGAGCTTTTCACCACAAAGGCACAAAGGACACAAAGAAAGCGAGAAAGGTACAAGGAACGTAGGGCCTGGTTGCCCAGACAGCCCGGAGCATTCTCAAATCAACCGGATGTCTCGATCTGGGGTTCAGGCCTTTACCTGGGATTTCCGTCTGAACCACCATCCCAGCCCAATCCCGAAGAGGATGAAGGCCAGCCCCGTGAGTCGTCCCGTGGAAAGCCAGGAGAGGCCAAACCAAACGCCGCGATCCAGGTCGCCCCGCCAGTTTTCCAGGAGGATACGGCCCAGGCCTTCCAAGACGAAGAAGATCGCCGCGATCTGTCCGGCGAACATGCGCTTCCGTCGCAGAAGCACCAGCCCGCCCACGATGGCCAGTTCCACCAGGAAGGTGTAGAGCTGAACAGGGTGGAGGGCCTGCATGAGCGGGGTTCCTGATAGCAGATGGGCCTCGGGCCGGGTGAAGGTGACGGCCCAGGGAGCGTGACATTCGGTGCCATAACAGCACCCCGCCGAGAAGCAGCCCAGGCGACCGATGGCCTGGCCCAGGGCCACGGCGGGAGCCAGGGCATCCATGGTGGTGGCCAGGGGCAGCTTGAGCTTGCGCATGCGCCAGAAGAAGGTGGCCGTACCCAGGATGATGCCACCGTGAATCGCTCCCCCCGCACGCAGGGTGGCGAAGTCGAAGACCTGGGCAAAGCTGGCGCCATTGATGAGATCCACGATGATCATCAGCAGCTTGGAACCCAGGATGCCCCCGATGAGCACCGACACGCCAAGGTCGGAGATGCCCTCGGATGCGAGGCCATCCTGCTTCCCCAGGCGCATGGCCAGCCATAGGGCGGCGAAGAAGCCCAGGGTCAGCAGCAAGCCATAGGTGCCGACCTCGAAGGAGCCGATACGAAAGAGAATGGGGTGCATGGGACTCCAGGGTTGATCAAGGGTCGAACATCGACCCACATGTTATTTGATTGTCGCCGGGAGCCGGGATCCGCGATAGCGAGGCCCGCATTCCTGTTCCTCAATGATCCCCAAACGAAGGTTCCCTGCCCTTCTATACTTGGAACCACGGAGGCGCCCATGTCCCAGATCACGCTCACAGCCCAGGAACTGGCGGAACGCCTGGGTGGCGCCTTGCAGAACTGCCCACCCGAAAGGGTGCTTAACGAGGTGAAGACGCTGGAGGAGGCGGGCTCCGGTTCGGTCAGTTTTCTCGCCAATCCCAAGTACCACGCCCAGGCACTGCAAAGCGAGGCGGGGTTGATCATGGCGGATCCCAAGACGGATCTGGGTGACCGTCCACGGCTGGTGATGGAAAACCCCTACTGGGGCTTCGCCCAGACCATCGGCTGGTTGCATCCAGAACCCGAGCCCGCCTGGTGCGAAGCCCCCATCCATCCCAGCGCGCGGCTCGGTGAGGGCTGTCGCGTTGCCCCCGGTGTCACCATTGGTGCCAGTACGGTGATCGGTGCCCGCTGCGTGCTGCACCCCGGCGTGCATATCGGCGATGACTGCGTGATTGGCGACGACTGTGAGTTTTTCAGTGGCGTGGTGCTCTACCGCCGCACCCAGATCGGTGCCCGGGTGCGAATCCACGCCAACTCCGTGCTGGGCAGCGACGGCTATGGCTATGCGCTGGTGAATGGTCGCCACGAGAAGGTCCCCCAGGTGGGCTACGTAGATGTAGCCGAGGATGTGGAGATCGGGGCCTGCGTCACCATCGACCGGGGCGCTCTGGGCGCCACTCGAGTGAGCCGAGGCACCAAGATCGACAATCTCTGCCAGATCGCCCATAACGTAAAGCTCGGCGAGCACTGCCTGATCATCAGCCAGACCGGCATCTCCGGCTCCACTACTCTGGGTGACTACGTGACCATGGCCGGAAAGGTAGGCACCTCCGGCCACATCCACATCGGCTCCCGCAGCATCGTGGCCGGCAACAGCATGGTGGCCAAGGATCTGCCCGAAGGGAGCTTCGTCAGCGGCTACCTGGCCCGGCCCCACCGCCAGTGGATGGAGAGCCAGGCCGCCCTCAATCGCCTGCCGGCCCTCATGAAGAGGCTTGCCAAGAAGGAGGGGTGAGCGCAAGCGTCCGGAACCTAACGACCCGCCACCCCCGAAAGGAATCGAGGCTCCCGGAGCAAAAACCCAGGCGTGTCTTTCGAAACCAGCAGCAAGCCGTACGGTCGTACCAAATCCGAACAACCCCCAAGATCACCTCGCCCGCCGCCGCACCCGATTTCAACCCGACACCTTTGCTGATTTTGTTGACAAAACGCAGAATCAGGACACAACCTGGAGCACCCAAAGGTTTGACCAATCCTCCCTTGACCTGGGGCGGCCCTTCCGAAAGAATTTAGATCGTTCGTTTGATCAAAACCCCCTTCGCCCCCAGGGCATCCATTTCAGGACATCGGGGGCCTGCTCACAGGTTTTAACATCTGGGCGGTGGGCGTCACCGGAGACGATTACGGAGACCAAACGATTAGCGCCGCCCGGGAATGCCTGCGGCTTAGTATTTGAACCTTCCTTATCCGTACGAGGTGGAGCATGGGAATCGGGCGCATGGCAAATTGGACCCTGGCCGCAGGCTGCCTTGGGATGGTCGGTGGGGCCATGGGCTGCAAAACCGCGCCTCCCCCCATGGGCATGCCCGAAGTGGCCTTCCAGACCATCGCCGCCGAGCGGGCGGTTCTGACCACGGAACTGCCCGGTCGAACCTCTCCGTTCCTCGTGGCCGAAATCCGCCCCCAGGTGAATGGCCTCATCCTGAAGCGCCTCTTTCTCGAAGGCTCCGATGTGAAGGAGGGCGAGGTTCTGTACCAGATCGACCCGGCTCCCTACCAGGCGGCCCTGGACCAGGCCAGCGCCGCCCTGGCGGCCGCGGAAGCCAGCCTGCCTTCGGCGCGCTCCCGGGCCGAACGCATGAAGAAGCTGGTGGCCATCAACGCCGTTGGCCAGCAGGATGCCGACGAGGCGGAGGCCGCCTTCCAGAGGGCCGCCGCCAGTGTGGCGTCGGCCAAGGCCGCTGCGGAAAGCGCCCGCATCAATCTCGCCAACACGCCCATCAAGGCGCCCATTTCGGGCCGCACGGGCATGTCCAGTGTTACCGTCGGCGCCCTGGTGACGGCCTACCAGCCGGTCTCGCTGGCCACCGTGCAGAAGCTCGATCCCATTTATGTAGACGTCACCCAATCCAGTTCTGACCTCCTGCGGCTGCGCAAGCGACTGGAGGGCGGGCGGCTCAAGAGCGGCGAGAGCGCCCGGAAGGTGAAACTGTACCTGGAGGACGGCTCCACCTACCCGCTGGAAGGCAAGCTGCAGTTCCGGGATGTGACCGTGGATCCCGCCACGGGAGCCGTCACCCTGCGCATGGTCTTTCCCAATCCCAAGCAGATCCTCCTTCCAGGCATGTTCGTGAGAACCGCGGTGGAAGACGGCGTCGACGAACAGGCCATCCTGGTGATGCAGCAGGGTGTAACGCGGGATGCCAAGGGCAATGCCACCGCCCTGGTGCTCGATGCGGCGAACAAGGTGGAATTGCGGATCCTGGCCCTGGATCGGGCCATCGGCGACAAGTGGGTGGTTACCGGCGGCCTGACCGCAGGAGACCGCGTCATCGTGGAAGGCCTCCAGAAGATCCGCCCCGGCCTCACCGTCAAGGCGGTTCCCTTCGCCAGCAAGCCCGTGGAGCCCCCTCCGCCCTCGGCTCCGAAGAAGTAGGGGGAAACCATGTCACGTTTCTTTCTCGACCGCCCGGTCTTCGCCTGGGTCATCGCCATCGCCATGATGCTGCTGGGCGCCATGGCCATCTACCAGCTCCCCGTCAGCCAGTACCCGCCCATCGCCCCGCCTTCGATCAGCATCAGCGCCAACTACCCCGGGGCTTCCGCCAAGACCGTGGAAGACAGCGTCATCCAGATGATCGAACAGAAGATGACGGGCCTGGACAAGATGCTCTACATGTACTCCACGGCGGATTCGTCGGGCAGTGCGAACGTCACCCTGACCTTTGCGCC
>JFJP01040425.1_pt1 | contig 11419 bp, 10 predicted proteins | sample 431651 | NCBI WGS metagenome assembly JFJP01 (sample SAMN02602958, study PRJNA72255) | Microbial mat metagenome, whole genome shotgun sequencing project. | biome: fresh water; feature: sink hole; material: water; isolation source: purple microbial (photo- and chemosynthetic) mats found in... | reverse complement strand
TATTTGGAACGATACGACGATTTGCGCGTTTTGCCGCACCGTTTCGGAACCATTGCACTCAGAATGCCTGCAGCTGAACCAAAATACGACACTAAACCGGGCTGGTGGATGTGCAAACAGATTGCCGACCGCTTGGAATTGGGTGCATATTTCCCTTTCAATGATTACGTAAAAACTTTCGAGCGGGAAGCCAACGATTTGTATTTTGCTGAAGATGAAGAACATGAGTTTGAAACCAACAGCGGTAAAATAGAATTGTATTCATCGGAATTGGAATTGTACGGTTTTCCGCCAATGCCTACCTATACCGTGCATCCGCAACCCGAAGCCGGTTTTTACCGACTTATTTACGGACGCACCCCTGCACATACCTTTAGCCGTACTACAAACAACCCGAACTTAACCGCACTTAAGCCCGATAATGACCTTTGGGTTCACCCGAAAGTTGCTGCTGAATGGGGTATTAAAAATGGGCAACAAGTTAAGCTAAAAAATCATCAGGGTATCGAATCGACTTTTGCTATTAAAGTTCGAGTTACCGAACGTATTCGTTGGGATTCGGTTTTTATGGCACACGGCTTTGGACGCACCGACGAACGACTAACGCGCGGTTTTGCTCGCGGCTTAAGCGATACCGAAATGACCAGCGATGTGCTAATTGACAAAGAAACCGGAAGCACAGGCATGCGCAGCAATTTTGTAACTTTTGTTATCTAAAATTAGAACCTTGCAGGTTTCAAGAAAAAATGAAAAAAGTAAAAATTAAAATACAACCAAAGCAATGAGATATGCAATGGCTATTGACACAAAAAAATGTGTCGGATGCAGCGACTGCGTTATAGCATGTCAGACAGAAAACAATGTACCCATAGGTTACGCCCGCGATTGGATTGTAGAACTTACCGAAGGTTCGTACCCAAATCTTTCACTCGAAATTAGGTCGGAACGTTGCAACCATTGCGACAATACGCCTTGTGTGCGTACTTGCCCTACCGGCGCAAGCCATATTATTGAGGGAGGAATTGTGAAAGTAACCCATAGCGAATGTATAGGTTGCGGCGCATGTATACAGTCGTGTCCTTACGATGCACGTTATACGCACCCCGACGGTTATGTAGATAAATGTACCTTCTGCGACCACCGAGTTGCCAACGGACAAGACCCTGCTTGTGTTTCGGTTTGCCCTACCAAGTGCATGTATTTTGGTGATATGGACGACAGCAACAGCGAAGTGGCTAAAATTGTTGCCAACCGCAAGTGGAAATCGTTAGCGCCCGAAGCCGGTACGTTACCGCAAATTTTCTATTTAGTATAAAATGTTCTTTGGTTAAATGCTTGAAACGGTTTTGTTTAGCAAGTTAACTTCAAACTAAAAAATGATTAAAAAGATATAGAAATGAACGAAGAATTAATTATAAGCGGACGCATGAACCCCAACATCGACCCGGTGTTACATGTTTGGCATTGGCAAATTCCTATTTATTTGTTTTTGGGCGGTTTGGCTGCCGGATTGTTGTTTTTTGCAGCATATTTTACCATAACCGGTAAAGCCGACAAATACCCGACTGCCGTAAAAATTGCCCCAATTATTGCCCCAATTGCTATTGTACTGGGCTTAATTGCACTGTTGCTCGACCTAAAACATAAATTGTATTTTTGGCAGCTTTACACTACCATTCGCTTTGTTTCGCCGATGTCGTGGGGGGCATGGGTGCTTATGGGCATTACGCCCACTGCATTTATTTGGGTAGCCTCGTATTTAAAAGAAATAATGCCTAAAATTAATGCCGACAGCAAGTTGCTGAAATGGATGTTGGGTTTAATTTTCACTTTTAAAAATGAAGATGAGGCTGTAAATTGGGATTGGAAATATCAGTTTCTGCGCACCTACGAAGTGTATATTATCCGAAACCGAGTGTTGGTAGCTTGGGTAATGATTGTGTTGGCGGTTATTTTGGGCGTTTATACCGGTATTTTGTTATCGGCATTTAATGCGCGCCCGTTGTGGAATTCGGCAATATTAGGCCCATTGTTCTTAACCTCGGGTTTATCAACCGCCGCAGCATCTATTATGTGGATGGCAAAAAACGAATTCGAAAAAATGGTTTTTGGCAGAATTGATATTTTGCTTATTGTTATCGAATTATTCTTTATTATCCATTTGTTTATGGGCTTTTTGGCAGGTCCGCAAGTGCAGGTTGAAGCAGCGCATTACTTTTTGGGCGGCGAATTTACCGTTACTTTCTGGATTAATGTGGTAATTATTGGTTTAATTGTTCCGGGTATTTTAGAGGTAATGGAATTATTTCATATTAAAATTCCGGTTATTATTCCGGCATTGCTAATTTTGTATGGTGGTTTAATGTTCCGTTTTATTATGGTTGAAGCCGGACAAGTAACCCGTTTTCTTTATTAACTATTTAATTTGAAAAACTATGAATGGAAGTAAAAAATACATGAATCCGTACTTTGCCGGTTTTATTCTTGGGTTATTAATTTTGGCATCGTACTTTTTTACCGGCGATGGTTTGGGAGCAAGTGGTGCCTACAAACGTGCTGCCGCTAAATTGGAAGGTTTTGTTTCGCCTTCTTATGTAGAAAACCCGGAATCGTCGGCTTACAAATATTTTACCGACGGACAAGATCCATTAAAAAACCGATTGGTATTTATGGTGTTGGGTGCTATGGTTGGTGGTTTTATTTCGGGTTCTGTGGCCAACCGATTAAAAATACGGGTTGAACATTCGCCGAAAATAACTGCTAAAACTCGGCTTATTGCTGCCGTAATAGGCGGGGCTTTGTTTGGCATGGGCGCTTCGTTTGCTCGCGGATGTACCAGCGGTGCAGGGCTTAACGGTATGGCCACCTTGGCTACTTCGGGTTTTGTTGTAGTTATGGCTATTTTCGGAATGGGGTATGCGGCAGCCTACTTTTTCCGCAAGCTTTGGATTTAAATCTTAATTCAGAAAAATAAAAACATAAAATATGGGACCATTATTAACCATGTCGAATGAATGGAGCTATGTTGCCGCATTGGTAATTGGCATTCTCTTCGGCTTTATTTTGGAACAAGCCGGCTTTTCGTCGTCGCGCAAATTGGCAGGTGTTTTTTACGGCTACGATTTTGCCGTAATTCGCGTGTTTTTTTCGGCTGCCGGAACGGCTGCGGTCGGAATTTTGTATTTCGATTACTTAGGTTGGTTAGATGTTTCGCAAATATTTATCAATAGCCTATATTTAGGTTCAACCATAGTTGGTGGACTAATAATGGGTTTGGGTTTTGTGATTGGTGGTTTTTGCCCCGGAACCAGTATTGCAGCCGTAGCAATTGGCAAAGTAGATGCTTGGTTTTTTGTTGGCGGTACCTTTTTGGGCGTGTTGCTATTCGACCTTGGCTACCCTTTGTATAAAGGTTTGGTAAACGGATATAATTACGGCCCGGTAAAAATTCACGAAACTTTAGGCATGTCAGCTGAAATATTTATAAGCTTATTCGCCTTAATTGCGGTTATCGTTTTTGCGGTTACTGCGTTGGTTCAGAAAAAAGTTTCCGACCCTACAAAAACTTATTAATGCATAAAATTATGGAAAAGAAACCTCTTTTTAGAAAATCGTATATCTTTATGTCGGCAGTAATTGTCTGCTTACCCTTATTGCTTTTAGCATTGCCCGATAAGCATGCCGGAAACGAAGTCTTGCCGGTTAATTTATTGCAAGAATTAGGAGATAATACGCGTTTTTTAACCACCGACGATGTGGCCAAAATGCTTATAAACAACGTGCCTTATTTGCAACTTATTGATGTAAGAAGCGAAGATGAGTTTGCTAAATTTAGTCTGCCCGGCGCGATTAATATTCCGCTCGAAAAATTATTGGACAAACAAGATGAGGTTTTGGTGTATGAAGATGTGCTAAAAGCCGAAAATAAAACTACGGTATTTTATTCAACCGGAACGGTACATGCAAGTCAAGCATGGATATTGTGCAGGCGTATGGCTATTGATAATATTTATGTGCTTAAAGGCGGCTTAAACGAATGGGCTGAAACAATTTTGCAACCCAAAACACCGGGGCAAATGGCTACCTCTGCCGAAATGGCAAATTATAAATTCCGCTCGGCTGCAAGCCTATTTTTTACCGGTGCAAGCGCAATACCTGCCGAAACAAGCAATGCAACCGGTGGAACGGTTAAAGTAGCGCCAATGAAAAAGAAAAAAGGCGTGGGCGGAGGATGTTAATTTAAATGTTAATGGTTAGTTGTTAATTATTAATTCAACGTCGTTTAGCTGCAAGGCTTTCAGCCTTAACTAAACAGCAATGATTAAATAAGAGTGGTTTAACGATAAAAAATTTAGAAATGAATACTGAAAATAAAAAAAGAATCCCGGGAATTACGATTGTTTCGTTTGGGTTTGCCGTTATTCTTATATTGGGTTTAACTTTTATGGAACGTCCGGAATATACCTACAAACTTACCCAACAAGAAATGCTTACTCGGATAATTGAGCAAGAAGGAGTTGTAAAACCCGATGCATTAGCAAATTATCTTGCCGACAGCAGTGCCGAGGTTAAAATTATCGATTTACGTTCGGCGCACGATTTTAATGTAGGGCACATTCCGGGAGCAATTCATATTCCGGTTCATAAATTACTGAATGAGGAATTTAAAGCGCTTTTTGCTGAAAAAGATACAAAAAAAATATTGTATCACAGCACACAAGCCGACGCTTGCGGCCCTTGGATGGTGCTAAATATGACCGGTTATAAAAACGTACAAATTTTATTGGGCGGATATAATTACGCTAAGCCAAATGTTATTGATTCGCTTAAAGCAGCTACCGATACCATTGGTTATCGCGATGAATTTGCCCGATACGATTTTGCGTTAATTGGCAAAGCCTCCGATGTACCAACTACCCAATTGGCAAGCGATAACAAGCAAACGGCACCCGTTAAAATGGCACCCAAAAAGAAAAAAGGTGTGGGCGGAGGTTGCTAAATTTTATTATAAGGTTTAAAAAAATACTCGCAAGAATTGAACTTGCGGGTATTTTTTTTATTGATGGTTTTCTAATAAAACTTTTATTTTTTGAAAATTACGGGCAAGCATATTCAGCAAAAATATGCTTTGGTCTTTGTTGTAGTGCGAAATAATGTAGTTCGAAATTTTGAAATAGCATTCGGAGCAGGTAAACATTCCTTGAATAACTTTAAGTCGGTCTATTTGTTCCGGTTTAGGTTTAGGTCTGCGCAATACAAAGATTTTCAGTTTGCCAAGTACGGTAGTTTTACCATAAAGCTTAGTAAGCATAGCCGATTTTGCTCGGGCACTATTTTCGGTAATGTACATTAAATCGAGTATCGCCAAAATTTCGGTTTCTTTGTCTTTGTTATCGAATTCGGGCAATAGCGAATCAATTAATTTACTTTCTAACTTAACAATGGTTCTGAGCTTGGCGGTACCTTCGATAATGGAAGCTATAAAATCGGACCAAAATTTGGCTTGCACAATACTCGGTATTGCAAATGCATTACCCACGCCCGAAAAACTTGCCGAAAGAGGCCATGCCAATAAACTGCGGAAAAAATTGGCACGAATGGTTGCTTTATCGAAACCTCGAATGTAATTGTGGGTTGCCAAATAAGTGCCGTTGGCTATGTTGATAAAGAAAAACTTTGCGTATTCGTAGCTTGCACCTTCGTGCACCCACGGATAAATAGTTTCGAAATTATCTTTTACAAAACCTAATATTGGAACCGAAAAACCGGTCCAGAACAGCGAATTGGCTAAATTGGTTTGGTTAATATCCTTTGTGCTCCACCCGCCCGGCATAATACCTTGCGCCGAAATTAAATCGACAAAAATATTTCGAAATCCCGTAATGGCAAACCACAGCATGGCATATTCAACGCCCACTGTAAAGTACGCCGGCAAAAAACCGATAAGAATAAGTATTATATTCACTACCTGCGGGTTGGTATATTCCAAGGCTCGCAAAGGCGAAATAGGTTTAACCGGCAGTTCGTCGCCTAAAAAGTTGTTGCCCGAATCGTCAGTTTTTCCTAAGCTTAAAATGTTGAATGATTTAAGTTTTTTTGTCCTTTTTACCGGGTGGTCGCCTTCGGTAGCAATGGCTTCCGAAATTTCGGGTGCCAACGATAAGTGTCGTTTTTTGAACCAATTGCGCTGGTGTTTTGGGATGTTGTGTTCAAAAACAAAGCCCATACCCGGCACCAAGGTAGACCAACCGGTGGCATCGGAACCAATGGTTGAAATAAACGGTAATTTTCGCTGCGAAATTGCTTTTTGGGTAGCGTTAAGCCTTGTTTCTTCTGAATTTAATTGGTTGGCTTTATAAAAATTTACAAGCTCGTTATAATCGGCTTTGTTTATAAGTTGAATGAATTTGGTGAAAGTTACAAATTCGGTACCTTCATGCATTACGCTGTCGAACATATTAAAAATTTCGACGTGGGTAAAGTGTTCAACATTTTCCAACACGGTATCAATGGCAGCTTCTAAACCGTTTTCCAAAGGCGAAATAAATTTAATAATACCGTTGGTTTGTTGGGCAAGTTTCGAAATTTCGGGCAAACTGCTTACTTCAGACTCTGAAATCAGGTTTTCGGTGCGGTTAAAATATTGTAATCTAAGTCGTTCTGCCGACAACCCTGTATACGCTTTATACAAATCAACGTAACGTTTGGTGGCTTCGGTTCTTTCAATGGCTGTGTGCTCGCTCGAAAAATTGTCGAAATTCTTTTTCTGAGCCATGGCAAGCAAGAGCCTGTTTATTAGCACTTCCTTTAGTTTGGGAAACAATAATTCGCCCAAATGCCGGCGCGAATGAATGAGCAGTTTGTTTGGGTCGATTTGCGAAATAACCGAAAGCGGTTCTAAATAATATATGCTGCCGGCTTCGTAGCCTTTGTTAATTGCAGGCAAATGTTCTTTGTTGAAATATTCGACCAAATACAAAATGTTTTTGCGTCGTTTTTTTTCGTTTTGTTGAAGTTCGTTCATAAAAGCTTCAAAATCGTTCGATTTAAGCTTTAAAACTTTCTTTAGTTTTTTCTTTTTCCCCGAAAAATAAGGAAGAATATACATGAAATGAAAGCGCTTGCCTTGCAGTTCGGCACTAAATTCTAAGGCTATATTTACTTTAATACCAAGAATTCGTCCGGCTTCAACTACTTCGCGTATATAATAGCTTTTATCTAAATTATTGTATGCTACCGTAAGTTCCGAAACTCCTTTTATAAATGCGTCGATAATTAGTTGCACCGGCGATTTTCGTCCGTACGACGATTTGTCGTGAACATGAAAATCCCAACCAATGTTTAATTCACTCAGCGGTTTGCCGGTTTCGGGTACTTCAATTAAATCGAGTTTTTTCAAGTATTTTCGTACCGATCGCGGATGCCCGAAGGTAGAAATAGTGAAATCGCGCAATAATTCAAGCTGTACCCGCTTGTTGTTTCGGTTTCGCACCACTTCTTTCATTAAAGCCAATTGAACCCGCGCCGTGTTAAGCGGCATTTTTATCGATTTCGAATAAATAATATGTTCTGCCAGCAAACTTAATGCATGAATTCGTTCGTCGTACTTTGCCGATTCCAAGGTTTTTGTAATTCGCAAATAGGCTTCGGCAATGGTAGTTCGGCGTTTCCGGAATTCTTTCACAAATCCGCGCGGGTGCGAATCGGGGAAATTTTCGATAAATTCCGGTACGTCAATACTCATGTTAATGGCACGTCGCAATTTTTGCAAATCGGGCGAAAAACTGAGCTTTTCAACTAAATTATTATATATTCTGAAAATCATGTTTTTATTTAGTAACGGTAAAAAAAGCAAAAACGGTTTTTATTGTTAATAATATATCGAATAATCAGAATTAACAATTAATAATTAACCATTAATAATTATTAAAACACCCCATTAGGCGTTATTCCGAGCCACTGAAAATAGGTTTGCCCCATTAAAATTATCATTATCCACGCCACAACCAACATGGTAAAGCCAAATTTAAATGTGTCGGTTAGGCTATAATGGTCGGTTGTATAAAGCAGCATGGCGGGTTTGCTGTTAAATGGCAGCACATATACATGCTCGATAAGTAAAGCCACAGGCAACGCCAAACTTAAAACAGGCAAGCCGAAACGTTGCGCAATGCCAATGGCAATAGGCACAAAAATCATAGCTCGCATGGTTTTCGATTCAAAAAACAGGGCACTAAAAATCATGGCGCCGGTAAGCGAAATATACAATACCGAAAATGGGGTAGTTTGGTCGAAACCAAAATGGTCGAACACCGAATTTACCACTATGCCGGGTAAGTCGGTATGGTCGAGCCCGGCGCCCAGCGTGTAAGCACCTGCAGAAAAGAGCAATAAGTGCCACGGAATGTCTACTTCGTTCCATTCAACCACACCAATTTTAGGCATAAGTGCAATTACGGCGCCCAAAAAAGCAACTGCCGTTGGGCTAATTCCATGATACCGGTCGGTTACCCAAAGTAGTAGAATTGCTCCAAAAATAATTATCGAGCGTATTTCGGACCATTTAATTTTCCCTAATTTGTCCAATTCTTGCTTTAACCGTTCCATGCCGCCTTCAATGCTTGGTTTTTGTTCTTCCGGTTTTAACCTGAAAAAAACTTTAGTGCCTAAAAAACCACCAATTAAAATTAGAATTAATGCCATGGGCGCAGCAGCTTGCATCCAGTCCGAGAAAAAAACTTCGGAACCAACAGCACCGGCTATTATTGAGGCTGCCAATAAATTAGCACCCGAGCCGGTTACAAATGCACCTGCCGATATATTTATTTGAAACAGATTTTGCAATACTAAATTTCGACCAAAATTATTTTTATTTTTTCCGCCGGTTGCTCCGTAAACAGCAGCAACTACCATAAAAATAGGAAGCAGAATGGTTGCTTTTGCTGTAGTTGCCGAAATAAACAACGAAAGCACCACATTGATAACCAGAAAACTGAAGAAAATACTGGTGGCATTTTTACCGAATTTTACAATAAACCACAGCGCAAAACGCTTGGCTACGCCGGTACTAACCAACATACTTGCCAAAATAAACGATAAAATATTAAGCCACATAACTTTGTGTCCTAATTGCGCATAAGCCACATTTTCGGGCAAAACTTTGGTAAGCACCAACGTAATTATTAAAACCAACGAAGTTAGGTAGTTAGGAATAGCCTCGGTAAGCCATAAAATGAGCGAGGCGGCAAAAATGGCAAGCATAGCCCGGTTGGTTTGTGCAAAACCAATTACCCCAAGTTTGTCGAACGACTTCAACGCCTCTTTGCTTAAACTTTCGGGTTTTATGTGCATTAAAAAATCTAAATCGAACACAAAATAAATAAGAAAAAAGACCAAAATTGACAACGGTATGCCAATGAAATGCAAAGCTTTTTCAACTTTTGAATGCGAACGTTTGGGCAATTTCTCAATTCGGTAATTGTGCATGTCCAAAATATCGGTATGGGTAGCGCTCATTTAGTTTGTTTTTTTGAAGAAAAACGGCAGTTCAATCCGCTGCCGTTTTTCGATGATTCATTGTTTAATTTTCCAAAGAAAATAAAAAAGAATAAATTGATTTAAATTATCAAATTACCACTTTTTAAACGGGTTTTTCATTAGCATCGAGTTGTAGTATTTAACATCGCCGGTTACTTCCGCACCTAAAAAAACGGGTTTTTCAAATGCATCGGCTTCGTTGCTTAACTCAACTTCGGCTACTACCAAACCTTCGTTTTCGCCGTAGAACTCATCCACTTCAAATGTGTGTTTGCCGGCAGGAACCAAAAAGCGAGTTTTGTCAATTACGCCGGGTTCGCAAATTTTAAGCAGTTCTTGCACTTCTTCCAACGGTATTTCTTTTTCCCACTCGTAGCGCGATGCACCGGAAGCGCTGCCAATGCCTTTAATGGTTATAAAACCTTTGTCGCCTTTTACCCGAACCCGAACTGTACGTTCCGGAATCGACGATAAATAGCCTTGTATAATGCGAGTTTGTTTAACAGCCAATTGTTTAAACTCGCCATTTACCAAAAATTTGCGTTCTATTTCTTGTGCCATGGTTTTTCTTTTGTTGAAATTTGAATTGAATCGATTGTTGAGGATTAATTATGAAAACCTTTGTCAATCATTCCAATAACTCGTTTGATTGCTTGCAAATAGTTAATGTTTTCGGCGCCGGTAAGTGCTAAATCGGCAACAGTTTTTGTAATATCTTCCACCTCGGTCGATTCGGAATTGATTGAAATAAGTTTTGCGCCGTTAATTAGTACTTCGGCGTATTCGCAAATGGTGTTGTTTACCATGTATCCCAAGCGTTTTTTATACACTTTAACCGCTTGCAAATCGGGGTGTTGGTTTATCATTTCAATAAACTCTTCGTAGGTGTAAACCGATTTGTTTAACGCCGGCATTTCGACCATAAAAGCCGGAAATACTTCGTTTTTAAGCACTTCAACCGCAATAGGAAATTCGCCTTTCATCAGCGGGTTCCATTGTTCCATGCCGTTAACGGTTTGAACATAGGTTTTAATGTCCATTTTGCCGTCGCGAACTTTGGTATTGTTTACATCGTTCTTGCGCGACATAATATAAATTTCGTCCGATTCGCGTTCCCAAACCTTCTTAGGTACCGGCATCGATAAGCGAGTGAGTAAAAAATGAGCATGGTCGAAGTTTTGACCAAACGTACGAAATTCGTAGCGAGGTTTCGAAATCTCGCCTATTGTTAATTCTTCTTTTGACATGTTCGTGTTTTTTTAGGGTTTAATCGGCAATAATTTGTATTCGTTAAGTCGAATTAAACCAATTATTTGCTTAATTTTTGTAACATAGTTAACATTCGGGAATGCTTTTTCAATTCCAAACTCTTGAATTACCGCATTTACATTTTCAATTGCTTCCGATTCTATGTTGAGTGTTTTAATAAATGCCGAATTAATTAGGTTTTCCGCAAGTTCGCAATTGCAGTTTTTGTAGATAAACTCATATTTCTTTTTATACACTTCAACCATTTTAATATCGGGGTCGGTATTTACTATTTCTTCAATAAAATCTATAGTTTGATACATGTTTCGTTCAAGCGCAGGCGATTGCAACCCGATAGCCGGAAAAAATGCTTCTTCAATAAAATCTTTGCTCAGCGGAAACTGTTCCGAATAATTAACGTTCCATTTTTCTAATCCGGCACCTTTCGAAATAAGCTCTTTTATTATCAGTTTGCCGTTGCGAATAAGTATATTATAAGTTTCGTTGCATTCCGATAAAATGTAGTAATCGTAACTTTCAGTTGGGCTTATACTTGCAGCAAATTCGCGCATTATAAGTTCTGTTTTGCCAAACGATTGGGCAAAAGAGCGGTATTCGAAAAGTAGTTTACTTC
>JFJP01041500.1_pt1 | contig 11420 bp, 12 predicted proteins | sample 431651 | NCBI WGS metagenome assembly JFJP01 (sample SAMN02602958, study PRJNA72255) | Microbial mat metagenome, whole genome shotgun sequencing project. | biome: fresh water; feature: sink hole; material: water; isolation source: purple microbial (photo- and chemosynthetic) mats found in... | reverse complement strand
GTAAGTTCATCGATATTAATTCTGAATTCGAAATAATTTTCATCTTCATTTTCGAGATTCAGCCACTCGAATCTTACCAGTTTGTTCTCTTTCAGGGCAGAAAGCCGTGCTTTCGACTCGGAACTGTCCCAGTAGAATGTAAAGACGTCGCCGTCGACATTTACATTCTCTGCAAACCATTCACCAAGTCCTTCGGGGGTACTGAGCCGTGAGAAGAGCACTTTAGGTGAACAGTTAAGGGTGTATTCCAATTCGAACTTTATTCTCATTATTTTTTTTTATTCTTTCGCATAACTCTTTTGCAATATAGAAAAAATTCTGAAACTAAAAAACCTTATTGCTAATTTGTAACAAACTGCTTATATTTGCACCCGCAAAACCATGAGGGCACAATAAGAATAACATTGTAAAATCATGGCCCTTCTTCGCTAAAGCTACGAAGGACACGGCGAGATAGCTCAGTTGGTTAGAGCGCATGATTCATAATCATGAGGTCGGGAGTTCAATTCTCCCTCTCGCTACAAAGGAAAGCCCGTCCCGATTTATCGGGACAGGGCTTTTTTGTTTTAAAGCCTCCCCCCGAGAATCACGGCGATTTTTAGCCGTAATTCTCATGTCTTCTGGTTTCCTCAACTCTGAATTTCACTATTGCTTCTATCAGATCGTATGGAATTGGTTTGTCGAGAGGGAATCTGATAGTTCCTTTTGATGTTACATACTCTGCAAGCTCCTTACTGAAAACTTCAATGGGTTTTGGAGTGGGGAAGAAACCTATGTGGTTTTTAAAGGCGGCAAAATGAACCAGGTTTCCTTTCAATTTAAATGTCGGCATGCCATAGCTAATTGCTTCCGTAGCTTCGGGGGCTGACTTTTTTATGACTATTCTTATCTTTTCCAGTTCTTTCCGTATTTCAGGAGGAAATGATGCTATGTAAGTATCAATGTCATTGTATTTAACACTTTCCATTTAATTGTTTTTTAATTTTGTGTGATCTGAAGTTAAAAGTTATATTTGAAATAATGTAGTTGAATCGAACTACTTAAATGTATAAACAATAAAGCTGCATGATGGTTTTAAGCCGGTTTTTAATTTTTGTAAAATTACCCGTATGATAGTTACCTGTGAGTCGGTAAAAGAACCTGGCAATCTTCGTTTTGATCTTATTCAGAAAGCTGATGATCAATGCAGTTTTATGCTATATGAAGCATATGAATCAGAAGAGGCTTCAGCCCTGCACAAAACAACTTCACATTATATAAAGTGGCGCGATGAGGTGCAGGATTTTATGGCTGAGCCACGTGCAGGGGTGAGGTATAACATTATTGAACCTTCAGATAAAACACAATGGTGAAGCCTTTCAGATTTGCTAAGTTGCCGATTATTAATTTCGGTCCGGGACAATTTTCAGGCTTACCTGAAGTATTAAAGAAGTACGGACGATCAGTGCTTGTTGTAACAGGCAAAAATTCTTTACATGATTCCGGTTACGCTGATAATCTTTTCAATACTCTTGATCTTAAAGGCCTTGTTCATAAAAGCGTTTCAATACCGGGTGAGCCTTCTCCTTTAATGATCGATGAGGCTGTTGCAGAGATGCTTACAAGCAGGCCAGATGTTGTCGTTGCTATCGGAGGTGGCAGCGTACTGGATGCCGGAAAAGCAATTTCTGCCATGTGCGGAGTACCACATTCGGTTATTGAATATCTTGAGAGTGTGGGAACCAGGGAGCACCCCGGTACAAATTATAACCCAAACCGGCAGGGGAGGTTTTAAGCGTTCCTTGCGTCACGATAATTTTGTTCCTGATCTTGCAATAGTTGACCCTGAACTTACATTGAGCTGCTCACCCGCAACAACTGCCGCCAGCGGAATGGATTGTTTCACTCAGCTTACCGAGGCTTTCTTATCTGATAAAGCCTCTGAATATTCTGATGCAATAGCCGTTGAGGGACTTAAATCAATAAAAACATCACTGTTAAGAAGTTATAATGACGGAAGCGATATTGAAGCCCGCACAGGAATGTCATTTGCAGCCTTGAGTTCAGGAATTTGCCTTGCAAATGCCGGTCTGGGTGTTGTGCATGGTTTCGCATCATCTGTCGGTGGATTGTACGATATTCCTCATGGAGTTATCTGCGGAACTCTTATGGGAAAAGCAAATGAGGTGAATGTCAGGGAGCTGCGAAAAAGGCCTGATAATCTTGCATTAAAAAAGTATATTTTTCTGGGAAAACTGTTTATTGACGAATCAGGAAAAACAGACGATTATTATATAGATGGATTTGTAGATTATTTAAATAATCTTACATCCGAACTCAACTTGCCCGGCTTCAGGCAATACGGTGTAGATGAGGCAGATCTGTCAGGTATTTGTAAGTCAACCGAATGTAAAAGCAATCCGGTTACTCTCAATTCAGATCAATTGTTTGAAATCATTAGTGCCAGATTTATCTGAAGATTTAATATATTTACTTCCCTTAAACTTAATATTATTAAATAAGTTAATAATTTAAACCATGAAAGCAAAAACTATTTCAATCCTTGTTATTACATTCTTATTGTTATTTTCTTCACAACTGGCTCAGCCACAGCTTCCAAAGGAGACGGAGGCTCAGAAGATGCAGCGTATGAAATGGTGGACCGACGCCCGTTTTGGGATGTTTATTCACTGGGGCTTATATGCTTCTCCTGCACGTCATGAGTGGGTGAAGAACCGTGAAAGAATGACAAATGAGCAGTATCAGAAGTATTTTGACATATTCAATCCTGATCTTTATAATCCGAAAGAGTGGGCCCGGCAGGCAAAGGAGGCCGGTATGAAGTATGTTGTTCTTACAGCCAAACATCATGAAGGCTTTTGTCTTTTCGATTCAAAATACACTGATTATAAAGCAACAAATACCCCTTATGGCAAGGACATCATTAAGGAGTATGTTGAAGCATTCAGGGCAGAAGGACTTAAAGTAGGGTTTTATTATTCTCTTATTGACTGGCATCATCCAGATTATACTATTGACAGGCAACACCCTCAGAGACAGGAAACTGACGCTGCGTACGCGAAACTGAATGTTGGTAAGGATATGAAGAAATATCAGCAGTATATGAAGGACCAGGTAACAGAATTGCTAACTAATTATGGTGAGATAAGCATTATCTGGTTCGATTTTTCATTCCCCGGACAAAACGGTAAAGGAAGAGCTGACTGGGATTCTGAGAACCTTCTTAAGCTTACAAGAAAACTTCAGCCAGGTATTATTGTGGATGACAGACTCGATCTGAAGGATGTTGAAGGCGGATGGGATTTCACTACACCTGAGCAGGTAAAAGTGGCTAAATGGCCTGAGGTTAACGGCAAAAGAGTTGCCTGGGAAACATGCCAGACTTTTTCAGGATCGTGGGGTTATTATCGCGATGAATACACCTGGAAAAGTCCCTCACAACTGCTTGAATTACTCATAGAGTCGGTTAGTAAAGGAGGTAATCTGCTCCTTAATGTCGGACCTACTGCAAGGGGAACATTTGATTTCAGGGCACAGTCGAGTTTAAGCTCAATGGGCGAATGGATGAGAGTTAACAGCAGATCAATTTATGGTTGCACTGAGGCTCCGGCAGGAATCACAGCCCCGGCGAATACATTATTGACATACAACCCTGTTACAAACAGATTGTATGTTCATCTTCTCGCGTATCCAATGGGAAGAGTTAATCTTTCTGGCATAGCGGATAAAGTTAAGTATGTTCAGTTTCTTCATGATGCCTCAGAAATAAGGTATAGTGCCGGGAGCGGCGAAGAGGCAGGCAACCTTAATCTGCAGTTGCCTGTAACAAAACCGCCTGTGGAAATACCTGTGCTTGAGGTGTATCTGAAATAACCCCCCAACCCCCCCAAATGGGGGGCTATGATTGTATAAATGTAACTTTCCCCTCCTTCAAAAGGAGGGAAAATACACATAATCAGATACTTATCGTATCATAAACAACAACCTTCTCCCATAAATCCTGACAATCAGCAATGAATTTCAGGTGGGTGGGGTGTGACTGGTAGATATCCTGATCTTCCTTTGATTTATTCAGGGTAAGCATTGAATATGTATATGATGCATCTATGACATCGCGGCTTGTTCCTGCCGGCACTCCTATATGGAAATCGACTATCGTTTCAATAGTTGCAAGCGATTTAAGTCCCTTTTCAAAGCGGGCCCTTCCTTCATCAGTTACCGGCTGCTTAAGCCAGAAAAATACATGATGAACAAAGTTTTTACCAAGTCCGGTTGCAACTTCGCCTGAACAAGAAGATGCTGCTGCTATCAACCCTGCACCTGCTATTCCTTTTACAGAAGTGTTAAGAAAGTTACGACGTTTTATATTGTTTGGCATAATTGGAATATGTTAGTGATTTATGTAATATGTTAGAAGTCGGAAGTCGGAAGTTGGAAGAATTTCTGATTTCGGATTTCGGATTTCGGATTTTTTACTTCTGACTCCGGTCTTCTGACTTCTGACTTCGGTCTTCTAGCTTCTTCCGGCCATTTTATTAAATATCGCAAGTTGTTCCTTCATTGCCACTAATCTATCTGATGGAGTAGTACGTGCTTCAAGAAGAATATATCCATTATACTTTATTCCGTTAAAAAGATCGAATAGTTGCTGGTATGGATATGTTCCCTCGTTAAGCTCTCGTATATGTACGGTATCGCCAAACCATTTTTTAACACTGTTAAAGTTTGCCTCAAGTCCCGGTGGAAGAAGATCCTGATCATTACAGTTCCAGCACATTACGACATTTTTCTCAGTAACCTGTTCGAAAATAGCTTTCATGTTTGGAATCTCCTGTGTAAGGTTACCATGTACTTCAACTCTTACAAGCTGTCCAAAATCCTGTGCAAATTTTCCAACTTCATTAAGTGAAGTTGCTATCTGTGCAATAGTCTTTTCTTTTGGAACACCTGCGGGTAAGTTATTTGGTTTTACCTTTATTCCTGTAGCCCCAATGTCTTTGCAGAGCTTTATATATTCTTTTGTCTGTTCAATGTTTTCACGGAGTTTGGCCTGATCGGGATTATGGTATTCGAAGTTTGCGCCATAGCCCAGACATTTCACCGGACTGTCGGCAAATCTTTTCTTAACTTCTGAACGCTGAACCGCATTAAGGTTTGATTCAACCTTGTGAGCATGCTGGGTACGGAGTTCCAATCCCATATAGCCTGTTTTTTCGCAATTGCTTATCAGAGTGGGAAGATCCCAGTCCTGACCCCACAGATAAGTGCAGAGACCAAACTTCATTTCAGATGCCGGAAGTGATGTATTAAAATCCGGCATATTTTTAAATGCAGCCAAGCCGATGCCTGCTGCAAGACTTCCTTGTAAAAAGTCACGACGGGAAATACTTTTCTTCATACGATTGTTAATTAGTTTGTACGAAGATAGCAAAAATGTAAAATGCGACATATATAACTGCTTTTACCATTAAAACTTCTAAATTTGAGACATAATTGACCTGAATCTGATGGAAATATTTCTTTATATAATTGCAAGCTCATTGATTGTTGCTTTGGTTGCATATCTGGTGACTAAAACAAAGCTGAACAGCAGTCACCAGCAGGAGCTACTGGGGAAAATATCTGAAATAAATGAGTTAAGCAGGGAGAACGGCACACTTAAGGCAAAAGTAGAGGCCCAGTCAAATAGTCTCGAAGAGGTTAGAAAAGCAATGGTTGATACTTTTAAGTCAGCTGCCTCTGATGCTCTTTCCCAGAATAATAAGCAATTTCTCGACCTCGCTAAGACACAACTTGAGACTCAGGTAAAAGGGGCTGAAGGGGATCTTGATAAAAGGAAAACAGCCATTGAGGAGATGCTTAAGCCGGTTAAAGAATCAATCGACAGTTATAAGAAGAGAATTGAAGAACTGGAGAAAGGTTCTGAAAAAACATTTGGTCAGGTTACAGAGATGCTGGCAAATATTCAGACAACAAATTCAAGTCTGCAAAAAGAGACTACGGCACTAGTGAATGCTTTGAGAAACCCGAGGGTAAGGGGCAAGTGGGGTGAGATAGGATTAAAGCGTGTTGTCGAATTTTCAGGCTTATCAGCTCATTGCGATTTTTTTGAACAGGTCTATTCTGAAGGAGAGGATTCTGTTTTAAAACCTGACATGATAATCAATCTTCCCGGAAACAGTCATGTTGTTGTTGATTCGAAACTACCTCTTGATGCTTATCTCCAGGCACTTGAAACAGATGATGAAACATCGCGTAATATTCTTTTTGCAAAGCATGCCAGAGATCTGAGAGATCATATAAACAAACTCAGCAAAAAGCAGTACTGGTCGCAGTTTGCCAATACCCCCGATTTTGTTGTTCTGTATATGGAAGTTGAATCTGCCCTTAATGTTGCTTTGATGACAGATAAGACACTTTTGCAGGATGCTATGAACAATAAAATTATACTAGCCACACCAACAACTCTTATTGTCGTTCTGAAGTCAGTTGCAATGTCGTGGCAGCAGCATACGATAACTGAAAATGCCGTACAGATTATGGATGCCGCAACTGAATTGCACGGAAGATTAAGTGTCTTTGCTGAACATTTTGATAAAGTGGGAGGTGGATTAAAGACAGCACTTAAGGGATTCAACGATGCTATCGGCTCATGGGAAAGCCGTGTATTGCCGGCTGGGAGGAAACTTGAACAGCTGAAAGCAACAGATAATAAAAATGTATTGCCCGATCTGGAAATAATCGACAGGCCGGTCAGGGAATTGAAAAAGTCAGACGAATAATTTTGTGTTAAACTAAATACAGACATCATGGAAAAATTAACAAAGAATTCGCGCAGGGAATTCCTGCAAAAACTTCTCGCAGCTACTGCAGTTGCAGGTATTTATCCATACCTTGATACTGTTTCTGGTAACATCGTATTGTCGGGTTATAAAGGTAAAATGCCTGTTAGGCCTCTGGGAAAAACCGGCCATATGGTTTGTATTTACAGCCTTGGTGGTCAGGCTACTATTGAGACTCCAGGAAAGGAAGATCTTTCGGTTCAGATTATTAACAGAGCAATTGATCTGGGAATAAACTATATAGATACAGCAGCCGGTTATGGACGGTCAACTGCAACTATACCAAAGGCAGAAGCCAGGGGACATAGTGAGAGAAATATCGGGCAGGTTATGAAGACAAGGAGAAATGAGGTCTTCCTTGCTTCCAAAACTGACGATCGTACCTACGACGGATCGATGCGACTTCTTGAGAAATCGCTCAAAAATCTGCAGACTGATCATCTTGATCTCTGGCAGGTGCATAATCTTACCAAGGCTCAAATAGCTGATGTAGATAAGTATTTTGCTGCCGATGGTGTTATAAAGGCTATGGAAAAGGCCAGGAATGAAAAGATGGTGAGATTCCTTGGCATTACCGGACATGAGAGTCCAACCATGCTTAAGATTATGGCAGAGAGGTACCCTTTCGACAATGTACTCGTTGCAATAAATGCGGCTGACAAACATTATGATCCATTTATTGAAAACTTCCTTCCGGTTGCTGTTGAGAAGAAAATGGGTATTGTGGGCATGAAAATTCCTGCACGCGACAGAATTTTTGATAATGGGGGAATCATAACGATGAAGGAGGCAATGGAGTATGTAATGACATTGCCTGTTAGCACTGTAATAATTGGTCTTGATGATATTGCACAACTCGAAGAGAATATTAAAATAGCTGAAAATTTCAAACCTCTCACGGCAGATCAGATGCTTGCAATTGAAGCAAAAACCAAACCTTACTATAAGGATCTTCAGTTCTTTAAAGGTCAATCGCCATGGCCGGCAGAGTGGTAGTTGTGCTTCTTTTTATTATTCTTCTTTCAGGTTGTGGTTCCCCGAAAACACCTGTTATAGAGGAGAATATCATCTTGTTGGATAGTACATATATTTTCAACGGGAGAAACCTTGATGGCTGGGAGATAACTAATTTCGGTCCGCAGGGACCGGTGTATGTTACAGGCGATGAAGTTATTCTGGGGATGGGTGACGGATGTACCGGTATTACATGGAAAAAAGAGTTTCCTGAGACGAATTATAAAGTAACTCTTGAAGCAAAGAAAGTTTCAGGAAATGACTTTTTCTGCGGCATTACTTTCCCCGTTGGCAAATCGCCATGTAGTTTAATTGTCGGAGGATGGGGAGGCACCACTGTAGGGCTAAGCAGTATAAATGGTGCTGATGCCTCGGAGAACGAGACAACCACACTTCAGAAATTCGAGAAGGGTGTCTGGTACAGAATTTGCCTTATTGTTAAACCTGATACTATCAGAGCCCTTATTGATGATAAAGTTGTTGTCAATTTTGCGATAGGAGATAAGAAGCTGTCAATCAGGCCTGAGGTGGAGCTGTCGAGGCCATTTGGTATTACATCGTGGACTACTACGGCTGCGTTGAGGAATATAAGAGTTATTGAAATTGAGGAAAAGTAATTAACCACGGAGTAACACGGAGTTTCACGGAGGAAGAACACGGAATTTACAATCTATGATAGCGCGGATTTGTAATCCGTGCTATCAGATTTGTACCTTAGAAACTCCGTGAAACTCCGTGAAACTCTGTGTAACTCCGTGTTACTCCGTGGTTAAATGTTATTTAGCATAAGTTATATTTTTATTTATGAAGAAACTATTTTTATTACTGCTTCTGTCAGGTTTACTGCTTTCATGCAAGACAAACCAGCTATATCTTAATGTTACTGAGCCGGCGCCGGTAACTGTTCCTTCATACATAAAAAAGGTTGGTGTTATTAACCGGAGCATGCCCACTGATGAGTCGAAGGCAATAGATGTTATTGATAAAGCACTCTCGCTGGAAGGTGTTGACCTGGATAAAGAGGGAGCCATGGAAAGTATTCAGGGACTGTCGGATGAGTTGCTTGCAAATGAGAGGTTTACTGAGGTGAAAACATTGAGTAATATTGATTTCAGAACACCTCGTCTAACATTGTTTCCGGTACCTCTTACATGGGCAATTGTTGAACAGATCTGCAAAGAATCAAATACCGACGCTCTCTTTTCGCTTGAAAAATTTGATACTGATACACGTGTAACATATTCAAACAGAAAAGTTGAAATTAAAACTCTGCTGGGAGTAATTCCCGGACTTGAACATCAGGCAGATGTTGAGACAATTGTAAAAACAGGATGGAGAATTTATGATCCGGCCGGAAAGGCAATACTCGACGAGTTTATTTATAACGAGTCAATAGTTTCAACTGGAAGAGGCATTAATCCACTTATGGCAGTTGCTGCTCTTAAGGGACGCAAAGCGGCTGTTAATGAGGTGAGTAATAAGGCAGGACATGGTTATGCCATGCGAATTGTTCCTTACAGACTAAGGGTTATGCGCGATTATTTTGTTAAGGGAACCGACAATTTTAAAATTGCAAAACGCAGGGCCCAGATGGGAAACTGGGATTCAGCAGGTGAACTCTGGCTGAAGGAGACTGAAAATCCGAAAATGAAAATAGCCGGTCGCGCAGCATACAACATGGCTATTATAAATGAAATAAACGGAGATGTTGATACTGCACTTGAATGGGCAGCAAAATCATACCAGGATTATAATATCAAACAGGCAAGGGAGTATGTAAATATCCTTAAGAACCGCAGATATAAAAATGATGTTCTTAAAACTCAGGAGGAGAGATAGTATATTCCTGAGATTAACCCGAAATCAAAAAAAAGCTATTCAATAACATAAAAAAATCTCTCACTTTCGGGCACAGTGATATAGTAAATTGCTTTACCTTCATAGCTCTATTTTAAACCTGTTTAATTCTCAAGCAAATGAAAACCAAAGAAAACTTCAAAATGAGAGCACTGCTGGTTATTATGATCAGTTGCTTTTTTTCAGTGAACGGATTTGCACAGGGCGCTGCAAATTTTTCAGGAGCGTGGGCTTATAACGAATCCAAAAGCGTACTCGGTGAGGGTGGTTTCAGAATGATATCCCAGACAGTTACAATTACCCAGAATGATAAGACTTTTACTCTTGAAAGATCTTTCAGGGGACAGGATGGAGAGGACAGAAAAATGACAGAAACATATACTCTCGATGGCAAGGAATCAGTAAACCCTGTTTTCAATACTTCCAAGAAATCAAACGCTGTCTGGTCGGCCGATAAAAAGGTGCTTACCGTAACATCTTCTATGGTTTTTGAGATGAACGGAGAACAGAATGAGATAAAATCAGTTGAAAAATATAAACTTGGAGATGCAGGAAAATCACTTACAATTGAATCCAAATCATCTTCATCAATGGGAGAGAGAATATACACCCTGGCTTATGATAAGAAATAAATTATGAGAAAGTACCTTTTAATTCTTGCCCTGCTTTCCAGTCCTCTGCTGAAAGCTCAGACTTATCAGCCATCATGGGAGTCTCTCGATAAGAGGCCTGTACCTCAGTGGTTTGAAGACTCAAAATTCGGGATATTTATTCACTGGGGTGTTTATTCCGTTCCGGCCTGGGGTCCAACCGGCGACAGTATAGGTGTTTATGACAAGTATGCTGAATGGTACTGGAGAAAACTTGACAACCCGGGTAAAGTGCAGAAATACTTTCGTGATTTTCATCTGAAGACTTACGGACCCAACTTCAAGTACCAGGATTTTGCCCCCATGTTCAAGGCAGAGCTTTTTAATCCCGACGACTGGGCGGAACTCTTTAAAGAATCAGGTGCAAAATATGTTGTACTTACCTCTAAGCATCATGAGGGGTTTACGCTATGGCCAAGCGCTCAGAGCTGGAACTGGAATAGTGTGGATATAGGTCCTCACCGTGATCTTTGTGGTGACCTGTCAACGGCTGTTAAGAGCAAAGGCCTTCACATGGGTTTCTATTATTCACTTTACGAATGGTATAATCCCACTTACAGGAATGACCTGAATAGTTACGTTGATAATCACATGATTCCGCAGATGAAAGATCTGGTAAACCGGTATAAACCCGACGTACTCTGGACCGACGGTGAGTGGGACAAGACAAGCAAAGACTGGAAGAGCGAGTCATTTCTTGCCTGGCTCTATAATGATTCGCCTGTAAAGAACAGTATTGTTGTAAACGACAGATGGGGAAGCGAAACACGCAGTAAGCATGGCGGCATTTACACAACTGAGTACGGTCTGGTTCATGATAATAAGGGTGTCGATGAGGCAATAACACGTCCGTGGGAGGAATGCAGAGGAATTGGCACATCATTCGGATACAACCGTACAGAAGGATTAAGCGATTATTCCACTGCCGAAGAACTTATTAAATTACTTGCCTCCACAGTGGCAGCGGGTGGCAACCTGTTACTAGATATAGGTCCTGCTGCAGACGGAACTATTCCTGTAATTATGCAGCAAAGGCTTCTTGAAATCGGCAACTGGC
>JFJP01040343.1_pt1 | contig 11420 bp, 6 predicted proteins | sample 431651 | NCBI WGS metagenome assembly JFJP01 (sample SAMN02602958, study PRJNA72255) | Microbial mat metagenome, whole genome shotgun sequencing project. | biome: fresh water; feature: sink hole; material: water; isolation source: purple microbial (photo- and chemosynthetic) mats found in... | reverse complement strand
GCGCAATTGCCTGATGCAGGAAATTATAGATGCTACATCTACAATACAGATTACCTGGGGAATTTATGTACTTTTGCTTACACTAATTATGGTGCATTAATTGTTAATACTAAAAGCGATGCCGGTTTTATAACAGGAGAAGATTCCATTTGTCCGGGTAATCCTGTTACTCTTACTCTAAACAGTATTACTGGGGGTGTTACACGCTGGGGAACTTCAGTAAATGGAGTTAGTTACAATTTTTCAAATAATACCAGTAATCCTTATACTTCTTCAAATTTACCGGGTGGGCAGCATTATTTTAAGGCAATTATTAAGTCAGGCGTGTGTAATAACGATACTACAGATGGATTTATGGTAACGGTTCCTTTTGTGCAAACCGACAAGTATATAACTTCTTTAAATGATACCATTTGTCAAGGTTCAGATGCTACCATTCAAATTGAAAATAGTCAGCCTGATATTAAATATCAAGTATTCAGATACGGTACGTCAACAGCGGTTTCTCCTGTTTTTACAGGTGATGGTAATAACATAGATATTCTAATACCCGCATTAAGTCTGCCTACAGGTTTAAACCGCTTTACTGTTAAAGCTACAGCTTGGAATTGTGTTCAAGTTGATATGGTAAACTATGCAGAAGTATTTGTAAATCCAGGCCCATTAGCAAATAAAGTATTTACGGTAAACGGTATTTGTGCTGGTGAAGATGCTAAGGTAATTATTCAAAGTTCTCAACCTAGTGTATTCTATCAAGTTTTTATTGATGATCAACATTTAGATTCTACTAAAAGATTTTTGGGAAATGGACAGATTCTTACTTTAACCATTCCTGCCATTAAATTGCCTTTAGGTTCATACAATATTACTGTTTTAGCCAGTTTAAATGGTTGCGCAAGTTTCTTAAATGGCTCAGTAAATTTAAACGTTTCCAATTCAGCTACCACTACCATGTCGGTTCAAGTTGCTACCGCTTGCCCTGGCGACGTTAATGCACCTATAGTTATTTCTGATTCCGAAAATGGAGTTTCTTATTATGCTGTTCGCAAAAATACCCAAGATACTGTTGCAGGACCTGTGCTGGGTAATAATAGTTTTGCCAATATTCTTGTTCCGGTCAATCGTCTTACTCCCGGTTACAACGAGCTTACCATTACGGCTAAGTTGCCGGGTGGTTGTGCTGTTAATCTTTTAAATGTTGTTGAGGTTAATGTAAATGTAGCGCCTAATATTAATTACACACTATCTGCCCCAAAGGATACCATATGCCCTGCCGATGTTTTTCCTATAACTATGAATAGCAGTCAGCTAGGTATGCTTTATCGTTTATATGTGGGTAATGATCCCGCAACCAATGATATTCAAGGCTCTGGTGTTAAAATGATATTTAATACCGATGTTAATATACTTACTCCTGGTGATAAAATAATTAGTGTAAGGGTGCGGCCTGGGGATTGTCCTTCTGATACAATTAATAGTAAAGTGAAAGTTCATGTTTTGCCTATTCCCGATTATTCTTTAACTATTCAGTATCCTGCGGTTATATGCCCTGAAAATACAATGGATATAACAGTGTTAAATACACAAAATAATGTTGTTTATCAAGTTTTTAAAGATCAGGATACCATAATTAGCAATGCCTTAACCGGAAATGGTGCTAATATAATTTTTAATGTTACTTCAGATAAATTGCGTGATGGTTTGAATAATATAATGGTGAAGGCTCGTTTAAGTAAATGCTATTTTGCACCCATGACTCAGGCTGCCATAGTTAGAAAAGTAATTACACCTAAAAGTTCTTTCTCTTTTCTAGATAAGCCTTTTAGCGTTTGTCCCGGTATCGATTTCTCTTTCTTCCTCAGTGGAACCGAAACAACAGATAGGGCGGTTAAATATTTCGCCAATCTTAATAACGTTACTGTTACGGATAGCATAGTGGGAACCGGTGGCTCAGTGAAGTTTACCATAGCTGCCGCTAATATTATTCCGGGTGCTCATAAAATAAAAGTATATGCAAGGGCTGAAAATTGTGCCCCTATTCAATTGAATGATAGTGCAGTGCTTACGGCGTACAAAAACCCTGAACTCGATCGCAGCATTATTGGCGATACGGTTTGTCCAAATTCCGATGCTCTGGTACGAATCTTGAATTCAGAATCCAATTTATATACCTACCAAGCATATATCGATAACCAAATTGCAGGAACTTCTCGTTTGGGGAATAATGGTCAGATTGGTTTAACCATACCTGCAGCTTCCTTGGCTGCCTATTCAGATAACTTTACAATGATTGAGGTGCGCGCTAGAGTTAGTACTTGCGCTGATTTATCTCTTAGCCAACAAGTTATGGTAAAAGTATTCAAAGATCCTAAGATAAACCTTGTTTTTTCTTCCGATCCGGTTTGTCCAAAATCTCCCGCACCTTATTCTATTCTTAATACAGAGTCAGGGGTGAATTATTTAATATATCAAAATGAAAATCTAATTGATACAGTTAAAGGAAACGGTGGTGATGTTATTGATACCATTCCCGCATCACTCCTTTCTGTTGGTTCTAATACATTCCCAGTAAATGCTTCTGTGAGGTACTGCGATATCAAACCGCTAATTGTTCCTCTTGTTATTCAGGTGAAACCTAATCCTTCGCAATTTAAAGATTTGGTTTATAAAGATAGTATTTGCCCCAACCAAAATGCCATCATACAAGTTGTAAATACCGAAGAAAATGTTCGTTATGCGCTTCTAAATAAAAATAATACAAGCATTTCAGATTTTATAAACGGTGATAATACCAATCATAATTTTATTATTCTACCGCTAGATTTATCTGAAGGTTCCAATCTGCTAAAAATTGAAGCTGAATTAAATTTGTGTAAGGTAATCCTTGATGCCAAACCCAATATTTATGTAGTTAAAACGCCATTGGCAAATTTTAAAGTGGCTGCCGACTATTTTCTTTGCCCTGGTTTGCCCGGTGAAATTAATGTTTCTGGTTCCGAAAGAGATGCTCTTTACTCACTTTGGTTGAACAGCAAAAAACTTAGCGATCAAGAAGGTTCAGGCGCTGGGATGTCGTTTTCAGTTCCTTCGGATTCAATGCAAGTTGGATTGAATATATTCACTATCCGTTCACAACGCTCGGTTTGTAGTTCTGTTACTCTTACCGATACAGCTGGTATATTAGTTATGATGACACCAGATAAAAATTTAATTCTTACCGGCGATGTGCTTTGCCCTGCTCAAAATGGCGATATTGCTATTGCAAACAGCGAAACGGGTGTTACTTATAGAGCGTATTTGGCCAGTAATAATAAATTAATAGGTCAACCTGCTATTGGTATTGATGGAGGTGTAGCGTATATTTCTTTAAATGCAAATGAACTTCCTACATTTGATAATATTATTAAGGTGCGGGCTACTTTTAGTAATTGTGCTTCAATTGATTTAGTTGATACTGCATTAATGAAAATTCGCAAAGCTCCCGAATTAGATAAAAAATTAATTGGAGATTCTAAATGCCCTACCAGCACTACTGCTCGCATAACGGTTAAAGAAACGGAGCCAGGTATTAAATACCGTGCGTATCTTGAATTATCAGGACTTGTATTAAGTTCGCTTATGACCGGCAATGGAGGTGATATAATATTGAATATTCCTATTGCTCAATTAAATAATGGGAATAACAGCATTATTATTACTGCAAATGCGGGTTGTGCTGATTTTAATCTGAGCAATAAAGCTAATGTCCGCCTCAGCGAGTTTCCATTACTTGATTTGGGTGTTGTAAGCGATAAAATTTGTATTGGTGGCCAAGCCGCTGTAACCGTTCTGAATAGCGAAGCAGGTATTCAATATCAGTTGTATAGGGGCACTCAACCTGTAAGTGATATTTATACAGGTACCGGAAATAATATCCGTATTGATATTAACGATCCTCAAAGCAATCTGCCTGTGGGTACCAATAATTTCACCATTATTGCCACCAATGAATGTAATAGTAAAGATTTGGTTAATTCAGCTAATGTTGTGGTGGATCGCAATTCAGTGGGTGGTTTTGCTCTCGGTGATGTTGAACAAATTTGTGCGGGTTCCGATGGCGGTATCATAAAGTTAAGTGGAATTGTTGGAAAAGTACTGCGATGGATTGGCTCAACGGATACAATTGTATGGACAAATTATGAAATACCTTCTTCTGTTTTTGATGTGCCTGAATTGTTCGAAAGTCAGTATTATAAAGCCGTAGTAAAAAGTGGCGCGTGTCCTGCCGATACATCAACTATGATTTTTATAAAAGTAAATCCTGCGCCTCGTGAGGATTTAAAAATGAAAGGCGACAGCGTATGCGAAGGTTCATCGGCTATAATTGCATTGTTAAATTATGAACCTGAAATGACTTATCAATTGCGTCGTTCCCCTGCCGATACAATTGTAAAAGCTCCTACAAGGGTGGTGGGACAAGATTTGATTTTTGATTTAAGCAATATGAATTCTACAGGCACTTTCTTTATTATGGCATCAAGTAATGGAGAGTGCGGTGTAAAACTTCCTGCAAGAGCAACCGTATTTGTTAAACCCAATCCAAAACCCGTATTTACCGGCGATTTTAAGCTTGGATGTGATGAAATTGTTGTAAATTATAATTTAGAGTCACTCCCCGGACACTACTATTCTTATAGCGTTGTGGGTGGTCGTATATTGAGTCAGACAACAAACCAGAGCGATGTTAAAATTCGATGGGAAATTGACGTTACCAAAGAAACCCCGCACCTGATTTATTTATACGATTCAATTCCTGCTAGTGGTTGTAAGGTAACCAATAAATATGAAGTGAAATATCAAGATACAGAGTTGCCAGTTCTATCATGTCCCGATATGATTCACCGCGATATTCTACGCACCGATGTTGATTCGTTTATAAGGTACTCAGTAGTGGGGTATGAATTAGATCCTTTAACAATGGCCGATCAATGCGGTATCGTTTCAATTACCAACGATTATAATGAGGGAAAATCTTTAAAAGATTCTGTTATTACGCTGCCTATCGTTGATGAAGAACATGTTTATCAAAAAACCATTCGTTGGACAATAAGCGATTATGCCGGGTTTAAAGCTTATTGCTCTGTGAAGGCTGAATTCAGAATTATTGATGAAATTTTACCTGTTACCGCATTTTCGCCCAACTCCGATGGCACAAATGATACCTGGAAGATAAAGGTAATTGAACGTTATCCTGATGCGATAGTGAGTGTGTATACCCGTTTTGGAGAAAAGGTGTTTGAATCACCCAAAGGATATCCAAATGAATGGGATGGAACATACAAAGGAATGGTGTTGCCTCCCGATACATATCACTATATGATTCAAATAAATGGTCTAATGGTAAAACGCGGTATGATTACCATTCTTACTGCATATTGATTTGAATTAACAGCTCATTGTTAATAATAAGCAGGTCTAAGACTAGCATTTTTAGCCACAGAATCAAATTATTCCATTATATTTGTTCCGTTTTTAACATTGGACTTAATGGACAGGTTGATTTTAGTTACCAACGATGATGGAATTGATGCAGGAGGTATAAAGGCCTTAGCCACAGCAGCTGCTTTATTTGGTCGTGTTTATGTGGTGGCACCTCAGGAGCCTCAATCAGGTATGTCGCACGCTATTACTGTTAAAACACCCCTACGAAAAACCGATCATGGTACTCAGGATAATATTACTTGGATTTCTTGTTCTGGAACACCTGTTGATTGTGTAAAACTGGCTATGAATAAAGTTTTGCCACGCCGACCCGATATTATTTTATCAGGTATCAATCATGGCGCTAATAGTGCTACCAGCGTGGTTTATTCCGGTACTATGGCTGCTGCAATTGAGGGCGCAATCAATCAAATTCCATCAATAGGTTTTTCTTTATGTGATTATTCTCATATAGCTGATTTTACCGTTGCTGCTAAGGTTATCCCCATTATACTCGATTATTATTTTAGCCATCCCTTACCAGCTGAAATATGTTTGAATGTTAACATTCCAAAAGCAAAATGGGAAGAAATTAAAGGCGTAAAAATTTGTAAACAAACCAATGGTTTTTGGAAAGAAGAATTTGATACCCGCATTGATCCAATGGGTAAAGAATACTATTGGCTTACCGGTGAGTTTGAAAACTTAGAGCCAAACGATTCATTAAGCGATGAATTTGCGCTGAAGCAAAATTTTGTTAGCATTGTACCTATAAAATACGACTTTACCGCATATGAATATTTAGATACTTTTAAAGATATCAGACTAAAATAATAACCTATGCAAGCATCTCGCTTTAATAATTTCTTTCTGGGTTTGGTGTTGGGCTTTATTGCTCCTTCTATAACACTTCTTGTAGTTTATTTATTGCAGTTTAATAAATACTCTATTGGTGAATTTATTGCGTATATGCAAATATTAAACATTACTTCAAAAGTGATTAGCTTAGTGATGCTTTCCAACCTTTTATTGTTTTTTATTTTTATTTGGACCAACCTCATGAATTCATCAAAAGGTGTTTTGGCAGCTACTATAATTTTGGCTTTTGTTTCTCTAATTATTAAATACACTTTTTAATATGAAGTATTTTTTAATCGCCGGTGAACCTTCGGGAGATTTGCATGGGGCAGAACTTATGCGCAATATTAAAACTCAGGATCAGGATGCTGAGTTTTGCTTTTTGGGCGGCGACCTCATGTTCAAGGAATCAACCAACAGAGTAATGCACTATGAACGCATGAACTTCATGGGAATTTTGGAGGTGATTAAAAAAATAAAAACCATTAAAGAGAATTTTGCTATTTGCAAAAATGAATTGCTGCAGTTTAAACCCAATGTGGTAATTCTTATCGATTACCCCGGTTTTAATCTGAAAATGGCTCAATTTGCTAAAGAAAACGGCATCCGAACCGCTTATTATATTTCGCCAAAAATATGGGCATGGAAAGAATGGCGCATCAAATCAATTAAGCAGTTTATTGATAAAATGTATTGTATCCTACCTTTTGAAAAGGAGTTTTATGATAAACACAATTTTAAAGTTGAATTAATTGGAAATCCACTCGCTGATATAATAAATCGTTTTCGTGCCAATCAACCTGTTGATGCTGTTAATCCTTTTCAGGAAGAGGATAAGCCTGTTGTTGCCCTTCTGTCGGGTAGTCGCTATCAAGAATTAAATAAATGCTTACCCCTAATGGTCGATGTTGCTTCACGGTTTAAAGATTTTACTTTTGTTATCGCTGGAGCCCCTTCCATAGATGCGGCATATTATCAAAAGTTCATTGATGGAAGCAATATAAAAATTGTATATAATCAAACCTATTCATTATTATCATATTCTTATGCTGCGGTTGTAGTTTCTGGCACTGCAACCCTTGAAACAGCAATTTTTGGTGTACCTCAAGTAGCTATTTACAAAACCAGTTATTTAACTTATTATGTGGCCCGCTTATTATACAAATTGAATTTTGTTACTTTACCAAATTTGATTTTAAATGATGAAGTCATAAAAGAAGTATTACAGTTTGACATGAAGAACAGAACCATCAATGAATTGTCTTCAATTTTGTATGATGATGAATATAGGAAAAAAATGCAAGAAAACTATCAACTAATTTCCCAAAAGTTGGGTTCTAATGCTGCCCAAAATGCAGCAGTTAACTTGCATCAATGGTTAAAAGGATGAAGCGCTTGAATTGTTTTCGTTTGTTTCTAGCTTATTTCTTTATCTATCCAGTTGCTCTTCTGGCAGATGAAGTAACTATAGGTATATACAACGAAACCAATATTTCGAGTATGGTATTTTCTCCTGTAAAGTCTTCGTATATTATGGTTACTGGCGCAAGCGAAAATCTTATCGTAAAAGAAGGGGATATTATATATATAAATTTTGTAGGCGATTCATTCAGAGTAATGGGTTTAAATACTGTTTATGGATATTTTAGTGAAGTAGATTTTTTACCTTCTGATGATAGTTCTATTTTTTCGGTTAAAGCAATAACTCCCGCATCACAGAGGCGACAGTACGATGACAAGCTTAAGATTCGTATTCGCTTTAATAGAATGCAATTGCTTAATACTGTAAATATGGAAAAGTATATTGCAGGTGTTGTGCAAAGCGAGGGTGGGGTAAGGGCTACTATGGAGTATTACAAAACGCAAGCTGTTTTATGCAGAACATATATGATAGCACATTTTCACCGTCACGCAGAGGAAGGTTTTCATTTGTGCGATAATGTACATTGCCAGGCCTATTATAGTCGTTGCGATCGCAACCCAATGATTGCTGAGGCTGCATTCGAAACGGTTGGTCAGGTTGTGGTTGACGTAAATGATGAATTGATACTCTCTGCATTTCATTCCAATTGTGGTGGTGAAACCGAAAACTCCGAACGGGTGTGGTCTCAGAAACGTTCCTATTTGCGCTCTGTTCCCGATCCTTATTGCCAAAATACCCGCAACTCCTCATGGGAAAAATCGATTCCATTGGATCAATGGCGCGATTATCTTGCGAAAAATGGAATTAAAGGAGCTAAAGATTATGATTATTCATTTTTTAATTTGGTGCAATATGCCCGAAAAACCCACTATAGAGTTAAAAGCGATTCTATAGAATTGAAAAAAATCAGAAGCGATTTTGCCTTGAAATCTACTTTTTTCTCCATACAAGCTAGTGAAAATAATATTATTATAAGGGGTAAAGGCTACGGACATGGCGTTGGTTTATGTCAGGAAGGTGCCATGCAAATGTCAAAACTCGGATATAATTACATTGAAATTATAAATTTTTATTATAAAGATACCCGCACTGTCGATTACCACGAGATAGGTAAAGATGTTAATGCAAAGCGGGATAGTGTTTTATTAAAATAATTAAAGATGCTTGCATTATTTTTTAAAGAGTTGAATTATTTTTTCAGTAGTCTTACTGGCTACTTAGTTATAGGTGTGTATATTATTATCAACAGCCTCTTTCTATTTGTATTCCCCGGCGAAATGAATATTCCAGATGGCGGGCACGCAACCTTAGAGCCTTATTTTTTTCTGGCTCCTTGGGTTTTCTTATTTCTGGTTCCTGCTATAACCATGCGTATGTTCGCCGAAGAAAGTAAGTCGGGCACGCTAGAACATTTATATACCCGCCCTTTGAGCGAGATGCAAATAGTATTGGCTAAATTTTTTGCTGCTGTTATTTTGGTATTATTGGCAATAATTCCTACACTAATTTTTTATTTTAGTGTCTATTTATTAGGCGACCCTGTTGGCAATATCGATACTGGAGCAACTATAGGATCCTTTTTGGGTTTATTCTTTCTGGCTTCGGTATATGCAGCTATAGGTGTATTTGCATCCACTCTTACCGATAATCAGGTGGTGGCATTTATTCTGGCGGTAGGCTTGTGCTTCTTTATTTTTATGGGTTTTGAATTCATTAGCAATTTGAGTTTTCTAACAGCTATTGCGCAAAATATAAGAAATATGGGCGTGAACGAACATTTTCGTTCTATGGCAAGGGGCGTTTTTGAAATTCGCGATTTGATTTATTTTATGTCGATTGCTGCCATATTTGTTTTTTTAACACGTAGCATTATACAAAGTAGAAATTGGAAATAATATAGCGATGAATAAATTATTTATTAATAATCTTTTAAGCCTTTTGTCTGCCTTATTGGTAGCTGTTTTGCTGATTTACATATTTTCGTTTTCTGATTTGAAATTTGATCTTACTCAGGACAAACGTTTCACCCTTTCAGACATTACTTATGATGTGTTGCAAAGAATGCCAGAAGGAATTACGGTAAAGGTCTATCTCGATGGCGATTTACCAATAGGGTTTCAAAGGATGCGTACTGCTATTTTTGAGCATTTACGGCAGTTTCGAAGAATTTCAAATGATAGCATCGATTTTCAATTCGTAGATATTCAAACTTTTGATAAGTCGCTACAGAATACGATGGTGAAGGATTTATACGAAAAGGGAATTGAGCCTACGCAAGTAAAAATTAAAGATAGAAAAGGAAATTTGGTTCAGAAAATGATTATTCCTGCTGCACTTATATCTTTTGATGGTATTGATGTGCCGGTTAATTTCTTGCTGAATAATCCTGTATTTTCCGCTGAAGAAAATATTAATGCATCAATTCAGAATATTGAGTATGTTCTTATAAATACATTAAATAATTTAATTGTTGAGGAGGTTGAAAGGATTGCTTTTTTGGAAGGTCATGGAGAGTTGAATGAATTTCAAGTGAATGATATTACCCGCGAATTGGCTATGTATTATCAGGTTGATAGAGGATCAATAAATGGTGATCTCAATGCCTTATTGCAGTATAAAGCAATTATAATAGCAGGGCCAACCCAAGCTTTCACTAATGAGGATAAGTATATTCTAGATCAGTATGTAATGAGCGGTGGTAAGATTCTATGGTTTATCGACGGCGTTACGGCAAGTATTGATAGCATGAATAATGGAACTACACTTGCATTTATTCCAGATGTAAATTTATCAGATCAGTTGTTTAAGTATGGTTATAGGATAAATCCCAATATGATTCTTGATTTTCAATGTTCCCTGATACCTATAAACATGGCTCTTGCGGGAAGTGAACCAAATTTTATGCCTGCACCTTGGCTATATTTTCCCCTCTTGCAGGGTTCTTCAGAGCATGTATTAAGTAAAAATATGAACCTGGTGTATTCAAAATTTGTTTCTTCTATTGATACTGTTGGCTTGTTAAGCAATATACAGCGCCATGTGGTATTGCACAGTTCCGCTTTATCTCGTTTGGCAACTGCTCCTAAATTAATCAGCTTGGCCGAAGTTAAAGAGCAGCCAGTTAAAGAAATGTTTGATTTGCGCAATATACCTACTGCCATTTTATCGGAAGGAATTTTTGAATCGGCTTTCAATAACCGTCCTTTGAATGATTTGAAATTAAAAGGACAGCATCAATTTCTTTCATCTAGCAAACCTACTGCTATGTTGGTAGTTTCAGATGCTGATATAATTAGAAACGACGTCCGTCAGACTGCTCAAGGTACCATGATTACACCTTTGGGTTTTGATAAGTATACCCAGCAAACTTTTGCAAACAAAGACTTTATAGTTAATGCGGTAAATTATATGGTAAGCGGAGGCGGTATTCTTCAATTGCGAAACCGTGAAGTAAAACTCCGTTTGCTCGATAAAGCTGCAATTCTTGATAAACGAATTCAATACCAATTAATAAATACCGTAATGCCGCTGTTTATATTATTAATCGCAGCAGTTATTTTGTTTTATTATCGGAAAAGGAAGTATTGTTAAAACTAAAAAGAGTATTTTTCAAGAAAAACATCTAAGTTGAGAAGATCATTAAACCTTTCCTCTAAAACATTTCTTTCCCAATTCCACC
>JFJP01024507.1_pt1 | contig 11420 bp, 11 predicted proteins | sample 431651 | NCBI WGS metagenome assembly JFJP01 (sample SAMN02602958, study PRJNA72255) | Microbial mat metagenome, whole genome shotgun sequencing project. | biome: fresh water; feature: sink hole; material: water; isolation source: purple microbial (photo- and chemosynthetic) mats found in... | reverse complement strand
TCCGCTCTAGTAAAAGCTTCGCTAGCAGGAGAGAGGTCGTCCGTGTTTGTTTCACCCGGTACTTTGAACACTACAGCCTCGATAACATCAGCCGTAGCAGATTTGCTAGTAAACCACTCCGCATTTGCCCAGCTATTTAGCACCTCTTCCGCAAGTACATTTGATTTTGAAAGCTCCACGATGTCACCAAACGCCTCATACACAAGAAGCGTGCTTTTTAGCTCATTCGCCGCCGCTTTTGCTACCGTGGTATCGTCACCGCAAAGAGCGTCGATAAGAGGTTTTACATTGTAGCCGCCCATCATAAGACCCAGCATTCTTACGGCGTCAAGCTTGGAGATGCTCGCACACTCTTCAGACCCGTCAAGGATTTTTGCCAGATACTCAGCTTTTACTTTTGCACCGTCGTCGACACCCGGATTTACTCTGCTCTCTAGCATTTCAGAGAGTTCTGCGTTTGCTTTTTTCTCAGATCTTAGTAGTTGCACAAGTTCGCTTACTTGGTTTTTGTCAAGCGCCAAAGGCGGCACGCCTAGAGCGGCTCTCTCATCGCAATGTTTTTTATAGTTGTCCATAAAGCTCATACTGAAGCTCCTTATTTTTTTGGTTTTGGTAATATTAGCTTTTTTTGAATCTTTTTAAAACAATAGTGTTTCAAAAAGTAATCTTTTTTTCACGCAAAAAACATTATATGTTACTTTTTTACCCATAAGGAGCAAAACTTGCGATTTAAACTAGAAGGACTACAAAGTTCCGCCAATACAATAGACACAATATGTAAAAAATGCGGCGAACTACAAAGCGAATGTATCTGCGATGCCAAAGGCGAAACAAAAGCCAAAAATGAATACCAAATAGCGCTATCTATGGAAAAAAGAAACGGCAAGCCTGTAACACTAGCGGGAATTTTTTATCTTGACGAAAAAGAGGCAAAAGAGCTACTAACCAAACTCAAAAAATCACTAGCTGTCGGCGGTACGATAAAAGACGGAAAATTGGAGTTTCAAGGGGAGCATAGAGATAGACTGCGAGAGCTTCTTAAAAAAGATGGATTTAAGGTAAAAAACTAAAAATGCCACTCTTTGCACCCGCACACAAAAGAGCCCTTGACCGCTCTAGCAAATACCGTTATTTTGGTCTTTGCCTTCTTTGATATTTCCATTATTTTCGGCAAATCCGCCTCGTCAAATCCAAAAAGCAGCTCATACTCCTCGCCGCTACACGCCGCATCTTTTGAGATAGCTTTTAAAAACTCATACCCTACCCCGTTTATCTCGCTCACTCTCTCAAGTTCTTTGTGTAGTCCGTCCGAGATGTCCATGCAAAAGCTCATATATTCCGCCGCCTCATACATGAAGGCGTCACGGAGTTTTGGGGCGTAAAATTTGGAGTTTGACGACACGCTTTCACCCGCAAAAAGGGCGTTCAAATCCCGCAGGGATGAGCTTAGCGTACCTGTGTATGCAAGCAACTGCCCTTTTTTTAGCCCTTTTCTATATATAGGTTTGTCGGTCTTGGAAATTATTGTGATTGATAGGTCTAGCTTTGTGTTGGCTATCGTGTCGCCGCCTATTATCTGTATGTTGTATTTTCGAGCCGCTTTTTTGAGTCCTTTTTGAAGCTGCAATATTTCGGCTTCGCTCATCGAAGGGGGAATTGCAGCGGTAATTAGCGCATATAGCGGCACGGCATTCATCGATACGGCATCCGAGATATTTACGAGCATTGCTTTGTTACCTATCTGCTCATAATTCATCCACTCTTTTTTAAAGTGTACATTTTCAAAAAAAGCGTCTTGCGAATATACGAAGCCGTCTATATAAGCCCCGTCATCGCCGATGATTTTGGAATTTGAGATGTTTTTGATAAAAAATTTTTCTTTATTCATTATTCACTTTCTATGTGCTTTTTGGTAACACTCTAACGCTTCGCCTAAAAACTACGCATTTTTGAGTCCGAGTTTAAAAATATTAGATGATATAATCGCCCTAGCTCAATATGCTAACGGATAGAGGTTTAAATGGATATAAAAATCGAAAAATACGATGCCGTCATCGTAGGCGCTGGTCTTGCTGGATGCGCAGCGGCAAGAGAGTGCCAAAAAGCCGGACTAAAGACTATAGTGCTTACAAAGCTTCACCCGCTTAGAAGTCACTCAGGTGCGGCGCAAGGCGGTATTAATGCGGCGTTAAACGAGGAAGACACTAGCCTTCACGAGTTTGACACGGTAAAAGGAAGCGACTATATCGGCGACCAAGACGCTATAGAGCTAATGTGCAAAAGCGCACCGGAGACTATTCGATGGATAGAAAGAATGGGCGCCGTATTTTCCAGAACGGATGAGGGCAAAATAGCCCAAAGACCTTTCGGCGGACAATCAAAGCCTAGGGCTTGTTATGCAAAAGATAGAACTGGTCTAACACTGCTTCAAACCATATACGAACAAGCGCACAGAGAAGGCGTTGTGTTTATGGATGAGTGGTATGTGTGCGACATCGTCTACAAAGACTCCAAAGTCAGCGGCGTAGTAGCTTACAATCTTAGAGATATGGAATTTAGACTATTTAACGCCAAAGCGGTAATGTTCGCAACGGGCGGCTACGCAAGGTCTTTCAAAATAAACTCAAACGCTCTTGCAAACACGGGAGACGGTCTATCTATCGTAGCTAGACACGGTCTTCCGCTTGAAGATATGGAGTTTGTGCAGTTTCATCCGACGGGTCTTTCCGGCACGGGGATACTCATATCCGAAGCGGCTAGAGGCGAAGGCGGCATACTGTACAACAGCCTCGGCGAAAGATTTATGTCCAAATATGCTCCTCAAAAAATGGAGTTGGCATCAAGGGATGTCGTAAGTCGTGCGATAACAAAAGAGGTGATGGAAGGCAGAGGCGTAGGCCCAAACAAGGACTCTGTGCACATCGACCTTACACACCTAGGTGAAGATGTTATCAATGCAAAACTTCCTGAGCTTCGTGACCTTGCTATCACATTCCTCGGACTTGACATGGTCAAAGAGCCTATCCTTATCCAAGCGACGGCGCACTACTCAATGGGCGGCATACCGACAGACATCGGCGGGCATGTCAAAAAAACTCCGACCGAACTAGTAGAAGGCTTCTATGCGGCGGGCGAATGTGCTTGCGTAAGCGTTCATGGAGCAAACAGACTTGGCGCAAACTCTGTACTTGAAGCGCTATTTTTCGGCAGACATGTAGGTCAGCAAATTGCGGCGGAAGCTGGCAAAATATCTTTTAGAGCCGTAAAAGCAGATGATGCAAAAGCGGCGATTGAGAGCGTACAAGGCGTACTTCACTCACAAGGGCAAGAGAGCGTTACGAAGCTTAGAAATGAACTTCAAGAGAGTATGACACTAAATGCGGGTGTATTTAGGACGCAAAAAACGCTTGAAGAGCAAAAAGAGATACTTAAAGAGTTGAGAAAAAGATACAAAAATATCGCCATCTCTGATAAGTCAAAAACTTTTAATACAGAACTACAAGAGGCAATAGAGCTTGGGCATATGCTTGACTTCTCCGCATTCATCGTAGAAGGTGCACTAAATAGAAAAGAGAGTCGTGGTGCGCATTTTAGAGAGGACTACACCGAAAGAGATGACGAAAACTTCCTAAAACACACATTTGCATATATGCAAGGTGACGACATAAAGCTAGAGCTAGCTCCCGTAAAACTCGGAAAATTCGCTCCTGAGACCAGAAGTTATTAAGTAAAAGGCGTAAAAATGTTTGAGTCAAAATCAAAAAAGGTAACATTCAAGGTCTTTAGGTTCAACTCCGAGACCGACTATCTACCTGTATACAAAACATACGAAATGGTAGTCGAAAGCCACGAAGTGGTGCTGGATATTCTCAATAGAATCAAATGGGATATAGACGGCTCGCTTAGCTATAGAAGAAGCTGTAGACACGGTATTTGCGGAAGCTGTGCCGTCAAAGTAAACCAAAAAGGCGTACTTGCGTGCAAGCAAAACCTGTTTGAGCTAATCGAGATATTTGGCGAAGAGCTGACTATCGAGCCGCAAAATATCAAAAGAGCAATCAAAGACCTTATCATCGACAAAGCTGACTTCTGGGGCAAATACGACGCAGTAGAGCCGTATTTAGTCGCCGAAATAGACGAGCATCCGACAAGCGAAAATATCGTGTCGCACCATAGTGCCGAAAAAATCGATGAAGCAGACTACTGTATCCAGTGCGGTTCATGCTACTACTCATGCCCGTCGGTCGCTTACAACGAAAACTTCCTAGGACCTGCAGCGCTAGCCAAGACTTATAGGTTTACAAGCGATGAAAGAGACTCGGCAAAAACAGAGAGACTTACGAATGTGAACGAAATGGGCAAAGGCGTATGGGATTGCGTCAAATGCTTTGAGTGCGCTCAAGTGTGCCCAAAAGGCGTTGACCCGATAGGCAAAATAACAAGACTTCACACTCAGATATTCGCCGAAAATCTGGCTGAAAGCAATGTAGCCACAAGACACGCAGTGGGCTTCAAGCACTCTATAGAAAAACACGGACTTCTTGACGAGGGCGAACTGGTGCGATACTCAGAGGGCAATATAGGCGTTATGAAGCATCTGCCCGAAGCGTTTGATATGCTAGTTCACGGCAAAATAGTACTTCCGTGGGATATGCCAAAATCTGAAAATCTTGACGAGATAAAAACTCTCGTTGATAGCTCTTCTACACAAAAGTTTGATTAGGAATATGGACATGACAGGACTAAAATACGCTCTATTTACAGGTTGTACCGCTAAAAATTCGACGCCTGAGCTTATGAAATCTACAGAAGCAATAGCAAAAAAATTAGGGATAGAACTAATCGAACTAAAAGAGGCTTCTTGTTGCGGGGCTTCACATCTTCAAGACTTTGACGAGTTTTTGTCCCTAGTACTCAATGCTAGAAATATCTGCTATGCCGAAAAACTAGGCCTTGACCTTGTGACGATATGCAACACTTGCAACCTAAATCTGCTCATAGCCGACCAAAAGCTAAAAGCGGACGCAGACTTAAGACGAAGAGTCAATGAAAAACTAGCAGAAGTTGGACTAGAGTACAAAGGCACAAGCAGGGTAAGACACTTCTTGTATGTGCTTATAGAAGATTTTGGGATGGAAAAACTAGAGGAGATGGTAGAAAAACCGCTTGACGGTTTCAATATCGCCCCATTCTACGGTTGCCACAACATCAGACCCGCAAGCACACAAAATGCGGCAAACGGCAAAGAAGACCCTTATAGGCCGACATCACTAGAGAGGGTAATAGCTGCAATAGGCGGTAATGCGGTAGAGTACGCTTCAAAAAACAAATGTTGCGGATTTCATGCAGACCTCCAAGCGCCAAAGACCTCTACAATGCTAACGGCAAATGCACTTGTAGACGCAATGGATAATAATGCCGACATGATAGTGACACCTTGCCCTCTATGTCATTTAAATATGGATATTAAACAAAAAGCCTCATCAAAGGCGATAGGCAGAGAGATTCATCTTCCGATTTTGCACCTTCCGCAGGCAATAGGTCTAGCGCTAGGTCTTAGCACGGAAGAGCTCGGACTAAAGCATAATATCGTAAAACCCGCTTTTGCACTCTAATCTACAATATACCGCCGACACGATAGTTGCTCGGCGGTAATTTTTTATACACCGCAAATCAAAAATAATTTGCTAAGATACAACAAAAAATAGGTTTGCTAGTATGAAGAAATTGGAAGAGTTGACGGTTCTTGTCGTTGATGACAGCGTAACAATAAGAAAAATCATAACAACCAATCTTCAAAAACTAGGGATAACAAAAATATTTCAGGCAAAAAGCGGCGACGAGGGTTACGGTAGCGCCAAAACAAATAAAATCGACATCATACTGACAGACCATAATATGGCAGGAATGAACGGTCTTGGCATGGTTACAAGACTAAGAAATGACCCAAAAACGGAAAATATTTTTATTATTGCGGTATCTAGCGAGTTTGACGCAAAACTAAAAGATGAATACGGCAGACTCGGCGTATTCCAATTTATACACAAACCATTTAATCAAACAGAGTTTAATAACGCTCTTTTGGCATATCTAAAATCAGAGGACAAAAATGGAGCAGAGTGGGAGAAGCCTGCTCCGTCCGAGCTGAAAGAGCTTCTAAAAAATGGCGATTTTGCAGTTTCTTGCCAAGGTCAAAATCTAGAATTTGACTTTGGCATACAAAAACTAGTTATAGAACTAAAAGATATAGCCGACAAAGGCAAGCTATACAATATGATAGAGCTTAAAGACTAAAGATAATAATTTATCGTATATTCAAGGTCTTGATCGCTGTCTTGTTTGTTGTCTCTTAGCCAACGAAGATAGGATGGGTCTTTTTTTGCAATCTCTTCAAAGCTTTCGCCTTTATGCTTGCCAAACTTCATCGTCTTAAGAAGAACGGGCGTATTTGTCAGCTCTATTAGTTTTTTATAATCCCCCGACAGCTCTATCAGATAAAACAGAAGCTTTTTGAGGATATAGATGTCAAAAAGAGCGTTATGCGGATTCATCATATCGCCAAACTCCTCTTTTAGCCTCTTCGCTTCCTCATCATTTTCGCTTTTATAGAGCCCTAGAGAGTACCTAAGATACTGCATTGCATGGCTCTCTGAGTCTATCAGGTGTTTGGCGCACCTATATGTATCGATAACCAAGCCATTCCAGACAATCCCCTCTTTTGCGGCCATATCTATATCAAACTTGGCGTTATGGGCTATAAGCACAGAGTTTGCCGTATTTAGGCTTCTTAGCAGTTTTGCACTAGGCGTGTCATCAAAAGCCGACTTATCCGCAACAACCTCTTCGGTAATTCCGTGTACGGCCATAGCCCCATATCCGATCGGAAGAGGTGGCTTACAGTAGTCTATAGAGTAGTCACATCCATCTTTTTTTAGTATGCCAAGCGCTATTTGGCATATTCTGTCATTTTCGCCGCCGCCCGTAGTTTCGGTATCAAAAAGAAAAAAAGGCATTATCGTCTCAGTAGTTGTTCTTTTGGAAGATAACTATCGCATCCGTTTTTTGCTTTTACGACTTTATACTCTTCCGTAATCAAAAAAAGATTGCACTCATCTGTCGCATCTTTATGGTAGGCGCAGCCGATGCAAGAAGATTCATTTTTTTTGAACATATTAAATATTTTTGAAATTTTTTGTAGTAGTGCGCTCATAGATTATCCTTGTAAAGCGGTATACTACCCAAAAATTGATTACGGCGTTCTAGCTAAAGGTGCTTTTTGTAGATATGAAGCGGCAATATTTTAAATAAGATTACATTTTCAAGCTATTTTAATTAAATACGATTTATAGTTGGAAATGAAAAAGTCTAAGGATACGCTTTGAAATTCAGGAAAGATTATAGATTTTTTATCGCTCTTACACTGTTTGCCTTTGGCGTAACGACTTTCGTGGTTGCATTTTTTTATATAAATGCAAGAAGCGTACTTCTTGCTCCATCCACTCAAAATCTTCGAGAGATTACCGCTTTTTTTGCATTCAGCATGGCTATTTTAACCATAGTTTTTATATTTTTTATGCGTTTAATCGTGAAATATTTTTTGACATCTGAATTTGACGAACACCTCAGACTAAAACATAAGTTTGAAAGTATGAGCGAAAGTATGGGTGAAGGGATGCTTGCGCTCGATAGTGACGGGCTGGTTGTCTTTGCCAATAAGGTTGCACTTCGCATACTGGGTTATGCCAAAGAGGAGATACTAGGACAAAATGCGCACGAGCTGATACATTATGAAACAAGAGATGGAAGGTTTGTTCCAAAAGATGAGTGCTATGTCCTAAAAACACTCGCAAAAGACGGCTCTTGTGCATCGGACAATGATATATATATACGAAAAGATGGAACAAAAGTGGATGCCTCATTTGTTGCAACGCCTCTAGTCATAAACGGCAAAAATGACGGCTCAATACTGATATTTTCGGATATTACGGAAAAAAAGCAAAATCTAAAAAAACTGCTCTTGTCGGATACGATAGTAAATAATATTAGGGAAGGGGTACTCGTTACCGATAAGCATCTTGTGATAATTTTTGCTAACGCTTATTTTGAATCCATTACCGGATACGAACCTCAAAGCGCTATAGGCAAGAGACCAAATATTTTGAAATCCGGTATGCATGACGAAAAATTTTATCGCGATATATGGATACGACTAGATATGAACGGCTGCTGGCAAGGGGAGATATGGAATAGAAGAAAGGACGGCAAAATATACGCAGAGTGGCTAAATATATCCGTAGTTAACGACGATAGCGAGGTTGGCGGGAAATTTTTTGTGGCAATATTTAGCGACATAACGGAACGCAAAATTCTGGAAGACGAACTGTTAAAAGAGAGAGAGCTTCTCAAAAACCAAGCATCGCACGACGCCCTAACCGGGCTACACAATAGACAAAAGCTTGAGGATGCCATCATCGTGGAGCTTGATAGAAACCGTAGATACGGTGTTAAATTTTCGCTAATCATGATAGATATAGATAACTTCAAAAGTATTAACGATACATACGGTCATCAAATAGGCGATATGACACTAAAAAGTATCGCCGGACTACTAAAAGCAAATCTCAGAAAAATAGATACTATATGCAGATGGGGCGGCGAGGAATTTCTTGTCATAGCTCCGCAAACACATATAGAGGGTGCGGCGAGTCTGGCTGAGAGCCTAAGAGAGCTTATTGAGGCAAATATTTTTGAGACTATCGGAAGGCTTACCTGTAGCTTCGGAGTGACCGCTTTGGAGACGGAAGACGACAAAGATTCGGTCCTAAAAAGAGTGGATGATGCTTTATATATTTCAAAGCAGGAAGGAAAGAATAAGGTTACCCTACTCTAATCCCTTTAGTCGTCTTACCTCTGTAGCTATATTTTGTTGCCTCATAAAATGTTCCCCGATGAGAAATGCGTCCACTCCGATTGAGCTTAGATTTTTTACCGTCTCAAAATTGTCTATTCCACTCTCGGCGACTATTATTTTGCCATTTGGAATGAGCGGTATTAGCTGCTCGCTAAGACTCATATCCATCTCGAATGTCTCCAAATTTCTGTGATTTATGCCGATAATTGAGGCCCCTGCAAACATCGCTTTTTTGAGATCTTCCTTGTCATGTACTTCGACAAGCACATCCAGCCCCATATTTAAAGCATATTCGTAAAGCTTTTTTAGCTCCGCCGAGGAGAGCGCCTTTGCAATAAGGAGTATAAAATCAGCTCCATACACAAGAGCTTCAAGTATCTGATACTCATCCACAATAAAATCTTTTCTGAGAAGCGGCATGGGTACATAGCGACGAATTTGCGGTAGATACTCTAAGTCGCCTTGAAAAAAGTGAGGCTCGGTAAGCACAGACAAGGCGTCAGCAAAGCCTGCCTCATACTCTTTGGCTATTGCTATCGGGTCAAAATCCTCTCTTATAACCCCTTTTGATGGACTGGCTTTTTTGACCTCAGCGATTATTCTATATCTATTCTCATCGGTGCTTGCAAGTACTTTTTTAACATCTCTGGGCGCATACGGATTGTAAGCGAGGCTTCTTCCAAGCCACTCCTCCCCAAAATCCTTCTTTCTTTTTTCCAAATCTTCTTTTGTCTGTTTTATTATCTTATCAAGTATCACTTCTGTCCCCCAAGGCATTTTTTTATTGCCTCAAAATGCTCTATTACTGTTTTATCGTCTTTTAGCTCTACGGCTATTGCCTTCATTATCTCATTTGCTTCGGCGCATTTTTTTTGCTTGTAATAGCCCCAAGCCAGTGAGTCTTTGTAATATATAGATGTAGGGTCTTTGCCTAGCGCCCTCTTGACAAGCTCTACGCCTCTAGCCGTGTCTATATCGTAGTCTATAAGCAGATAGCCTAGATAGTTGTCGTATACATCGTTTTGCATACCGTTTGTTACTATTTCAAGGTTTTTCACGCTCTCTTTTACGAGCCAGTGCGGCTTTTTCTCCGGATAACTCTCAAACTTATAAATTACCGATTGCGCCAAATAGTTTAAGTCTTTTGTTTTGGCGTATAGTTTTGCGGCAAGTATTGCGGCATTTTTATTATCTTTTTTGTATTTATAAGCCTCAAAGAGCAACACATCGTCTTTTTTGCTTTTTTTAAGAAAAGCTATCAGCCCATTCACATCCGAGCCTGCCACGCTTAGCTCGATAATTTTTTTAATATATCTTGCGTCTTTTATCTTAAAATACAGCTTCTTATACACCTCAAGTGCGCCTCTTTGGTCGTTTCTATCTATGTATGCGCCGGCTAGTCTCTCGCAAAGATATTTTGAACACCCAAACATCCTAATGTGCGTATCCAAAAATGCGGTTGCCTCGCCGCCTTTTTTCTCCAAAAAAAGTATCGAGGCTATTCTGTCTGCCGTTATATGGTCAGGCTTCAGAGTATATGAGAGTTTAAAATATTTTTGCGCCGTTTTGTAGTCGTTTACGACATACGCGATACTTCCTGCGGTATCGTAATCCTCTTTTTGTTTGCTTCTTGCGGCTATTGCCTCTGCCACCTCAAGCGCCTTTGCGTACTCTTTTTGCCCTATATAATTTGCCGCCAACATTTTTTTTGTGTCTAAATCATCATCATTTTTGGCTATGGCTGATATAAGAAGCGTTTTTGCCGCCTCAAACTCTCCCGCCGCTGAATATATCTTGACTAGCTCCATCAGATACTGTTTTTTACCGGTCTGTTTGTAGAGTACATTCAGATACGCTGCCGCTTTCTCATACTCTTTGCCGTCGATTGCATCTACGGCAGCCATAAAAAATGCAGCTTCGTCGGCAACAAGAGGAGCTGTCCTGTTTTTTTCGTTGGCCGTATCGATAGAAGCGTTTACTTCCGTAGTTGAGTTATTTATTATCTCAGTTTTTGGCGCGCAACCGTAAAATATAGAAGACAATAAGAAAATACTCAGAGCGTAATTAATGCGGGACATTCGTTTAAAGCCTCTTCGTTGTGTGTTTTGAAATAATCCCAAAAGGGGAATGTACGGCACTGCGTCGGCCTTACATCGTATATGGAACAGTTTTTCTCTTTTTCGTCAAAAAATATGCATGCATGAGCGCCGTTATACTCTTTTTCTCGTATACTGAGTCTGCCTTTTGCGGCAAACAGATATGCGTCTGCAAAACTTTGTATATCCATAAGCAAAAAAGAAGCCGCTTTTGCCATTTCTTCTTCGCTTATCCAGATATATCCGCTTTCCCCCGTACAACATCTACCGCCGCACTCGTCGCAAAAGCCGTCTCTAAAGCCGAAATTATAGCCAAGCTTTGTGATTATTTGTTTGTCCAATACTAAAAAGCCTAAAGTTTTTTCGGTATTTTATTTAATATCTACTTTTATGTCGTAGGGTTTGGCGTAATA
>JFJP01011468.1_pt1 | contig 11421 bp, 10 predicted proteins | sample 431651 | NCBI WGS metagenome assembly JFJP01 (sample SAMN02602958, study PRJNA72255) | Microbial mat metagenome, whole genome shotgun sequencing project. | biome: fresh water; feature: sink hole; material: water; isolation source: purple microbial (photo- and chemosynthetic) mats found in... | reverse complement strand
GTTGTTTTCTAGCACCAGGAAGAATTAATTCATTTCACTGAAGTCCTCCACAATCCCTACCCAAATAGAACTCTTCCTTTTGAATTTTTCCTATTTTTATTGCGCTAAATAACGCTAATTTAAATCGGTATGATGTCTAATGAATGGTCTGATAAATCTTATGAGCTTGGTTATTGGACAAAAAAAGGGACTAAAATAAGCCTCGGTACATGGTCAAACATCTTTAACAATCGCTTTTATATGGGACAAATGTTATGGGGCAGTGAAATTTATGAAGGAGGGCATGAAAAAATGGTTAGCGTAGAGACTTATGAAAAAGTGCAATCACAACTGACTAAACGACGTTCAGTCATCAAAACTCACTATTTTTATCCGCTCTCTGGCCTGGTTTGGTCAGAGGACTCACAGAGCCGCATGATAGGACATTCGGCCACCAATGGCAGCGGCAAAACCCTCCGTTATTACAAATCAATCTCCAAAGCGACAAATAACCGTCAGCATTACGCGCTAGCTGACAATGTTGAAGCTCATTTTGCTAAATTTCTCTTTAACATTCAAGTTGTGGCTAAAAAATTAGCCAATAACATGGCGATTGACCCAGACATTATGTTAGGCTTAAAGGTTGCCTCCTCGGTGGGCGCGCTATACTCGCACCTACAGGATTATCAACAAGTCTACTTAAGCAAGCTGATTGTTGAAGGTAAAGGCATCAATATTTCTGGTGATAAAGTTATTTCAATCGCTTTGACCGTTCTTTTTTCTTATGGAGGTTCGATTAAAAATCAGTACCCCCGAGGCGAGTCGAACGCCTGCACATGGCTCCGGAGGCCATTGCTCTATCCACTGAGCTACGAGGGCAAGGATAATGAGGAATGAGGATCATCCTTAATCAGGGTTTAGTATAGCATAGTTATGGAAAAAATCAAACTTTGAGGGTTAGTTTATGGAATCGCAACGCTTGCTTTGCGTCCACACTGCAAGCAAGGTGACTCCGCTAAATCCACGATGATTTTTTCAGCAAAAGCCACGCGAATTTGATTTTTAAGGCCATTCTATGATACACTTGGGAAAATATTAATTTTATGGAGTAAATCCTATGCATCGCGAAGAAGCGTTAGAAAAAATAGCTTGGCATAGTCTCAAAAAAGTAAATAAAGAGCAGGCTTATGATTTGATTGAGGAGTTTTTTAATGAACCCCTCAAACCAAGCCTCCGTGAGAAACTCAATATTACGGTAGTGGTACAATATGAAACCCATACCGTACCTGATGATTTAAACCCTGGCAACCCCATGTATCGCCCGATATTGGTGGATAAAATGAAGCGGCCTTTTCGGGGCGTGACCAATGAATATCTTATTCATTATTTGCAAAGCCATGTGGGGCTAACGGTTGACCACCTTGAGGGCAATCCGCCGCATTGGTTGGCCTGTCCCGTGTGTGAATTTCGCACCTTTGAAACCCTGGGCGCGTGGGATAATTGCCCGATTTGTGGCTGGAATAGTGACCCCATGCAAGAGGCCATGCATGATGAACCCATCGGCAGCAATGGTATCAGCTTGAATCAGGCGCGCCAGAATTACAAAACCATGGGGGCAATTACTAAAGAGAAATTAGCCAAACTTGACCCTGAAGAAAAACAAAAATACCCGAAATAAAGCATTACATAGTCATCCGATGATTATCAGTCATCGGATGACTACCCCGCAAATATATAAAAAAGGCAACGTTGATTAACATTGCCTTTAAGATAGATTGTTGATAAATATAAAGTTATTATTTTGTACTATTTGTTTAGCTTTGCAGTGTTTCAATAAACACCGCGACCAAAGCAATTAGACCGCTGCCTAATAATAAGTAAGCTAAGATGACCCCTAAAACGGCCAAAGCCAAGAGAGTATATTTCATGGGGCGAGGCCAGCCATGTAAAGGTGGGACAGTCATCATCGTTGGTTGAATAACAATAGGTAGTTGCATGATGTTCTCCTCTTATAACGCCACTTCATCGTGAGATAACGCATTTGTTATCTAGCGAGAAATAACATTCATCAACTCATGAAAACTTGATAGAATTTGTAAATTTTAGCGAATAACAGGGCTTTAGGGTAGAAAAACTATATTAATAATAACCCCCAACTTAAGAATTAGGTGCGCCTAATTTTAAAGTTTATTTTAAGCAGCTGTTTTTGCCTCAATATAAGTCGTAAATTGCCCCAAAAAGATATGCCTCCTGCTAAGTAAGCTAAAGTTTTTGACAGCATCAGCAATTGATATTATACTGTGTTTAGACCTTATCGGTTTTGAAAACTTGTAAGGTTTTAAGAAAAAATCCAACCGTTTGAAGCCTAACCCAAATCAAAATGACATCCACAACCATGGCTGAGAAATACAACATTGACCAATATGAACGCCCTTCGGTAACGGTTGATGTCGTTATTTTCACCTTACTTGATGAAGACCCCAAAGTTTTATTAATTAAACGGAAAGCCTGGCCATACCAAGATAATTGGGCTATCCCAGGGGGGTTTGTTCATATTGATGAAAGTTTGGAAGCAGCGGCCTATCGTGAATTGGCGGAAGAAACGAATGTCACCCGCGAACAGCTTTATTTGGAGCAGCTTTACACTTTTGGTGAACCTAACCGCGACCCGCGCACACGAGTTATTACGGTTAGCTACTTTTCTCTTGTAAGTGCCGATAAACTCAGCCCCAAAGCGGCGGATGATGCGGCAGATGTGGGCTGGTTTTCGGTCTATAACTTACCCCCTTTGGCCTTTGACCATGCCGAAATTATCAACTACGCTTTAATTCGTCTCCGTTATAAATTAGAATACACCGCGATTGGGTTTGAATTATTGCCCGAACAATTTACCTTACGGGAGTTGCAAGATGCTTATGAGATTGTCCTCGGCACAAAATTAGACAAAGGTAATTTCCGCAGTAAACTCCGTAAAAGTAACGTGGTAGAAATGGTAGAAGGCTACCGTGACACCGGTGGACGGCCCGCCCGACTTTATCGCTTTCGTGAAGATGCAGTGGCCGAAGTAAAAACTCGTCGTCTTTTCCCCTAATCAATCTCAATTAGCCTCGCGGCTAAATTCAAAAACGAAGGAGCAATGATGCAAACTTTAGCTATTTTATTGGCAGGAGGCGCGGGAACTCGTTTAACCGTTTTATCAGATAAACGAGCCAAGCCTGCTGTACCGTTCGCAGGTAAATATCGAATTATTGATTTTACCCTCTCTAATTGTGTTAATTCAGGCATTTATAATGTGGCTGTCTTAACCCAATATCGCCCCCATTCGCTCAATGACCATATTGGCATTGGCAAACCCTGGGACTTAGACCGCCAACGAGGTGGGGTTAACTTACGACAACCTTACCAGGGCAGCAACACCGATTTCGATTGGTATCGCGGCACGGCAGATGCAGTTTTTCGTAATTTAGATTATATTCAAGACCACAACCCGCAGTTAGTTCTCATTCTCTCAGGCGACCATATTTATAAAATGGATTACAGCCCCATGATTGCCTATCATCAACAAAAGGGCGCAGATTTAACCGTCGCGGTCATGAATGTGCCGTTAGATGAAACTGACCGTTTTGGTATTATGACAGTGAATGAAGATAACATGCAGGTGACAGAGTTCCATGAGAAGCCGAAAAAGCGCGATAAAGGCACGTTGGCCTCTATGGGCATTTACATTTTCAACACGGATATTCTCGCCCGACGGCTCTCTGAGGGTGGCGAGGATAAATCCCGCATTGACTTTGGTAAAGATGTTATCCCTAGCATGATTGTGGAAGATAAAGTTTTTGCTTATCCTTTTGACGGCTATTGGGTAGACGTGGGAACAATTCAGTCATTTTGGGAAACGAATCTGGCCTTAACTGCGCCTGATGCGGACACCTTCTTAAACATGCATGATGAAGATTGGGTCATTCATACCCGTAGCGAGGAACGTCCCCCCGTTAAATTAGGGCCACAAGCATTGGTTTCAAACAGCCTCATTTCTAATGGTTGTGTGGTACGCGGCGAGGTGGTTGGTTCAGTGCTGTCGCCTGGGGTCTATGTTTCACCAGGGGCGGTGGTGCGGGATTCGGTCATTATCAATGATGTCTGGATTGGGCCTGGGGCGGTGATTGACCGCGCCATTATTGATGAAAATGCCGTTATTGGCGCGGGTAGTTATGTTGGTTATGGCGATGACATGGCCGTGAATAAAGAGATGCCTGACAAGCTCAATACAGGCATTACGGTGGTGGGGGCAGGCGCGCAAATTCCTAGTGGCGTGCATATTGGTCGTAATGTCCTCATTCACTCTGAACGTAATGAAAGTGATTTTACTAGCCGAGAAATTGCCAGTGGGGAGACGGTCTAAGATGAATACGTTAGTCATGATTATGGCTGGTGGAGCCAGCGAAAATTTGAGTGTATTGACTGCGGTGCGGTCAGAACCCGCCATCCCTTTTGGTGGCAAATTTCGGATAATTGATTTCCCGTTATCAAACTGTGTTAATTCAGGGCTATATAATGTCGCCCTTTTAACCCAATATATGCCCCGTTCATTGAATGACCATGTGGGCGTAGGTAAACCCTGGGATTTAGACCGTTCACAAGGCGGTTTACGTTTATTACAACCTTTCTTGGGGCCAGGGCGCAAAGGGTGGCAACAAGGTACGGCTGATGCAGTGCGTCACAACCTGGATTATTTAGATGAAAAACGGGTTGATACGGTCTTGATTTTAGCGGGCGACCATGTTTATAAGATGGATTACCGTTACATGTTGAGTTTTCATCAGCAAAGCGGGGCCGAAGTGACGATTGCGGTGCGACGGGTTAGCCCGTTTGAAACACACCGCTTCGGTATTGTCGGTATTGACAGTACCATGCGCGTGACGACCTTCCGTGAAAAACCCCGTCGTTCTCGTGAAACATTGGCCTCCATGGGCGTTTATATTTTTAGTGTATCTGCCCTCAAAGAAATTTTGAAAGATACCAAATTGAACGATTTTGGGCATGATGTGTTGCCCGCGATTATTCGCTCTCATAAAGTTTTTGCCTATACCTTTGAAGGCTATTGGGCCGATATTGGCACTTTGCAAGCCTATTGGGAAGCGAACATGGCTCTCCTGGCCGAAACGCCCGCCCTGGATTTATATGACCCTGATTGGGTGATTCATACCCGTAGCCGCGAGCAACCGCCCGTTAGAATTGGGACTGAGGCTCGCGTCGGCGGTAATTTACTCGCCAATGGTTGTATCGTAGAGGGAATTGTGGAACGTTCTGTCTTATGCCCAGGGGTACGGGTCGCGCCAGGAGCGATTGTGCGTGATTCCGTCATCATGGATGACACCGTGATTGAGGCTGGGGCCGTCGTGGAGCGTGCTATCATTGATAAGCGCGCCGTCATCGGCAAAGGGGCGCATGTCGGTTATGGCGTGGATAATACGCCCAACCGCCAACACCCTGACCGCTTGAATACGGGTTTAACGGTTATCGGCAAGCGCACTCGCATTCCTGCGGGGCTGAAAGTGGGGCATAACGTCATTATCCATGCGGATAAAACAGAACGCTCCTTTAAAACTGAGGTCATCGCCAGTGGCGAAACCATTTAAGTGCTAATAAAAAAGAGGCCACCGCGGTGGCCTCTTTTTTATTGGGCTGAATCGCTCTTGATGACCTCTAAGCGTCGCTGTTCAAACTCAGCCAAACTGTTGACACTAAATGCAATTTCACTTAATCTATCTAAGATGGATAAAGAGAGTCCTTGCAGTTTAGGACTAAAATCATCTAACTCTCCCCCAAAACGTATGGCTAATGTCCGTGCTACTGCCTTTACCATAGCCGCTTGCCCTTTTCCAAGCCCTTCTTCCAGTCCTTTTTCCAGTCCTTTTTCCAGCCCTTTTTCCAATCCTTCCTCAAGTCCTTTTTCCAATCCTTTTTCCAGTCCTTCCTCCAGCCCCTTTTCACGCCCTTTTTCCAGTCCTTGCTCCAGTCCTTTTTCCAGTCCTTCCTCCAGCCCCTTTTCACGCCCTTTTTCCAGCCCTTGCTTAAGGCTTTCGTTCATCCAGCGTTCGCGTAATTCGCGGACTTCAGGCCAACTATCTATTTCTCCATGCACGAACCATGAAATTAACGTGGCTTGAAAGGCTTTGCCTTGTTCCATGACCATATCTGCGGTGATGACCTTCATTAGTTCTGCTCCTTTGGTAAACCATAACCCTAATAACCCGTGTAGAAACCAATATAATCGTGTCGGTAAGGTTTCCTCCCACCACTCCTTGAGTACCGTAACTGCCTGAAATTTAACTTGCTGACGACTAGCAAATAACTTAAAGAAAGCGTTATGCGGCTGATTATCCAACTCGTTCAAAACCAACAAGGGAATGGATGTTAAGAATAAATTATTACTCAAATAAACTCCGCCCCATTCACTGCGCGCATAGCCCAGTTGTTGTAATGTTTCAGCTTGCGGCGTTTTAGAGCAGACTATAAAACTCTGCATGAGAGTGTTCGCGGGCAGCTGACCTTGCCGATAAAAGATGTCATAGCCGATGGCCTTACGGGCCGTTATTTCGTCTAATGATTGCGTATATTTGAACTCTATGAGAATGACACTCGCAGGACTTTGACGGATACCATCAGGTAAACAAGCCAGTTGTTGCGCCGTCCAAGTGGCGGTTTCTAGCCGTTGGATGATAACCACATCTATCAACGGTGGTTCACTCCCAATGGGAACTTCCGTTTGGACGGATAGCCCTAACGGGGTTAACAATTCATACAACAAACGGGCAAAGAGTTGATGCCACAAAATTTTAACTGCCATAATTATATTGTAACAAAAAGAGGTGATTTGGTCAAATAATAGCCACCTGTTAGGTTTAAGAGGGGCAATGCCTTGTGCTTGCCCCCATTGTGGGCAGGGACAAGCCCTGCCCCTACGAAAATCATTAAATCGGTATAATGTCTATTATAAGATTTTGAACCTTATAATAGCTGACTTGACCAGCGAATTATTTAATAGAGTTTTCGTTACACGTTGACTAATCGCCCTACAAGTTGTAAAATTGACATAATAATTAGGCGCAATCGCCCTTTAGGAGAAACAAAATGTCCACCAATCTAGCCAAAAACTTGTTAGTTATATTAACCATTCTAACCATGTTATTGTTATCCGCCGTCTTAAACGGTCAAGCAGCCCCCTTAGAGCAAGAGGGAACGCCCCTGTTCATTAAAGGCAAAGCTGACACCGCCACGCCCTGGCCTACCCCCTCTGCTGAAATTCTACAGCCCCTCACCGTAATAACCGACTCGGTTCACACTAGCAGTGTGGCAAGCATGACTATTTCCGTCATCATTCCCGTCAATCAGGCTATTCCCGATAATGACCCAATAGGGGTTAGTTCACCCATTAATATTCCCTATAACATTATTATTGAAAGTATCGAAGTTATCTCCAATGTCACCCATCCGCAGCCAACCGAACTAGATATAACGCTCATTTCACCCAATAAAGTGAGAAGCATTTTAGCGCGCGCTCAGGTCAATGGAAATCGTGGAGAGATAGATTCTGCGACTACGCGCAATTTAGGCCAACTTTCACGGGGAACATGGCAACTGGAAATGAGCGATAAACAAGTTAATAACCAAGGTATGTTTGATAATTGGCAATTGATTATCCGCGGCAAACCCGCCATTAAAGAACAATATCTCCCTTTATTGGTGCGGGATGTGCCAATTATTATTGACCCTGACCCCAATGTTACGCCGCTGACTCCTTTACCCAATACGCCTACACCACCACCCACTAAAACGCCCACTAAAACGCCCACTAAAACGCCTGGCACACCCACTAGCACGCCCACCATTACCCTCACCCCCACGGTTACAGATACACCCACTGAAACATCTACCCCTACCAGAACAGGGTCGCCCACGAACACCAATACCCCTCGCCCCACAGATACCCCGCGCCCCACTCGTACTCCTGGCCCCACGCCTACCACCAAGCCAGATATTGTCACCGACACCCCAACCCCTGAGTGTGTCTCGCCCTTTAGAAATGCAGGTTTTGAGCAAGGAAGTACGGCTTGGCAAGTGAAATCGCTGCAAGAAAAAGAGGGTGACACGATTTTAACCCAAGAGAGCAGCCCAATAAAATTACCCGTTAAACCCGTTGGCAATAAATGGGCGGTCTGGCTAGGGGGTTATAATAACGAGATTAACTCGGTTAAACAACTTGCCGTTAAAATTTCCAACGACTGCCCCTTTGTGACCCATGACATTAGCATTCAATCGTATGACCCCGATTGTACCCTAAACAAATATCCATTTTATCCCTTCGACCCACGTTATGACGACCCCTTCTTTGAATATGACCCAACTTCTGAATCAGATAGAAACTATATCGCCTTACTTGGTCACTTAAAAAATGCCCAAGCCGATAGTGTTGATGATTTGGTCGTTGATTTAGGCGGCGTTATTGTCAGCCATCTACTCCCTAATGGCGATGTCGAAGTGGGAGTAGGCATTTTGGAAACTGATTTCCAAGCTGAAATAGGGTATTGGTCACTCTGCGACTCACCTGGCGCAAAGAACTGGGGGCAAGTGGTCTATAACACGGGCTATTTTGCAGGCATGACCGTAGATATAGAATTTCGCACTGTTACCAACGCCCAAAAAGAAAGCAGCATGTTTTTAGATAATGTGACCACTCAGCGCACCCGCTTCCTCACCACAAATCGGGGCAAAACGACTAAACCGATAGACTTAACTATTTTCACGATTAAAGCCACACCTGCCCCTTAGTGTGCTATTGACAAAAAGGGTGACTCATGCTATACTTAGTGTTAATTACACACTAACCATATAGGGAGTGCAAACCTTCAGGTTTGCCCGTTTATGGCCTGGCAAACCTGAAGGTTTGCACTCCTTTTTTGTCATTTTACGAGGAACATCATGAACAGCGAACAATTTATTACCCAAAGTAAACCTTTTATAGATTACATTCTCACATGGAAAGATGGCCTCACGCCGCTGCCCTTGAGTGAGATTATCGCCACACAGCCGCATAAAGTGGCTGTGGTCTCAGTGGATATTATCAATGGCTTTTGTTACGAAGGGCCGTTAGCCAGTCCGCGTGTGGCGAGTTTAGTTGAACCCATTGCCGCGCTCTTTGAGCAGACCCATGCCGCAGAGATTCGCCATTTTATCCTCACCCAAGACACCCACCCCGCCGATGCGGTTGAGTTTGCCAACTTCCCGCCCCACTGCATTCGCGATACCTCGGAAAGTGAAGCGGTTGACCGCTTCAAACAGCTATCATTTTTTAACGAGTTCAAAATATTCCCCAAGCAATCTCTCAACTCCATCATCGGCACAGATTTTGGCGGTTGGCTGGAAGCCCATCCCGAAGTAGACACCTTTATTACGGTAGGTGACTGCACTGATCTTTGCACCCATCAACTCGCCATGCACCTAAAATTACGCGCCAATGTCTTGAATCAAAAAATACGAGTCATTTTACCCGTCAATTGCGTCGATACATACGATTTGCCCGTTGCCATAGCCCAAGAAATTGGCGCACTGCCCCATGACGGCGAATTTTTACATACCATTTTCCTCTACCACATGCGGCTCAATGGCGTTGAAGTGGTCTCTGAAATCGTATAATGTCAGTGATGAGTTATGAATGATGAATAAAAAAACAATTTATCTGTAAATAATTTGGTAGTTTAGTCATCAGGTGACTTGAAGTCACCTGATGACTAGGCCACATCACCTGAAAAATTACAGCTAGAAAATAATTACTCATCACTCATCACTCATCACTCATCACTCCCATGTCCATATTCAACCAAACTCGTTTAACCAATAGCACCTTCAAATTAGACATTGAACGGATGCAGCGCGGCTGGTATTCTGACAAATATTTTGTTAATATTGCTGAAACACTGCACGCCCTCGCCCTACAAAACTACCATTTTGCAGGACAATCGAATCCCCTCGAAAAACAAGGCTTCAACCTCGCCACCATAGCTACAGGTGACATTGAGGTTGAGATGCAATTTTTCAATCGCCGTTCGCGCGCCCTGATTGCGGGCGTAGATAAAGCCCTGAGCATGTTACGTCATTGCACAGGTTACATCGAAAATGACCAATTTGTGGAAACCTGGTCACATCTCCAAGTAGAAGCAGTGCAAGATGGGGTTATGACTTATTACAAAGGCGACCCAACTCAAGTTCAACCCGTTATGCGCGTGCGGGGGCGTTATCGTGATTTTGCCTTACTTGAAACACCCATTTTAGGCGCATTGACCCGCGCCAGTCGGATTGCCACCAATGTTTATAATACGCAAGAAGCGGCCCGCGGCAAACCTGTTTTATTCTTCCCCGCCCGTTTTGATGCCCATGAAGTCCAAGCCGCCGATGGCTATGCGTATGATATTGCCGTACGCCGTTTCAACCAAGATTATCATCAAGAGGTTGGCTCATTCGTCTCCACCGACGCGCAAGGCGACTGGTGGGGTGGTTTTGGTGGCGGCACTGTCGCCCATGCGGCCATTGCCTGTTTCTTGGGCGATACCGTGGAGGCCATGTTAGCCTTTGCTGCCGTCCGCCCCGCCGAAATTCCCCGTATCGCTTTGGTAGATTTTAATAATGATTCCGTTGGCACAACCTTAGCCGTATTACAGGCTATGTTTAATCGTTACAAAACCGCCCTAGAGTTAGGCCAAGCGGATGAAGCCAAAAAGTATAAAATGTTTGGCGTGCGTCTTGATACCTCTGGCAATATGCGTGATGTGAGTATTCCACCTTTGGGCGAAAAACATTTGGATAATGGGGTTAATCCCCGTTTATGTTGGGTGATGCGCCAATCTATTGATAAGGCTTGGCAACAATGGCAGCTTGACCCCGCCTGGCATGAGCGTGCCGCCGACTATTGCCGACAGGTGCAAATTGTGGTCAGTGGGGGTTTTGACCCCAAGAAAATCAAGTGGTTTGAGGAATTAAACGTTCCCGTAGATGTCTATGGCGTGGGTTCAAGTTTGGTCAGCAACGACTCGGCCAGTGGCACCAACACCGATTTCACGGCGGACGTGGTGCGGGTTAAAATTGACGGCACCTGGGTTGACATGTCCAAAATAGGCCGCCGCGCCAATAATAACCCTGATTTACTGCCCGTTGATTTGAATGAATTGTAAAAACAAGTTTATTAGGAGTTACGCACTTGACGGTGTAGTTCGCATTCTCTAATGCGAAAACTCACCCTAAATCGGCACTAGAGAGTGCCTAACTACTCTCAACTGCGTAACTTCTATTTATTAACCTCAGTTCGGGATAAGGTCACAAATAGGGAATAGGACGCGGATTTGCACTGATACACGCGGATTTTTAAAAAACTAAAGACCTTAGTTT
>JFJP01002321.1_pt1 | contig 11421 bp, 11 predicted proteins | sample 431651 | NCBI WGS metagenome assembly JFJP01 (sample SAMN02602958, study PRJNA72255) | Microbial mat metagenome, whole genome shotgun sequencing project. | biome: fresh water; feature: sink hole; material: water; isolation source: purple microbial (photo- and chemosynthetic) mats found in... | reverse complement strand
GAGGCGACTCGGAGGCCAGCGTTGAAATGCGTTACGAAGATGAAAACGTCTGGCTCACACAGAAGATGATGGCGGCACTTTACGATGTCTCCATCCCTGCCATCAACCAGCACCTGAAGCGCATTTTCAGCGATAACGAGTTGGATCCGGTGGCAACTGTTAAGCAATACTTAATCGTTCAAACCGAAGGCAGCCGCCAGGTTCAGCGCTCCGTTGAGCACTACAGCCTGCAAGCAATCATTGCCGTGGGCTTCAAAATCGAAAACGAGCGCGCCGTGCAATTCCGCAAGTGGGCCAACCAGATCGTCAAGGATTACACGATCCAGGGTTGGACCATGGATGCAGAGCGACTCAAACACGGCGGCACTCTGACGGACGGGTTTTTCGAGCGCCAACTCGAGAAAATCCGGGAAATCCGCCTCTCCGAGCGCAAGTTTTACCAGAAAGTCACCGACATCTACGCTACCGCGCTGGATTACGACTCATCCGCCACCGCCACCAAGCGGTTTTTTGGCGCAGTCCAGAACAAGATGCACTACGCCGTACATGGCAAAACGGCGGCGGAGGTGATCGTGGATCGCGCCGACCACAAGCACGAGAACATGGGGCTGACCAGTTGGGAAGCCGCGCCCCAAGGAAAAATCCAGCGCTACGACGTTTCCATCGCCAAGAACTACCTCTCCGATTCCGAACTTGGGCAAATGCAGCGCATTGTCTCCGCCTACCTCGACATGGCCGAAATGCAGGCCATGCGCAAAATCCCGATGACCATGGAGGACTGGGAAAAACGCCTGAGCGGATTCCTCCAGCTCTGGGATCGTGAAATTTTACAAGATGCCGGCAAAGTGACGGCGGAACTGGCCAAGGCCCACGCCGAAAGCGAGTTTGAAAAATACCGCATCGTCCAGGACCGGCTTTTCGAGTCCGACTTCGACCGCATGATCAAACAACTGCCACCGCAAAAGGAGGATCAGCCATGAGCCCCCCCGCCCCCGGGAACGCTGAGCCCCAGATCGGCGCGAAAACCCCAGCACCAACCGTGCGCCCCATCCCAGCCCAGGCATCGCCCTGGGCTCCCACCTCGCACCAACCCAAGCCCTGAACTCCTCACCGGCAGGACGAGATTGGTATGAGTGAAATACCCTTTGCAGGACAAATTCCACCTGCTACCAGTTCCGCGATGTCCGAGTCGCCCCATCCCGACCAGATTGAGTTCCGCATCCTGCCCGAGGACGGAGGGAACGAGGTTCCGGTCGCCCTGCTGATGCAGGGACTTCAAGGCTTGCAGCAGTTGATTCATTTCAGCGCCCTGGCCGTTGAGAACCGCACCGTGCGCCAGCGCGTGCGGGTTTCCGGGGAAATCCAGCGCAAATACACCCTGCACTGTAGCCCTCCCGTAGCGGGAAGCTTCAAGGTGGCCGGTCGCGTGGGTGATCTCAGCCGCAGCCTGCTTCCCTCCGGCAATGTCGCCGGGGTGATGGGCTTGGTTCACAATTTCTCACACGCCACTCTGGATGGGGACGAGCAAGGCCTCATCGGGCTCGTGGCAGACGGCCGCCTGCGTGTGCGCATGCTGGAATGCCTCCGCAGCATGGCTCCCCCTCCCGGCGCTGGCTACGCCTTCGAGTTTCAGAACTGTGTCGGACCTCCCATCCGCCTGGATGATGCGCTCTCCGCCCGGATCGAGACCGTGCTCCGCCCGGTGGAACCCCGCCAGAGCATCCGCACCATCACAGGACAACTCCTGTCGATTTCCTTCTCCGAGCACAAACTCAGCCTGCTCTATGCCCCGAAGGGGCGCACGCTGGAATGCCTCTACGACGAATCGCTTGAACCCATGTTGTTCGAGAACCGGCGGGATCTGATTCAAGTGACCGGCCAAGTGGTCGATGCCGAGGACGGCCACCCCCGGCAGATCGTGGAGGTTTCCCGCATCGAGGAACTGGATCTCTCACCGTTCGTGATCACGGAGTTCACCCGCGGTGCCGTGCTCACCAAGCCACTGCGCTTGGAGCCGTTTTTGAGCGAGGACGAACAACTCCTGCGGCTGGAACACCCCGAACTGGATATTGATGTTTTCGCCCACACCCGTGCCGAACTGTGGAACGAACTGCGCGAACAGTTGGTGATGCTGTGGCTGGAATACGGCAGCGAGGATGATGCCATCCTGTCCCCGCCAGCCCGTGAACTCAAAACAAAACTCCGCCAACTCGTGCCTCCCGAAGCTCATGCCACGCGATAAATCCGAAGTCGAAACCGGGCTTACCCGCAAGGGTTTCATGCCCACCAAACCGGGAGCGGACCACAATTACTTCGTCTATCTGTCATTGGCAGGAACCAAGGCCCGCGCATCGACGAAAACCAGTCACGGCCGCAGTTTCGACATCGACGACAGCCTCCTGGCGCAAATGGCCAAGCAATGTGGCCTGACGAAAAAGCAGTTTCTTGACCTGTTGGACTGTCCGCTTTCCCGTGAGGATTACGAGAAGCTCCTCGTTCAGGCCGGAAAACTCTGAGGAAATTGCCAGTGGGTATAGGTTTCACTGGCCAAAAGACCCGAAACACACGGCATGAAGTCGAATTTCACCCGCCGGACAACGCTTGGTTAGAGGCTCACCAAGGGAAAATCAACCCTTCAGATCGGCAAACCCGAACGCGCCACCCAGAACCGGATCATCGCCCTGTTCCGCGACGAGCTGAAATATCGCTACCTCGGCGACCGATCCGACCGCGCCGCCAACAGCAATATCGACGATGGCCTGCTCAGCGCCCACCTGATACAGGCCGGCTAAAATCATCTCACTCGCCCTCATGAACCAGTTCATGCCCAAGTGGCAGTCCCACCGCCAAACCCTGAACCTGCTGCCCGTCCGGCACGAGAGCTGGGGGTATTGAAGCTCTTCGATCACTGCAAAAGCCGCTTGAGAACTCCACGATGCAGCAAAGTGCCTACACCGGCCAATCAAGGATCTCTTTTTCAGCCATAACATGCTGATTCTAAATGGCTCCGGCGCGTGGGATCGAACCACGGACCTAGTGATTAACAGTCACCCGCTCTGCCGCTGAGCTACGCCGGACTTTGCTCCTTTCGGACGCGGGCGGACCTTGGGATTCCCGGACGTCTTGTGGCAAGGGAAAAATACCCAAGATCGGCGAAATGTCGAAACGACAAGGATTCGGGACGCGGGATTGCACGGCTTGGCGGGTTATGACAGATTTTTTCCCTGCCCCGAATGCCTGGACCGCTGAAACACCGTTGGAGCATCGCCAACAATTACCTCGCCGGGATCACCACCGGTGACTGGCTCCGACTCCTCCGCGGGAACCGGTTCGCCGTGGATCCGGCGTATTGGCACCGGGCGGCGTTCATCACGGCCGTCAACGCCATGAACTCCCACTTCCGCCGGAAGGAGCAGCGGCAGTTCGGCGAGCGGGTCGCAGCGACCGAGATCCAACCACCGCTGTTCGTTCTCGGGCACTGGCGGTCCGGCACCACCCATCTGCACAACCTGCTCGCGCGGGACACCCGGCAGTTCGCCTTCGCCAACACCTATCAGGTCGTCAATCCGCACACTTTCCTCTGCACCGAGGAAACCAACACCCGGCGCTTCGCCTGGATGGTCCCGAAAACGCGGCCGATGGACGGCATGGCTCTCGGCTTCCAGTCGCCGCAGGAGGACGAGTTCGCCCCCTGCCTGATGAGCCTGCGATCTCTCTATCTGGGAGTCAGTTTCCCGCGCAGGGAGGATGAATATGCGCGCTACCTCGACTTCCGCGGTGTGCCCCGGGAGGAAATCGACGAGTGGAAATCCGCGTTCACCGGATTCCTGAAAAAACTGAGCTTCAAATACGGCCGCCCGCTGGTCCTCAAGTCCCCTCCCCACACCGCGCGGATCCGGCTGCTGCTGGAACTTTTCCCCGACGCCCGGTTTGTGCACATCCACCGCGATCCCTATCAGGTCTTCAGGTCGTGCCGGCACTACTACGACACGGCCACGTGGTTCAGCTACCTCCAGAAACCGGAGACGGAACTGATCGACGACCGGATCATCCGCCGCTACACCCGGCTGCACGACGCGTTCTTCGCCGAGCGCGACCTGATTCCCGCGGGACGGTTCCACGAGATCCGCTTCGACGACCTGGAACGCGCTCCCATGCAGATGATGAGGGAGCTCTATCAAAAACTGGATCTGGACGGCTTCGACAGCTTCGAGCCCGGGCTCCAGGAATACGTCGATTCCCTCTCCGGCTACCGCAAGAACCGGTTCGACGAGCTGGAGCCGCCGATCCGGGAGAAAATCGCCCGCGAATGGCAACGCAGTTTCGACACCTGGAACTATCCGATTTGAAAATGAACCCTCTTCCCAAGCGCAAGGCACCCGGGCCGCCCGGCCATTTCCTGTTGGGAAACCTGCGGGAATTCCGCCGGGACGTGCTCGGCCTGGTCATGGAATCCGCCGCCACCTGCGGCGACATCGTCCGCTGCCGGTTGGGAAACCAGGTCGTCCACCTGCTGAATCATCCGGACCACGTCGAGCAAGTGCTCCAAAAGCGGGCCGCCAACTACGACAAAAACACCCGCAGCTCCGCCGCCATCCGCGCGGTGACGGGGGAAAGCCTGCTCACCTGCAATGGCAAGGCGTGGAAACGCCAACGCCGCATGGACCAGCCCGCGTTCCACCACCGGCAGATCATCGGCTTCGCGGAACAGATGACCACGGCCACCGAGGCGGCGATCCGGTCATGGCAGGGCCGGACAATGTTAGACATCTCCTCGGAAATGGCGCGACTGACGTATTCCATCGTCGGCCAGACGCTTTTCAGCTTCAACACCGGCGAAGACGCGGCGGCGGTGGAAAAGGCGATGCGGGTGATCCTGCCCCACGTGTTCGGGCGGTTGGGAAACCTCGTCAACTGGCCGGACTGGCTTCCCACTCCGGCGAACCGCAGCTTCCGCCGCTCACTCGCCGAGGTGGACAAGGTCGTCTATCGGATCATCGCCCGGCACCGCAGGGCGCAGGAGGCCGGCGATCCGGATCTCGACCTGTTATCCATGCTGATGCGGGTCCGCGACGACGCGACCGGCGCCGGACTCGATGATTCCCAGTTGCGCAACGAAACCATCACCTTCCTTCTCGCCGGCCACGAGACCACCGCCAACGCGCTGACCTGGACGTTCTATCTGATTTCCCGACACCCCGAGGTCGAGAGTCGGCTTTACGAGGAAATCACCCGGGTGCTCGGCGGAAGGAAACCCACGCTCGAAGACGTGCCGCAGCTCACCTACACCAAGTCGGTCATCCAGGAATCGATGAGGCTCTATCCGCCGATCTGGATCATCGAGCGGCGCGTGATTGAAGAGGACGTCATCGGCGGCTACACGCTGCCCGCCGGCTCGGCGGTGGTCATATCCCCGTATGCGCTGCACCGCCACCCGGCGTTCTGGGATCGTCCCGAAGCGTTTGATCCGTCCCGCTTCGAGTCCCCTCCCCCCGCGGCTTACATTCCCTTCGGAGCGGGTCCGCGATCCTGCATTGGCAGCGAGTTCGCCATGCTGGAGGCGCAGCTGATCACGGCCATGGTCATGCAGTCGTTCCACTTCGACCTGGTCCCCGGCCACCCGGTGGAGCCGCTGCCGGACATCACCCTCCGGTCGAAGCACGGCATGATGATGACGCCACACCCGAGAAGCGCCCAAGTTCGGGATTGAACTAAAATCCGGTTAGCCCAGTCTCCCACCATGCGAATGTTCGTAAAACTGCTGATGGTCTTTCTGACGTTGGGATCCGTAACCGCCGCGGAAGATCCCGCCCACGAGGAACTCCGGGCCTTGCGGCTCACGATCATCGACGCCATCACCAAGGGCGACATCGACAGCGTCATCAAGCACGTGCATCCCGACGCCGTCATCACCTGGCAGAACTCCGAGGTCTGCCGCGGGCAAAAGGGGCTCAAGGACTTCTTCGAGCGGATGGGGAAGGATTCCTTCAAGGGCTACAAGGTGCCGCCGACTCCGGACGAGCTGACGATTTTGCATGGCGGCGACACCGGGATCTCCTTCGGCGAGACCGTGGGGGAATATCACCTGCTAGGGAAGAGCTACGAACTGAAAAGCCGCTGGACCGCCACGCTGGTCAAGCAGGACGGCAAGTGGCTGCTCGCCGCCTATCACATCTCCATGAACGTGCTCGACAACCCGATCCTCGCCGCCGCCAAGAACGGCCTCTATCTGGGTGGCGTGGTCGCGCTGGTCATCGGTATCCTCATCGGCAGGATCCTCTGGAAGCGGCGGGCGGCATAGACCGTTTGCCCAAATAGAAGTCCGAATTGGAATTGGGGGACATGTGTCTAGCAACCTGGCGGAGTCCAAGCTTTAGAGGCTGTCGGGAAATGGCAGGGACCGGTCTCCGCACCGGTCCTGCGAATGGATGGCGAATGAATCCGCCCATGAAAGGCTCGGTAATCTGGCCATGGACGGTCCATTCGCCACCCATTCGCGCGGACCGCCCGGAGGTCGATCCCTGCCTTTGGGGACTTCATGGACTTTCCCGACAGCATCTTCAGCTTGTCTTTGGGAAAGAGCACGCTAAAGCGCGAACTCCAGACAACCTCTTGGTGGCACAAGCGGTAGGAGGTTTCGACAATTGCATTTGTCAAAAAATCTAACCACCCGCCGCGAGCGCCACGATCTCCACGCGGGCGCCGTCCGCGACGATCGCGGTGGGAAATTCCCGGGGAAAAAGCGCCTGTTCGTCCAGCTCCACGACCACCGGCTTGTCGCCGAAGCCGATGCTCTCCAACAAGGCGCTCACCGTCAGCGGCGCTTCGATTTCATGCGGATTTCCGTTCAGTTGGATTTTCATCAGCGCCATTGCGAGAGTTGTTCGGGGAAAGGGCAGTCCTTGCAGTCGGTGAAATCCTCCAGGCAGAAATCCTGATAGACCTGGAGCAGCGCCTGGTGGTGGCACACCCGCCGCATCCACGGCTGGGCCGCCTTGGCGGAGCCGAACAGCCGCAGCCCGCAGCGCTTCACCTTGTCGTTGGCGGCGGAGTTCCGCAGTTTGTGATAGACCGCGAAGCTCATGCCCTCCTCGTGCATCGCGAGCGGTGCCAGATGGTTGGCCACCAGTTCCAGCGCCTGCGTTTTTCCGAACAACGCCACCCGCTTGGGCGAGGCCGCCGAGGTGAGCGTGTGCCGGTAAGACCAGAATCCGTGCTCGAGCGATTGCAGGAAATCGATCAACGGCTTCGCGGAGAATGGCCTGGCAAGTGCAAGCCGCCGGTATTGCGGCCAGACCGCCGCCAGTGCGGTCAGCGCCCCGACCCGGCGGTGGGGGTGATTTGCCGGCCGCTGTCCGTGGGTCTTCCAGGGAATCACCCGCCCGCCCGTGGACTCGAAACACGCCCGGTTTTTCCACCAGGTGTCCCACAAACCTCGCAGATAGTCGCGGGTGTCGGCCGGTGCCAGTTCGTGCAGGTCCGACGAGAGGAATCCGGCGGTGCCGAAGAGGATCGCCTCCGCGGCGGAGGCCTCGGACTTGAGCAGCGAGAGCGGAGCGCGCTGCGAGAGAAGCCGCATCGTGAGGGCATTTCCCCGGTATCCCAAGGTCTCGGCGGTCGCTTGAAACAAGGCGGCATCCCGCCCGTGCGCGTCGGCGGTCCGCAGCCAGCGGGACGCCTTGTTTCCCGCCCGATAGACCGCCGCCTCGTCGAGCAGGCGCCCGATGGCGCCGGTTGGCAGGCCCTTGAGCGGCGCGACGCATCGCCCCGGATGGGCGATCGCCACCTCGCGCTGCGGGCGGTTCAGCGCGTCGGCCAACTGGGTCGCGGAAATGACCACTTGCGGCACCTCGCCGTGCTCGCAGGTCCGGGTGAAAATCCTTCGGGCGTCGGTTTGGAAAACCACGTGCAACACCACCTCCCGGAACGCGGGATTCACCCCGTGCCCGTGTGCTTCCCAGTCACCCGCCAGCGGGTCCAATTCCAGCGGCCCGGTCCGCAGCTCCCCGTCGATTTCGACCGCGGCCTGGATGAAGTCCGGTCCCGCTCCCCGGTTCCACTCACCGAACTGGACGATTCTAACCTTGTTTCCGCCCGTCGTGCGGAAGTCCCGCCCGAAGGCGCCGGCAAACCACAAGGCCTGCAACTCCAGCTCCGGCGGCAGCCCGTTAGAGCCGGACTCCTCGAACATCAGCGGCGGGTGCCAAATCGATTCCAACAGAAAACCGTAAGTCATTTCAGAGTCGGATCACTTCAAGGTTTTTTTCAATTCCGGCGGCTTCGTCGGATCGGCGGGTGGTGGCGGCGGCGGATCGAGGATATCCAGCCAGCCCTTCAGGGCCTCGGCTTCGGGAATCGGCCCGTAGCGCGTCTGCGCGTCCCGCAGGTCGCGAACCGCCTGATCCTTGCGGTTCGCCGCGCGGTCGATGGCGATCTGATGGAAATCCTGCCGCAGTTTGTCTTCCACAGGCACGTAGTAGCCTTTGGCGGTGTGGAACCACTTCGATGCGGCGGCGGGATCCTTGAGTAGTAAAAACTCAAGCCCCAGCGCTTCCGCCAGAACGCCGCTGTTCATCCGGCCCGCCGCTTTCTCCAACTGTTTCTGACGTTCGAGAGGATTTTTTTTCCACTCAAGCGCCGCCGCCCGCAAGGCGCGGTATGGGATGTCGCCCTCCTGTTTCACCCCGCCGCCGGCGAGGTTCAGATAGGGGCGGTACATCGGATCGCCGAACACCACGCCCTGCCACGAGGTCACCGGCATCGCCATCCAGCAGGCTTCCCCCCAGCTGAATCCCTCCAACAGCCGCTGCTGGAGGATGGCATAATCGTGAGTGAGGTGGAGATAAGGCTCATAGACGTTTCCAACCGTCACCGCGGCTCCCTTTTCCAACAGACCGCCGCACCAGTTCTTCCCGGCATCGGCCATTTGCTCGGCGCTGAACGAGTGCAGGTGCGTCGCGACAGCCCCCTTGCGGAACTGGAAGCGGCTGTTCAGGAAGGGACCGCTGAGACTCCAGTCATACCAGCCGTAATAACAGGCGGCGTCGGTCATCGGATAGTTTTTCGGCAGCGTGTCGTTGAAGCGGTCCACCACCGTCGGGATGCCGGCCTCGGCGTTGGCGATGACCACCGCCTCCAGCCACTGGTCGCCCTGCGGGAACTTGTTGGCGATGTCCACATACGCCCTGCCCCACAAGCCGGTTTTCTCGACCTCCACCGCATCGCGGATCATCCGCTCGCAGGTTGCGAAGGTCGGCGCGTCAATCCGGGCGGTGAGGACCAGAAACGGCAGGTTCATTTCCCCGATCGGCTTGGTGCTCTTGTAGAACTTGTTTTGCAGAATCCCGTCCGACGGCAGCCCTTCCACCCCGAACATCGCCAACTCGGAATCCACCGACGCATCGTCGCGCCCGGCGACCGGATTCTGCGGGTCGGCCGGCGGATCTCCGGGCTTGGGTGCGGGTTTCGGGACCGACTGGATCCGCAGCGGCACACCCCGCATCGTGACCAGCGCGCGAATCCGGTTAACTACCGGCAGCGTCACGCCGCCCGCATCCGTCTGGCGTTTCCACCATTTCCGGCTCTCGAACTCCGCGCGCAGCGGCTTCAAAATCGACTTTTCATAACTGGCCCGCGAAATGTCCGGAGTGGCCGGCATGTCCAGCGCGATGAGATTCTCCGCCGGGATGCGTCGCACGTCGCAATACAACTCGGCGAGTTTCCGTGATTCGGGGACCGTGGAATTGTAGAGCACCGCCACCGATTCCGCGGAAATCGCCGCGCGCGACACTGCGGAGGCCGCCGTCAGCAGAAACACAATCCGGATCAGGAATCTCATCGCCGGCGAGCATGCCTTGATGCACCGATCATGCAAGACCCGGCGCATGATTCATTGAAATCCGCAACCCGTCCCATGCCATCCGCACCCCCGGCGGCAGTGTTTTGGAAATTTCATCGATGTGATACTCGTGGCTCAGATGGGTCAGCCAGGTCTCCTTGGCCCGCACTTCCTCGACCGTTGCGAGCGCCTCTGCCAGCGAGAAATGCGTGGGATGCTCCCACGTCCGCAACGCGTCCACCACCAGCACATCCACATCCATGAGCAGCCGCCGGGTGTCGGCGGGGATCCGTTTCACATCCGGTAGATACGCCAGGCTCCGCGCGCCCGGCACCTCGAACAGATAACCGATTGTCTCCACCGCCCCGTGCTCCACGGGCAGCGGCGTCACCTTCAGATCGCCATAAAAAAACGGCCCGTCGATGATGCGTGGACCCGCCCTGACATAACCGATGGTGTCCACTTCGTCGGAGAACGCCCAGGCGAACATCGTTTTCAAAATTTCCATGCAACTCTCCGTCGCATGCATCGGCAGCCGCTCGGTGCGCCGCCAGCAAAACGCCCGCAACTCGTCAAAACCCGCCACATGGTCCAAGTGGGCGTGGGTGTAAATGATCGCGTCGATTTCCCGCAGCCCCTCGCGCAGCGCCTGCATCCGCAGGTCCGGGCCGGAATCCACCAGCAGCGTCTGATTGCCCGCCCGCACCAGCACCGACGACCGCGTCCGGTTGTTCCGGGGATCCTCCGAAGTGCAGACCTCGCAATCGCAGCCAATCACCGGCACCCCCACCGAGGTCCCCGTGCCAAGAAATGTTAAGGAAAAGTCCGTCACGCGCGAGACCATAGACAGCCCCGAACTCCCCGTGCAAGCCCATGCCGGAGGACGGGCATGCCCCCCGCCGCCTGTGATGAAGCGGAGCCGTTCCCAATAAGGAGGCACCACATTCCTGTGGTGCTGGCGAATGCGTGGTCTTTGAAACGCGCGAAGCTCTTTTCAAAGGCTTTCCATTCGCATCCACGACAGGAGTGTCGTGGCTCCTTATTCTCCATTCTCGTCTTCTGCCGATTCAACGCTGCCGGAACCACCCCGTGATGCTCATCCGCGTTTTCTTCGCCGACAGCACTTCGTGCCAGAAATCCCCCGCCAGGAAACAAACCAGCGTACCCATCCTCGGCTCGATCAGCACGAACTCCCCCGACTTTTCCCCCACTGTGGTCCAGATTTTCAACTCGCCGCCGTCGCCCGGCTGCCAGTCCGGATTCAGATAGAGAATCGCCGTCACCACCCGGTCGCTCGTCCCCGCGTGCCGGTCGAGATGCGGTTTGTAAAACGCGCCCTCCGGGTAAATCGCGAAGTGCCCCTCGAACTCGAACAAGCCCAGGAAAAACCGCCGGTTCAGCGCCAGCCGCAGAGTTTCCAGCCACGCCAGGTAAATTTCCTGCTCCACCGAAAACTCGCCCGGCCGCAACCACAGCACCTGGTCCCGCCGGATGTCCTCGCGGATTTCGAGATTTCCGCCGCGCCCCACCCCCGCCCGCCGGAAGTCGCCGTTTTCACAGGCCTGCTCGCATTCCATCCGCAG
>JFJP01040342.1_pt1 | contig 11422 bp, 11 predicted proteins | sample 431651 | NCBI WGS metagenome assembly JFJP01 (sample SAMN02602958, study PRJNA72255) | Microbial mat metagenome, whole genome shotgun sequencing project. | biome: fresh water; feature: sink hole; material: water; isolation source: purple microbial (photo- and chemosynthetic) mats found in... | reverse complement strand
TACATACTGCCATCGGCTTTTGCAAGGAACTCAAATTTCATTTGTATTCCGGGTACTCTTTTGGGGAAATTGGGGATAAGATAATTTTTTATCACCATACCACTCTGTAGGTAGCCTTCTGCAAAATACTTACCTCCTATAAGGGTTGTCTGCGAATAGACTTTCAGTTGTGTATTTATGAAAAAAAGTATAGATAGACAGCAGAATAGCAAGTTTTTCATGCAAGTGTAGTATTGTATGTGATATAATAAACTACGGCCTGAATAGCTTATTGTTAGCCATCAGGCCGTAGCCATATGTATGAAGGTATTCAGATTACAGAATTAGGCTTCTGCTTTAGTATTGTCTTCTTTGATATAAATAGAGGCCAGAACACCACCGGTAAGTACCAATAATATAATGGAAAGCGAGAGGAGTGCAGGTATTTTGTAGTAGTGCAACAAGAGCATTTTTACCCCCACAAAGGCAAGAATAATCACCAAACTGAGTTTTATGTACCTGAATTTGTCCATGAAGGCAGCAAGCACAAAATACAAAGAGCGCAAACCGAGAATGGCAAATACATTGGAAGTGAATACTATAAATGGGTCTGTAGTAATGGCGAATATAGCAGGAATGCTATCTACCGCAAACATCACATCTGTGGTTTCTACTACCAGCAGTACTATGAAAAGTGTTGTAATTGCTCTTTTGCCATCTATCACCGTGAAAAAATTACCATGTGAATAGTCTGTACTCACTCTGTAAAATTTCTTAACGAATTTAATGATTGGATTTTTGTCGGGTTCTACATGTCCATCGTCGTGTCTGAGCATTTTTATAGCAGAGTATATAAGCAACGCACCGAAGAAATAGGTAACCCATGCAAACTCGCGAATAAGGGCTACACCAACCAGAATCATAACACCTCTGAGAACGAGTGCTCCCAGAATACCCCAGAACAGGATACGATGTTGATATTTTTGTTCAATTTTGAAATATCCGAAAATGACTGCAATCACAAAAATGTTGTCGAGGCTAAGCGATTTTTCGATGAGGTAACCGGTGAAAAACTTGAGGGCAGCAGTACCGCCATCGTCATATTCGCCAAAATGTGTAGCGATATTCAGCCAGTTGTGCTCGTACATAAAATATATAAGCACGTTGAAAACCAGGGCCGAAGCTATCCAAATCATAGTCCATTTCAGCGCTTCCTTGGTAGAAATGACCTCCGAGTCTTTGTGAAAGACACCCAAATCGAGGAATAGCAGGAAAAATACCAGTGCCAGAAAGCCAATCCAAATAAAAATATCCATATATAAGTGTTTAAATATTAATCAAAACCATTTTTTTCGACGCATATATACAAGCATAAAACTTGCGCTTGTAATCATTAGTAACAACAGAATGGGGTAGCTGTATGGATAGGAAATTTCAGGCATATATTTGAAATTCATGCCATACAGACCTGCAAGAAAAGTGAGGGGAATGAAAATGGTGGAAATAATGGTGAGTGTTTTCATCACCTGATTGTTTTCGGTTCCCATTTTAGTGTGGTGCAGTTCAATGAGGTTGTTCAGCAAGTCGCGTGTTGAGTCCAGATTGTATTGTATATGCACCAGATGATCGTAAATATCTCTGAGGTATGTAACAAGTGTAGGAGATACCAGACTGTGTTTTTCGCTGCGTATTTTGCTTATTCCTTCGCGCAGTGGGTCAGTATATCGGCGGTATTGCTGCAATTCTACCCTGAGCATCATTATTTCTTTGTAAGTAGTCTGGTCGCGGTTGCTTAGCAGAGAGTCTTCTATTTCTTCGAGCTCATCGCGCAGCATTTCTACTACATTCAGGTAGTGATCTACTATCTGGTCTATGATGGAATAAAAAAGATAGTCGTTTCCGTGCTTTCTGTGTCGCGAAAAATTATGTGATATCTTCTTTACCAATTCCTCAAAAATAGGATTTTCCGTACTTTCGTGAAATGTGAAAATATTGTTCTGGGTGAGAATGATATTGAAGTGCTCAGGTTCAATGTCGCGGCGGTGATTTATGCGAAAAACCTTACAAGTGAGGTAGATATAGTTTTCGGCTATTTCTACTTTAGGCAAGTGCTGTGTATTGAGTATATCTTCCGAAATAAGGTGGTGAATTTCGTAAGCGTTGGCTATGCTTTCAACCAATTCTGTAGATTGTATGGGTAGAATCCACCAATTGCAATACTTTTTCTTTACTTTTTGGCTTATTTGTTCAAAAGTCAAGTTTGCTTTATCTTGAAATTCATTTTCGTTGTACTGTACAAATCTTATCACAGACAGGTGTTTTTGCGGTGCGAAGTTATGAATAAACTGATCATTCCGGCAATTTGAATTGCTTGATATTTTGTTAAAAAAAAGTAGTAGAGTACAATATAAAAAGAAGTGTATTGAAAACCTGCTAAAGCGTTTGTGGCAAAAAAACAGGCAGTATTTTGTGCACACAACATACAGTGGCAGGCAAAAAACCGCGCAATTCACCATCGGGGCTTAGTGGACGTGCATCGCCTTGTATATGTATTTCTTTGGTCTGGAAATGTTTTATTTTTTTGTCGGTTATATGTGTCCCTTCAAATATTTTGGAGAAAAGTTGCAAAAGCTTTATTCTGCCCATTTTTTCGGCTAGGGTTACATCAAGCATTCCATCGGCAAAGTTGGCATTCGGCGCCATTTTATAATTTCCGCCTGTGAATTTGGTATTAGATACTTCAACCAACAAATTCTGGTGGTCGAAGTTTTCACCATTGCACGTGAAGTGCAGGGTATTGTTTTTCATGAATATCAGGTTGTACAATACACCTATATTATAGGCCATTTTTCCTGTTTTTTTCCACTTGTTGGCTATCTCCAGTACATCGGTTACAAAACCCAGGCCCCATATATTGGCAAAATAAAATGAATCGGTGTTTGTTTTGCAAAATCCAAGGTCTACCATGCTTATGTGTTTATCTACAATTATTTGCAGGGCTTCTTCGGTGTGGTTTATTGTAAGTCCGTATTCGAGAGCAAATGAGTTTCCGGTTCCGGCAGGTATTATGCCTATAGGTGGTTTGGTGGCAGATGTATTGGCCATATATCCGTTCACTATTTCAAACAAAGTACCATCGCCACCTACACACATAATGGCATCAAATGCAGTCAGGTCTTTGTTTGTGAGAAAAACCGTTGCATCGCCTGCACATTTTGTCTCGTACCATTCTGCAACTATGGTGGTACGCGTAAGGGCTTGTGTAAGTTTATTTTTGTGTACTACTGCTTTTTTTCCACCGGCAGCCGGATTGTATATTATAAGTGCTTTCATTTACAGTAACTATTTGTAAGGTAGTTTTTTATGCACAAAATCTCAAAACGGATTTTTAGTTTGGCTTATAAATTTTGTTTCCATTATATCTATGAGTTCGGCCAAATAATTTGGCTTTTCGAGCACCCGCATGCCATACCAACTAAATATTTCGCCATCTACATGCAGTATATGTGCATCGGGAAAAATAAACTCCAATTCGAGTTCATGCTTTGGGGAGAAAGTATATGGTTCGGAGGCCAAAAGTATAAATTTTGGTTTAAGTGTGCTCAATTGGTCCAAAGTAAAGTCGGGATAATTTTTGCTTTCATGTGCTGTTATGTTCCTGAAATTGAGCTTTTCCAGAATACTACCGGTATAAGTATTTTTGTTTACCGAAATATAAGGCGAGCGCCATAGCAGATATAGCACATCCACTTTTTTAAGCATTATAGGAATTGAATTCATTTTATTGAAGAGATTCAATGCCAATTCTTTGGCTCTTTCCTGGCAGTCCAAAAGCTTGCCCAGTGTGTGTACCATAAGCACCGATTCTTCGAAATTGCGTACATGGGTCACATATACAGGCACAAAAGTTTCGAGCTTGGCTATATCCTGCTTCAGGTTCTCATCCTTATTCGCTATCACCAGATCTGGCTGCAAAGCCTCTATTTCCGAAACATGTACATGCTGGGTGCCACCGATTTTGGGCAGGTATGCCACGAGACTTTCCGGGTATTTACAATAGTTGGTACATGCTACAACAGATTCTTCATCAGTTATATATGCTACTATTTCGGTAATGGATGGCACCAGGCAGATAATACGCTTTGGTTTCTGCTTCAGGGTGAGACTGCGCCCTGCATCGTCGGTTATTTGAAGTGGGTAGCTCATGTTTACTAATGGCTGATTGGGTAAGTATTTAGAACTGAAATTTGCATAAAAATACTAATTTTGCTGATAAACACATCAAACTTTTAATCTACAATGTTGGCCTTGCGGTATGTTTGGCATTTGCTTTGGAGATTGAATAGTAAAACCAATTGTTTATGAAATATTTTACACCCCGTTTCATATCTCTGCTTGTATTCTTCGTTGCCTTGAGTTTGTTTCAGCAATATGCCTGTGCTCAGACAGTAGGTATAAGGGGGAAGAATAATACATACAAGTGCGACTCCCTCTATCAGGATTCGCTTGTAATAGCAGTGGTAGCCGACCCTATAACCCGCAATGAGTTGATAGTGGCCAAAATGGCGGTGGATACGCTGGGAAATTTTGTAGGTTACTTCAATCTGGATGAGGTAAAGTATGCGTCCATTTCTTTTGGGGTTTTCAAAGGTTATATTTATTTGGTACCGGGCAAGAGCTACGAAATAAGTTTCCCCGACCGAAAGATGAAAGATGCAGCAGATTCCATCAATCCTTTTTTTGAACCGGCTGAGTTTTATATCAATATTCTGAACACCGAACCAGGGGAAGTTAATAGGGCTATACAGCGGTTCGACAACAATTATTCAAAATTCTTGGACAGGTACTACCAAACCATCGTAAAACAAGCTTACAGAGCCCGTTTGGATACTGCAGAGATATTTTTTGCCAACATGTTTACCGATGTAACCAACCCTTATTTTAAAGACTATTTTGCTTATACATTCAACGATTTGAAATATACAGCAGTGGAGCGCAACCGACGAAATGCTTTTGTAAAGTTTTTTGCAGGAAAACCATTGCTGCTCAACAATACGGCATACACCTCGCTCATAAATCAGCTAGCCGACAATTATCTGGATGAAATATACGGGGAGGATACTACCCAAATACTCAATAAAATATTGCTTGGGCCGGCCCCAACTCAGCAATTGCGCCAAAGTCTGGCCAATAGCACAGGTTTGCCTCAGGGCGATGTGCTTGATTATGTAGTGCTAAAGTGCGTGTATGATGCCATATATTCCAATAAGTACAATGATACACTCCTCATAAGGGTTATAGATGAATACAGCAATCGGGGAACATTTCCGAAATTGGTTGACATAGCTAAAAGCATAAAGGAAAAAACTACTAAGCTGATGGTTGGTTTTCCCGCACCACAGTTTACGTTGTATGATACCGAAAATTCATTGGTCTCGCTCAGCGATTATCTTGGATCATATGTGTATCTGGTATTCGGAAACATGCGAAGCTATTCATTTGTAAAGGAATTGGGGCTTATCAATACTTTATATGAATCGTATATGGATTCGCTGGTGGTAATTACGATCAGTGCCGACGAAGATTTTTCGAAAACGCTGGAACAATATCGGAAGTATGAATATGCATGGAGTTTGCTACATATTGGAAAACAGCCCGGAATTTTAACTGATTATCAGATCCGGTTTTTTCCAACCTGCTATCTGATAGATCCTGAAGGGAAACTGTTTTTGGCGCCTGCGCCTGCGCCATCAGAAGGTTTTGACTATATGTATTCTAATATGATAAAAGAAATAAAACGGCGAGAACTGCGTGAGCAGAATCGCCGTTAATGGTATTTTGAATAAATGTGTTGCGCAGTTGGCCTAGTGCCCCTCGTGTTGGTAATTCGACTCATAGGCTTCGTGTAACCAGCCCATCAGGCGAGAATCAACCTGTAAGTCAGAATTAATATTTATGAAATTTGAATGAGAAGATTTTCCAACTTGTGCAGTTCTTGCTATGCGTTGGTCTTCTAATTTTCTACGAAGTACTATTTCAACTTCAAGGTGGTCGTTGGTAGGTTTTAATGTACAAAAAGTACTAAGAGCGGCTACGTGCAGTGCATTGTGCGTAGGATCTACCCTTACACCGTCCCATTTGTAAACTTTATCCAATAAGACGTGTGCAATTTTGCCAATACTAACCGGGGATTGTTCCAACACTTCCGCTATGGTTGGAAGATGGTGAACTGGTTCATTTTTATCCAGCTCGTGTTCAGCGTTTTTTACATTCATAGTTTTTGTTTTTATATTGTTAAACCTGCATTTTGAATTACATCGAACAATGATGCGTACATATTATTCGTAAATTTATTAATTTCATTTGTATTGCACCAAAAAACTTCCTCAATACCTTCATCTTTTTCTGCTTTTATTTTATCTTTTGAATTTCCTTTCATTACATACCAATTTGTTTTTTTTAAATGCCTTTTATCTATGTGCATATAGGTGTGAAAGGTTGGGTGCAAAGTCTTTTGAATACTCAAATGCTTTAATCCTGTTTCTTCTTTTACTTCCCTCAATGCTGTTTGCTCGATTGTCTCTCCTTTTTCGGTATGCCCCTTCGGTAAATCATACACTCCGTTTCGCTTCATAATCAAAACCCGACCGTGCTCATCGAAAACCAATCCGCCGGCAGCCTCTACATAGGTAAAAATGCTCTTAAAATGGTCGACCATATGGTCATAATCATCGTTGAAAAGACACACCTTGTTCCATTGCGGTACATCATCAAAATTCTCGATAAACATCTGTAAGTTTTCTATGGACGAATATCTGTAAAATAAATGTATATCTTTCCTGTTCAGGATATTGGCCTCTCTATCGAGGTATATTGTTCTATTTCCAAAAAATATTTTATACATTTGCAACATGAATAATACGAGTATAAATATAGCAAAGCAGCTCCTACAAATTTATGCAATTAAATTAAATCCTGCAAGCCCTTTTACATGGGCTTCGGGGCTGCGATCACCAATTTATTGCGATAACAGGCAGACCTTGTCTTATCCGGATATAAGGGCCTCTATAAAAAATGCTTTTGTAGATACGTTGGCCCGCGAGTTTCCAAATGTTGAACTGATAGCAGGGGTTGCTACCGGAGGCATAGCCATAGGAGCCATACTTGCCGATGCGCTAAATTTACCATTTATTTATGTAAGAACTTCTGCCAAACAACATGGTTTGGGCAATCAGATTGAAGGTTTTTTTACACCCGGTCAAAAAACGGTGGTAATAGAAGATCTGATATCAACTGGCAGCAGTAGCTTGCAGGTCGTAGATGTGCTCAGAGGTGCCGGAGTAGATATTCTGGGTATGGTATCTATCTTTTCTTATGGTTTCCAGCGTAGTGTCGACAATTTTGCAAAGGCTGATTGCAAGTTATTTTCGTTGAGCAACTACCAGGATTTACTGTTGGCTGCCATCGAAACCGGATACATAGGCCAGGAGCAATTGAGCGCGCTGAAAAGCTGGAGCCGCGACCCCGAAGCATGGTCGGCGCAGTTTAAGGTGTAATGAGTTGCTTGTCAAGTACTTTTTGCTGGATTTCAAATTCATTTTCTTTCATCGATACTTTAGCTGTGAAAAAATCTAGTTTCACTTGGTGTACCTGTGTGGCATATTCTATCATATCTGGAAAGAACAAATTGAAATCTGTACGAAAATCTTCGTAGTTGTTTCTCAGCACACGCATAGCAAAAGCAGTTTCATCGGGCAGCGATGTATACTTCGACATTCTGTCCAAAGAACTTTTTACGCCTTTCAGATGGGCGTATGATGCAAATTTGTTGCGGGCTATAAGGTAGGGGAGTATACGCTTCAGCCTGTCGGGCAATATGCCGTAATGCTTGATAAGCACATAGTAGCTGTGTCTTATGAATTTAGACAATGATTCATCGGAATAAGTTTTCCATTCAACCGACAGATAGTGATCGTAAAAAATATCGGTGATAACGCCGCTGTATTTATGATATTTCTTGCGAAGTCTCTCCATACTCAATCGCACCTGATCATGATGATCCGTGAAAAAATCGATCTGGCGGTGCAACATGATTCCCTTGCGAATTTCTTCGGGGTATTTTTTATATTCCGCCCCTTTGACAAAATCGCCAATGAAATTGCCAACCTTCAGTTCATCCGATTGGCCTGATAAATATAAGTGCGCCAGAAAATTCATCTGGGAGTTCTAAGTTGATGTAATATTTGGTAATAGGAACAAAATAGAAAATAAATCTGAATGCAGCAATTTTTATTACCAAAATTGGACATATTTTCTTCTTACAAGATTCATTAACCCCTCGCATAGTTGCTTGCCTGTAGTACTATTTTTTATGTTGCTTAACATAGATTTTGGGTTATTTGAATAAGTGTTTGAATATGAGTATTATAATATGATTGTGCTGTTTTATATGCTTTTTAACAGCAAAGCCAAAATACTATATAAGCCTATATTTGTGCACAAATCGTTATAAACTTAATAAACATATTTTATGTCAAAAAAACGTGTAATTATCATAGGTGCTGCAGGTAGAGATTTTCACAATTTCAACACCTATTTCCGTACCGATAGCAATTTCGAAGTAGTAGCTTTTACAGCAGCTCAGATTCCTGATATCGATGGTCGTAAATATCCGAAAGAACTTGCCGGTGAGTTGTACCCAGCTGGTATTCCTATTTTTGGCGAAGAAGAACTTCCAAGACTTATAATAGATTTGAAAGCCGATATTTGCGTTTTCTCTTACTCAGATGTTACTTACAACAAAGTAATGGGCATGAGTGCCATAGTAAATGCAGCCGGAGCTGATTTTATGCTTTTGGGACCAAACAAAACCATGATACCTAGCAACAAACCAGTGATAGCTGTTGTGGCTACCCGTACCGGTTGTGGTAAAAGCCAAACCTCGCGCAAAGTGGTTGAATATCTGATGAAAAAAGGTTTGAAGGTTGTGGCCGTACGTCACCCTATGCCATATGGCGACCTTGTAGCTCAGAAAGTACAGCGTTTTGCTGAAGTGGCCGATCTCGAAAAACACAAATGTACTGTAGAAGAAATGGAAGAGTACGAACCCCACGTAGTGCGCGGAAACGTGATTTACGCTGGTGTTGATTACGAAGCCATACTTCGCGCTGCTGAACAAGATCCTAAAGGATGCGACGTTATTCTTTGGGATGGTGGAAACAATGACTTCCCATTCTACAAAACTGATCTCGTGGTTACAGTTGCCGATCCACACCGCCCAGGCCATGAACTTAGCTACTACCCGGGTGAAGTAAACCTTCGCATTGCCGATGTAGTGGTTATAAACAAAATGGATAGCGCATCGCCTGAAGGAATACAAACCGTACGTGAGAGCATAGCCAAAGTGAACCCCAATGCTATAGTGATAGACGGAGCTTCTCCAATCAGAGTTGACAATCCTGCTCTTATAAAAGGAAAACGTGTATTGGTAGTGGAAGATGGTCCAACCCTTACTCATGGTGAAATGAAAATAGGTGCAGGTATAGTAGCTGCGAAAAAATATGGTGCTGCTGAGCTTGTAGACCCACGTCCTTATACTGTTGGTCGTCTTTCTGAAACTTTCCGCATTTACCCAAACATTGGTACCCTGCTACCTGCTATGGGATACGGTGAGCAACAACTCAAAGACCTTGAAACCACCATCAACAATACCGATTGCGATGCAGTGATCATAGGTACACCTATAGACCTGAACCGCATCATCAAAATCACCAAACCTACCACCCGTGTGTATTACGATCTGATGGAGATTGGCGATCCTAACCTGGATCAGGTTCTCGATGAGTTTATTGCAAAACATAAATTAGCGAAATAAGACCTTATATCCTTATCTGAATATTAAATGGTACCCGCTGTCAGTTTTCTGGCGCGGGTATTTTTGTTTTACAAATGCTATCCGCTTAGCGGTGGCTGAGCTTGTCGAAGCCTAAGCCTTTGCTCTATTTACCCAGGGCGTTGCCCCGGGCTGGTATCTTACGCTCTTTCAGAGCTACCCAATTGTAATTACCAGCACCATAGCACTGAAGGCGCGTAATCCTTAGCATAGGGCAGCGCTCTATGTCAACATGCCATATCCTATTTTAAAAGCTCTGAAAGAGCGCAAGCATATTATGAGAATAAATGAATGCACAATTTAATCTTTTGCAATTCTTTCAGGCATTTAATCTTTTACTTTTTTCTTGATAAAAAGCTCTAAAAATTCAAGTCCAATAAAAACGCTCCATGCTTTTCAAAAGTCGTTCATCTTTAGCTTCATGCTTATATTTACTTTGTTTTCTTGCTAAATCTTATTCAGTTACCAAAAATGAATTAGTTCGCTCAATTGATTTTCTAAAGTCTATGATACTTTTAGGTTCTCTTCCAACACCAAATAGCATTTCAGAAATATGAGGTATGAAGAAATAGTACTTGCCGTTTTTCATACCAACTTTGTAGAATACTTGAATAAATAAACTCACTTTATGGATATCATTTAATTTTACGTTTTCCAATCTGTTGATGCTTTTAAAATAAGCATATTCTGTAGTGTAATATACTACCTTGATTTTGAGTAAAATTAATATGCCCAAGACGGCCACAGTAGTTGCAAATATGCTTATTAGTATGCCAATCATTCTTATATCGGCCGGTATTACGATAAATATCAGATAATTAAAAACTAATATAAATCCTAATATAAAGGATGATACTACATATCTATAGAATTCTGTGAGCCTACTCGACAAATGCGTGTGATTTGATGTTATTTGTAAGTCAGTATTATTTGGGATTGAAAATACTAAATTGCCAATTATCAAGAGTATACCCGTAATTGTCAAAATAATACCTATAACTACTAAATCTATGATACCGGGTGACACTAATAATTTCAACATTATCCCAAGTGTTAAAGTCACTATTCCAAGAACAAAACACAAAATACCCATATATTTTCCCACTGCTCTCATAATTTCATATTTCAATAGTAATTCTTTTTTATAAACGGACTACAGTTTCGTATGTATCATTTCGCCAAAATTGGCGTCCTCACTTGCAAATATATCAAAATTATTACCTCGTGCTGCACTCTTGATACCAGCGGCATCAAAGGTTTATAGCATCGTTTTGTAGAGAAGCTTGTACCACCCCGAACTGGGCTCGAAGATTTCATGCGATTGGGGTGGCGCCTCGGGTATTGGGGCGGATATATATTGTGAGGTGTCAATATTGCAGCCATTTAAAATAAAACACGACAAAATTTCAGTAGATTGAATGCTATAAGCCTGATTAGTATGTAATTATGTCATGAACATGGCATTGGTACACAAATTGAAAATGGGTATATGAAAACAAATTAATTCACATGTTTAACTTAATAATAGGAGAACCAAGTTATGACACTTAT
>JFJP01005925.1_pt1 | contig 11422 bp, 13 predicted proteins | sample 431651 | NCBI WGS metagenome assembly JFJP01 (sample SAMN02602958, study PRJNA72255) | Microbial mat metagenome, whole genome shotgun sequencing project. | biome: fresh water; feature: sink hole; material: water; isolation source: purple microbial (photo- and chemosynthetic) mats found in... | reverse complement strand
CAGCTGGGCTCAGTCAGGGGCCCCGCGTTGATGATGGTGGCGCTTTGCCCGGCACTTGCTGCACCGGCGGTAATGCCAGCAAAGCGGCCCAGGTGGGCAGGGGTGGTGCAGTCGGCATAGTCGGCAGCACCGCTGGCATTGAGCACCACAGCACGGTGGCCACCCAGGGCTTGCGCTGCCGGGGCGGTGATGGCGGTGCCGCCGGCGGGGCCTTGCGGTCCGGGTGGGCCTTGCAGGCCAGGGGTGGCAACAGCCACCGTGGTGATTGCTGGCTGCACAATGATGACGGTATCAGCCATAGCTTACGTCCTTAAGCACAACCAGTGCCGATAGCTCGTAAGTCAGACGCAGACCGCCAGCGTGTGTGACCTCCAGGTCGTATTGCAGTGATGCACCAATGGGCCAGGCCTCGGTAATGGCATAAGGCACCACCAGGTCAATACGGCCTGTATCTGGGGTAATACTCAGTTCTGACGGCGGGTCTGCGGTGCTGGTGCTGTATAGCAATGTGCTGGCGTCTATACGCACTGTCAGACGGGCGACCGCGCCGCTCAGGTCAATTGCTGCGCCGTTAGCGTCTGTTAGCAGCCAACTGCGCCGCCACGTGTCGCCGCGTATGATTTTGAGAGTTGCCATTTTTTATATCCTTTACATTTGTGCGTCACATACAAGCCGTCTCGTCGCGCATGGCCCCTACCAGGCGTGCCGTATTCGCTAGCCCAGGCACCTCTACACGCGTGAACCCGTCGTCCGGATCAAGCTCAGACAGGGGCGGGTCTGTAGTCACCTTTTTCACCGGCTCACCGTCCAGCCCATACACCACCAACCTAAAGCCAAAGCCATCTTTGCCTGGTGTCACAGATACAATAAATTGGTCAAAAAAGCAGTTATGCGTGTAAGCGGCATCAATCTCTGGCAGATTCACAAAAGCGGGATCACTGGGTCCCAAGTCGTACCGGGTCACCCATATCGACTCAAGCAGCGGCCGGGTTTTCCAGCTGTAAAAAGACTTGCGACAACAAGCGCGCACCACCTTGTCATCAAACGTCACCACACGATTGCCAAACTTATCAAGCTCATGCCGGTTCATCCCAGGCCCGGCTGGATACCCAACGGGCGGGGCAATCACCGTCACCTCATGCGGTGTAAACCACATATCAGTCGTTATGTCAGCCAGATTGGCTGCCCCGGGTTTACTGGTCACAAGCTGCTTGTATTGCGACGCCCCGGCAGAATAGGCGGGCACGTCATTAAACCTGGACAAAGTAACTTTTTGGCCAACCACAGCGCCCCACTCGGCCCACGTAATGTCCAAATAATTGTTGTACGTGTCATAGTTGGTAATGACACTGCCCGCCGCCCGATAATCTTGCACATAGGTGCCATCCAGCAGCACAGACGTGCCCCACATCAGCGTGCGCCGCTCCCAGTTGTCATTCTTGGTCACGCCGGCGCCTTGGGTGTACAACTTGGTAAACTCCTGGCACACCATGACTGGCTTTTTTTCTACAAAGCTCAGCACCGTATACGTCTTGGCATTGCGCTCCCACCGCACCGGGTAAGGGGGGGCGATGGCAGACCCGATAAATTCTGTTTTTGCATCAATAATCTTTTGTTCCGCCATCTCAAACGCGCTGCACTCAGGTGCACTGGTGGTCACAAATTCGTATCGTCCTGGCGACATCAACACATATTTTCTTGGCTCCGCTGCTGTGCCCTCATTGATCGATGACACCGCATCTTCGGTATCTGTCCAAAAAATCAGGTTCACCCCATACCCACAGCCACGCGGCTTGCTCTCAAACCCCACCACCATGGGCTTAGTCCACTTGCGGTCCACAAACCGCACCACACAGCGGTCACCCACCTCAAACGCCCGGCTATTGCACGTCATGTACTGCACTGGCACACCCGCCAGCACGGGCGTTTGGTGTATGCCAAGCCCCTGCGCGCTACTGGTGTCAGCCGCATCCAGCGCCACATCAGCCAGGTCTTTGGCCGCATCCAGCGCTGTAATCGTGCCACGGCGGTAATTGGGCCGCCACTTTTGCACCCCAGGCAAAGCCGCTGCGCACCAATACAGCTGCGCCCCGGTCATCGCCTCGCGCTCGGCTAGTTGGCCATCTGCTGCCGTGGGGGCAGGCGCGCCAGGCTTGATCAGCGTCAGCAGCCCCTCGTCGGGCAGCTCCAGCGTAGCCACCTCGCCACGGGCGCCCTCGGTCAGGTCTGCACACCACACATTGCTGCGCTTTTTGGCCAGCACACGGTCCAGCACTTTCAGCCGCGCCTCCAGCGCCGACAGCTCGGCCTGCAGCACATCCAGCGCCAACTGCTTTTTATCGCGCGCGACTGCCGTTTTAGCGGCAGCCGTAGTGGCCGCTGCAATGCGCGCTGGAATGGGGTTAGGTTTGGCCATGCCTATGCTCCCGGGTTGCCGAAGTTTGTTACCCAGTAGTGGCGGTACAGCCCCTGCGGGCGGTAGGCATACCCCACGCCAAGTTCCGTTAACAACGGGTCGTAAATGTTGGCCTTATGGCCCGGGCTGTGCAGCCAGCCCTGCATGACCTCATCGACTGACACCTGACCTGCGGCCACGTTTTCAGCCACCCTGGTGCCGGCACCGCTTGGGTAGCCAGCCGCCCACATGCGCGCGCTTGGGCTGCTGCCGTTGGCGCCGGTGTGGCTGCTGGTGTCGTTGCTGGCCATCCATGCGGCATGCGCTTGTGCGCTACTTGCCAGCACCGCGCTGTGGCTAAACGGCGCAACACCGTCACCGCCGCGCAGGCTGTTGTGTGCGGCCAGTACTAGGGCTTGCGCATTTTGCGCATAGTCTGGGTGGCCATCATCCACCGGCCCGGGGTCTATGGGTGGGTCTGGGTCGGTGTCCGGGTCTGGTGGTTGAACTGGGTCGGGTCCGGCGTTCTGGTCTGGCGGCAAAACTGGGTCTGGATCAGCAAAGTTACCGGCGGCCATGCGGGCCTTCCAGTCTTTAATCATGGCGGTGATGGTTTGCGTAGCCTCTTGCACCTCAAGCTGCGCCAGCGTCAGTGCCTCCTGTGCCGCTGCAATCTGCGTGGCCAGCGTAGCCTTGCGTGCCGTCAGGCGGTCAAACTCAGCTTGCTGACCCGGCATGGCAAAAGACTGCTCAACCGTGTAAAGCCCGTCTGTGCCCCCGCTGATAATCGTGGCGCGCCCCATTACCCTGCGCTCCCCACGTCCATATAACTGTCAAACCCGGCCGGGCTGTAATAGTTGATGTAATCCACCACAAACGGCTCACCATCCACAAACGCCCGGTGCCCAGGGCGCAGCAGCCAGTCCACCGCACAGCGCACCCGCATGCTGGCGGTACCGCTGCTTACACTGCGCACACCGCTTAAATCGCGGTCGTACACCGCCGGCGGGTTGTCTGCCGCCGCAAAGCCCGGCGCGTAGCCGCTAAGGGTGCAGGTATAGCGGGCCGGCCCCCGGTCAAACGCCACCTGCTCCAGCGGGCTGCGCGCCATCTCATAGTCAATCACCACCCCGCCCGGCAACTCTGCCTGGCGGTAAATCACAAACTCCGTGGCCGCCTGAATACTGCTCACCCACACCAGGCAGGCTGGCACCACGCACTGCACATAATTGCTACCCCCCGCGCGCAGCGTAGCCTGCCAGCTGCTTACCGGCACACGCACCGGGCCAGCAGGCGTTTGCAAATCCATCACAAACAGCGTCTGCAAATCACCCAACTGACCCGTAAAGTCATGCCAGCCAACGGCACCCGGCACCCCCAAAAGCCCCGCCGACAAGCGCGCTGTGCAAATGCTCGCGCCCAACACCGCAGGCAGGCCCAGCGGCCCATGCGCTTGCACATACGATGTGCAAAAACTGCCAGCCAACACCGCTGGTGCGCCCAATGGCCCGGTGGCAGACAGCCGCGCATACGGCGCACCACCCGAGCCACTGCTCCCTAATGCGCCTGAGCCTATTGCGGTTGATCCGATCATTGTGTGCTACCAGTTGATCTTTGTGAGGTGTAGGTAGCCGCTCAGCTTTAGCCCACCAACAGCCGCGACCGTGGCCTGCAACATCATGCCGCTGAGCGCCAATCCCAGGCTAATGTTGTTGGCTCCGTTGGTCAGCACCGTCTGCGTCAGCGACCCGCCAGTGACCCACTCCACCTTCACCACCTTGTCGTTGGCAGGGTCGGTGGCTCTAGCCACAATAACCCCCTGTACATGCACCACCCAACCAGACGCTTCCCCTTGTGGGGTAAATGTGCCGTTGGGGTTCACAAACTCTCCCAGCACAAACGCACTGCCGTCAAAGCGCCCCACCGGTTTAAAGGTAAACGTGCCACCGGCCGTCGGGTCATCTGTCATGACCGGCACCCCGCTCATGTGTGGTAGCTCAGCATTTCCCAGCGCCACCTCACCCGCTGACGTGGTTCTGGCCCGGTAGCCTACGGCCACGCTGCCGGTAGACGTCACCACAAATTCACTACCTGTCACATACGACTCTGCGCTGGCCTCATACCCCAGCGCTACAGATTCGGTCGCACCAGCCCATCCTCCGATAGCAACACTGCGGGGACTATTACTGCGCACCGTTGCAACTACTGCCAAACTGTCGTCAGAACCTGCCCCAACGCTTGCATTGGCACCCACTCCGGTAGACCCCACCGACTGCACATCAGGCGCCGTGTCACCCGGGCTCTCATAGGTACCCACCACGTAGCTATTGGGGTGCGCCACAAAACTGCACGTCAGCCCGGTCAGCGTGCTAGCCAGTGCCCCAGACGCGCCGGTGTAGATGGTCTGCCTGCGCGACCCGCTAGCCTGCGCCGGGTCGTAGCGGCAAATCTCCCAGTTGCCTGTGGCCGGGTCTTCCAGCAGACAGTGGTACAGGCCAAGGGCAGTCGTATCAAACGTGGTTGTTTTGTACCCAGGGTACGCCGCACCAGGCACAATATTGCCGCTGGCATCCAGCGCGGCATTGAATTTAACGCGGGGGATGTACTGCATGGCTTAGCCCACTGTGGCGCTGGCCACCTCTACCGGGCTGCCACTCACAATGCCAAGCGTATTGAGCACAATGTAGCCGCTTGCGGGGGCGTTGCCCTGCGCTGCAGGCAGGCTCAAATGCACCAGGCCTGCGCTGTCGCAAAACTCGCCATACGCAGCGGTGCCGCTTATGTCTGCACTTTCTTCGCGCGCAGCAATGCCAAACACCAGCTGCCCGGTGGTACCGTTCACCGTACCACAGGGGTCGGCCAGGGTAATGGTGGCCATGAGCGAATCGGCGGCATTGCGAATCTTGATGGTGCCGGGGTCGGCGCCCGCATCAATCAGATTTTTAAAAGCAGTGTGCGCTGCCACCAGTGCGGCGGTTGAGTAAGTGGCTACAAGTGGTGCGGGCATGGGGGTTCAACTCCAATTTAAAAAAAATAAAAAATCAGGCCAGTTTGTCAATCACCAGCAGCGTCAGGTTTGACTCCACCGCGCCTGGCGTGTACACCTGCACTGCCGCCAAAAACAGCCCGGCTGGGGTGGCCACATGCAAGCGCGCATACAGCTGCACCAGGCGCGCCACGGCAGCCTCTTGCGCAGCGCTGGCTGGCGGCCACACCAGTGCCAGGGTGCGGTCAGATTGGCTGTAGCCGCTGTCGTTGATCACCGCGCCACCGTCCAGGGTGGCCACTCGGTTCATGCGCCGGCGCAGCTCACCGAGGTTGGTTTTTTCGGGGTCTGCCTCCAGCGTCACCACACCGGCCAGGTCAAACGTCAGGGTGCTTAGCGTGATCTGCATGGCTACACCCCCAGCAACAGTTTCAGGCCGTCAGAGCTCACCCGCACCTGGATCGTTTTCAAAATCTCCCACATAAACGCCTCCAGGTGGGGCTGCAGCCCGTCGCCGGTGATCTTGATCAGGCCGTCCCCATTGTTCATGGCCTCCACCTGCGCATCAATCTGGCGAATCTGCGCCTCGGTCAGCTCTTTCTGTAGCTTGAGGGCGTCATCGCGGCGCTTGTTCTCCAGATCAATTTGCTTCTCGATGATGTTCTGGGTGCTCCAGTCCATGTCATCAAAGTCCTTGAACAGGCCAAACAGGTCACCCAACAGGGCTCCAGTGCTGTTCACGGTTTCGCCAATGCTTTCAAACGCTGCCACCGCAATCTTGGCGTTGGCTTCTACGTTGGCTATGTCCAGTCGCACCACCGCTTCAGTGTTTTTGATGCGCTCGTTGCTGGCCAGTGACTCCAGCTTGTACTCAGCCTCTTGCGTGTTTTTGGCCAGCGTGATCAGGTCTTTGCTGGTCAGGTCTGTCTTTTTGGACAGCTCCTCCATCACCCCCGAGCTGGTTTTCAGATTGGCGTTAAGCTCTTTGCTGGGCGGGTTGAGCTTTTCGTACTCAGTGCGAATCAGCTTGCTGGCGTCTGCCGTGTGCCCAGCCCAGCTTGCCGTGTCTTTGTAGGCAGCGGCCAGGTTGTTCATCAAAGTTTTGTTTTGCTCGGTAGGCGCCTTCAGCGTCAGAGCGGCCTGGGCCAGGAATGCGGTTTTAGAGGTGGCCTCACCCGCTGCCACAGCGGCCTCCAGCATGGCGGTGCTGTAGCCCTGCAGCTTGCTTACATCAGTGGTGGCGCTGCGCAGCTCCATCACGGTGTCACGCAGGCGCTGGGTGGGTTCGGCAGCGCCACTGGCAGCATCACCCACCTGGCGCAGGCCGTCAGCTCCTTTGGGAGCAGCATCAGCCAGCAACTCGGTGTCGTGCGTCAGGTCATAGATCAGGCCACCCAGGCTGCCAGAGCCAGTCAGGGTGTCTACAGCAGCGTTAATACCCGCGTTGAGCACTGTGCCCACGGCGTAACCAGCCGCCCCGGCAGCACCCACCAGCACGGCGGGGCCCAATGCTGTGGCCAGCGCACTCGCCGCAGTGCCAGCCGTACCAGCGGCCGCGCCAAAACTGCTCAGGCCCGTCACAGTTTTTAAAATAGAGCTACCTGCCAGCAGCTCCAGGCCATTGCCCACCGCTTCAATCGACTGCCCTATTGCCCCCAAGCCTGGTAGCAACAATGTCAAAATATCGCCAAAGCCCAGCATCTTGCCAGAGGCAGTTGCCGCCCCCTGGCTCATGCCTGCAAAGGCTTCCACCACTGGTAGCGCCGCGTCCAGCAGCGCGCCCCAAGTCTGGGCAATGCCAGCACCCTGGTTGAGCAGGTTGGCAATACTGTCCACCACCAGCTGTATGGCGCGGGCCAGGCCCTCGGGGGTGCTCAGGTCAATGCCGTCAAACAAGCCGCCCAAGCTGTCAGCCAGGTTTTTCAGGGCATTGTTAAATTTGGTGAAATCCACCTGTTCCAGCGCGGCCGGCAGGTTTTTTGCAATCTGGCTCATAAAGTCAGCCAGCCTGGTGGCTATGCCCTGCAGGGTGTCAAACACACTGTCAAAAGCACCCGCGCCAATACTAAACGTCAGCCCCTGAAACCCGGCTTTGATCGCCGTCAACAGCCCGGAAAACTCACCCCCTTCGTTGAGCTTGCTGCCCACCGAGATCATGAACACGTCCACGCTGTTGCTCATCTTGGCCAGCTGCGCGTCCCAGTTTTGGGCCAGCACGGCAAACGCTGCATCTACCGACCCCGCGCTATTGGCCATGGCGTCCAGTGCCTTGGCATAAATGCCTGATTTATCGGCCCCAAGCGCCGTTACAGCCTTCAGGGCTTCCATGCTGCCAAACAGCTTTGCCATCACCTCTACATTGCCGCCCGTGGTTTGGTAAACCTCTTTTAGCACCCCGTCCAGGCCCTTGGTGGACAGCGCTTGCGCATTAAACGACAGACCCAGCCCGGCAGCCGTTTCCTGCGCATCTTTGCTGGGCTTGATGATGCCGGCAATGGCTGCCTGTATAGCCGTCATGGCCTGCGTGGTGGGTATGCCAGCGGCCGTCAACGCGGCCACAGCCGCATTCACGTCAGAAAAACTCACCCCAGCGGCAGCGGCAGTGCTGGTAACCTGGCTTAACGACTGGGCAAGCTCCGGCAGCGTGGTCTGCCCAATCAGCACCGTTTGCATCAAAATGTCAGAGTACTTGGCGGCCTCATCCGCACTTGCACCATAAGCATTCATGGCACCGGCCAGAACATTGGTGGCACTGGTCAGATCACCTTGTCCGGCTACCGCCAGTTTTTCAGCGGTGCCCACAAACTCTATTGATTTTCCCCACTCAATACCCGCAGACACCGCCGTGTACAGCGCACCAGCAATATCATCCAGGCTCTTGGTGCTGTCGCTGGCGTAGGCCAGCACATCACCCCGGAACTGGCCTACCTGGTCAGACGTGCCCTTAAACAGCGTGCCTATTTCAGCAATCTTGCCGTTAAACTGGCCTGCCGCGTTTAGCGCAGCCCCGCCAAACGCCAGCCCCAGCGCCACAATGGCGGTGTCGGTCAGTTTGACGGCATCTGCAATGCTATTGAGCGGGCTGACAGCGCCCTGCGCTGTTTCAGCAAAATTGCTCAGCCCCTGGCTAACGCTGGCCATGCCAGCAGCGGTGTTGTCTACCGCATTAAAAACAATCTGGACCGCGTTGTTGATGTCAGCCACAGAGTTGCTCCTTTTGGTCGTACCACATGGCCCACACTGCTATCTCATCGCGCGTCAGGTAACCTTGCGGAAACAGGTCGCGGCGGTGCTGGTATAAAAACCCCCCTCGCATCTCACATAGCTGCAGGCTGGCAACTAAGCTGAGGTCTCTGGCGAAGAGGGCTGCGGCTTTACCCGGCTGCCACCTTGCCCGGTCATCAGCGTGATCTTGTTGGTCAGGTCATAAAACTCAATGGGGCACACCTCGCCCAGCTTTACTGCCACCGCATGCGTCAGCACCGGGCTTATGCAGCCCTGCACCAGCATCTCAATGCGCTTGGCAATTTCACCCGGGGTATCTGCGCTCAGGCCCAGCGCGCGGCGAATCTGCGTTACCTGGTCTTTCTGGCTGGCAATGGCCTTGACCACGGCGTCCAGCCCGTTTTGCCGGGTACCGGCCTCCATGGCACGCTGCAGCTCATTGACCGAGAGCCCGCGCACCACAAACTCGGGCTCTGCACCTGGTGCAAAAAACTCAGCCAGTTGGGGCACCAGCACCCGCTCGGTGCGGGCGGTAAACTGGGCTGCCAAAAATGTGTCGGCGTTAAAGCTCATGCTCAGGACACCTCGGTGGCCGCTTGCGTGGCACTGATGGTGCAGGCCGCCTTGATCTGGTCACCGGCAGGCCACGTGCGCGCAATGCCCAGCTTGCCTTGCGTAAGCAGGTAGGCACTGCGATAGCGGTCAGGGTAAAAGCGAAACCACAACAGTGCGTCTTTTTGGCCCACCAGACCATCGGTGACACCGTCGTCCAGGTAGGCGGTAAAACCACCCTGGCCCAAGCTCTTGCTGGTGCTGCCCAGCGTGGTGCCGTAGATCTGTGTGGAGCTGACGCTGTGCGACGTCTCAGGGGCCGTAAAGTCGCTGGCCAGGCTGATCTCGGCGAACAGCGGGCTGGCGTAGCTGGCAAACACCTTTTTGGGCAGCGTGCCGGTGTGAATTTTTGGCAGTGCAGACATAAACACGGCAGTGCCTGCAGCGTAGTCAACACTCACCACCGGAAAATTCGCCATCTCAACATGGGTGCCTACCACGGTGTAAATCTGCGCAGCCGTCACCAGCGCAGCGGTGTTGCTGGTCAGGCGCACCTGGCCAATCTCGATACTGTCTACCGGGATCAGCGGGGGGCCACCCGCAGCGCCACGCGTGTCGCTAAAGGCCGTGCTCAGGCTGTCGGCGCCCGCCACCACGGCAATGGCACCGGCAGCGGTCACGGTGACAGACAGCACCTTGGCCACGGCCGTGGCCGGGCGTGTGATGCTTACCGCAGCGGAGGCGGCCACAGTTGTCACCGCGCCATTGAGGTTGCAGGTCAAGGCGGCCACGTCAATCTTGTCATTGGCGCTGCCCGGCACAATGGCACCACCGGTCAGCAGCCCGTTGGGGCGGATCACCGGGGCAAAGCCCGCCTTGCCAGACCACAGCACAGCGGCGCTGGTAAATCTAGTGGCGTCGCCACTGTCAGTCAAAGCCGACATGTTGGTCGATTGCTGGCCAGACTCGTATTCAAGTTTTGCATTTTCTGCGGTTGACATGGTGGTGGTCTTTCAAAAAAAAACGGGGTCAAATAGAAATGGCAGGGTTGCCTTGGGTGGTGGTGTAGGTCAGCGTGTAGCGCTGCTGGCCCATGGTGATAGGCACATTAGCTATCACGCTCAAATCCGTTCGGTAGCCTGCGGGACGAATGTCTGTCACGCCTGCAATCACCGCATTGGCCAGCGCCACCTCTACCTGGGCCAGCAGGCCGTCACGCTCGCGAGCGTAGTGGGTGGTCTGCTGGATTTCGGCGGTAATGGTCAGGGCCAGTGTGCGTTCTATCTTGCGGCCAGCGCGGCCAGCTGCATACACCGGCACCACGCTTTGGTCTTCACCGGCATCTTCTACGCACAGCGCCGGGAAATCCGTGCGCGGGTCATACACGGTGTCATAAACGCGCTTGCCTGCGGCGGTGCCAGCAGCAGCCAGCACGGCCACAACAGCGTCACGAATCACGGCGCGCTGGTGCACGGCGGTCATGGTTGGAGCTCCAGCAGCAGCACGGTTATGCCAGTGCCGTCTGGCTGTACGCTTCGCACCCGGTAGGTTATGCCATTGACGTCAACTTCACTGGTGTTGGTGGTGTCAAGGCAGGCCGAGCTCGGAGCTATTAGCGCCGTGGCGGTAGCGCCCATGCCGTCAAAAGCCTGAACGTAGGCATTGTCAAAAAAGCCCTTGACGCTGATGCCGTCTATGACCACCGTGTCTCCAAGCCGGGAGATGACACTGGCGTTTAGCCGGGCTTGGAGGTCTGCAAATGCCATTGCTTTGGCGCCAGTGCGGGTTAGGCAGCTACTGCAGTAAAGCAGCCGAGCTTGATGGCCATGGTGCTTGACGGGTTGCTGGCTGCCTCAACCGCGATGCCAACACACTGCTGTGCGGTGGTGGTTTTGTTGACGACCTTGTTGGTTGCGTCCCAAAACACACGGTCGCCAACAGCAATGGCCAGGGCGCTGGTTTTGGCGATGGTGACCACGCCTTCAATCAAAAACTCGCCTGGCGTACTGATGGCTACCGGGTTGATGGCGACGCCAAACAGGCTGGTGCCAAATAGGTAGCCAACGCCAGCGGCTACGGCTGCAGCGGGGGTGAGGGTGAGTACTTCGCCCTCTTGTTTGTAGTTGTTCATGGTGTGTGTCTTTCGGGGGTAAGGGGTTAAGCGTGGGCGCTGGTTTATGCGCCGGTGGAGCGCACTGCGCCACGGTAGTCAACGCCGGCAATGCCGTAGTCCATGCGTACTTTCCAGCGGCCGCCGTCCACAT
>JFJP01022231.1_pt1 | contig 11423 bp, 11 predicted proteins | sample 431651 | NCBI WGS metagenome assembly JFJP01 (sample SAMN02602958, study PRJNA72255) | Microbial mat metagenome, whole genome shotgun sequencing project. | biome: fresh water; feature: sink hole; material: water; isolation source: purple microbial (photo- and chemosynthetic) mats found in... | reverse complement strand
TTTAAACCCGTTCTACAGGCAACACGGGGAAGCAGATTTAGAACATGCCCGCGGCCTTCAGCAGAGTAAAACGGGTTTTAAACCCGTTCTACAGGCAACACGGGGAAGCAGATTTAGAACATGCCCGCGGCCTTCAGCAGAGTAAAACGGGTTTTAAACCCGTTCTATAGGCAACACGGGGAAGCAGAGAGAACATGCCCGCGGCCTTCAGCAGAGTAAAACGGGTTTTAAACCCGTTCTACAGGCAACACGGGGAAGCAGAGAGAACATGCCCGCGTGTTTTGCACTTCATCCGCATGTTTTCAAACCGGAGGCAGTATGATAGGAAAAAAAACAAAGATGGGGCCGATCTCCACTTTTCTGGGATACGGTTCCGCAATAGAGGGAACAATCGAGTTTCAGGGCACCATCAGATTGGACGGAAATGTCAGGGGCAAAATTACCAGTAACGGCGGCACGGTTATCATCGGGGAAAAAGCGGTTATCAACGCGGATATCATTGTGGACGGTGCCGTTATCATGGGAGAGGTCAACGGGACCATAGATGCAAAGGAAAAGATTGAAGTGTATCCGCCGGGCCGCGTGATCGGCGATATTCAGGCACCGATCATTTCCATTGACACCGGCGCGGTTTTCAACGGAAGCTGCGGCATGAAATCTCAGGTGATTACCCCTAAGAAACCGGCGGATTCATCTAAAAAGCTTTCTGTTAATGATGAGCCGAAAAGAAAATAATATTTTTTAAAAAACCTTTGACAAAATGTTCATTACGGTGTTACAAACCCCGAAATATCGGAGGAAGTGTATCCTGATTTATGAGAGGATGCGGCATATCAATTAACTGAATTAACACTTTTTTTAAAAAACGGAGGACGTTTTATGGTAAATGTTGACGGGTCTATTTTTATTCAGATTGTTAACTTTCTTTTCCTGATATGGATACTGAATGTGATTCTGTACAAACCTGTCCGAAATGTCCTGCTTCAGAGAAAAGGGAAGATTGCGGGGCTTGAAAACGATATCGGAACCTGTTCCGAAGAATCAAAGAAGAAAAAAGAAGCCTTCTCTTCCGGAATCAAAGAAGCCAGAACTGAGGGCTTGAAAGAAAAGAACGCACTGTTGGCTGCTGCTGCAAACGAAGAAAAAGAAATGATTCGCAAAATCAATGAAAAAGCTGCCGCTGAAATGTCAGCGCTGCGGGAAAAAATTGCAAAAGATGCAGATGAAGTCAGAGCTTCTCTGCTGAAAGAGGTGGATGTTTTTGCAAAAGATATCGGTTTGAAAATCTTAGGGAGGGTTGTGTAAATGAAATTTGATTTTTTTGAAAGCAAGGATGCAGCTTCTTTCCGCAAGACATGGATACTTGCTTTCGCTATGGCTGCGCTGCTGTCTTTTTTTACCGCAGGGGCGGCGCTGGGCTCCGGCGGCGGGGGCGAACATGAAACAGCGCCTAAAGGCTGGGTTGCCACCGACACCTATCGTGTCATGAATTTTGCCGTTCTGGCGATTGCGCTTTTTTTTCTTTTGAGAAAGCCGGCTGCCGCCGCGCTGGAAAACCGAATAAAAGGCATCAAAGAAGAACTGAGCGAACTGGAAGCAAAGAAAAAAGCAGCAGAAACATCGCTGGCAGAATATAATAAAAAGCTGGCGATGATGGAGCAGGAAGCGGAAAAAATCGTTGCCGAATATATCAGACAGGGCAATGAGGCAAAGGCTCGCATACTGGAAGAAGCCGCTTCTGCGGCAGAAAAACTGGAAGAACAGGCGAAACACAATATTGAGCATGAGTTCAGCCGCGCCCAGGAACAGTTGCAGGCATATATTCTTAAAAAAGCCTTTGTAAAGGCTGAAGAATTGATAAAGAACAGTATCACGTCCGCGGATCAGGACAGATTGGTGGATGAATACCTGAAAAAAGTGGCAGCGTAGAAAAAAACCTCCGTTCCGGCATTCTGATCCAGCAAGTCGGATGCGGAAAAGGAGGTTTTTTAACAGAAAGGCGGTAACGGAGTGAAAAATTTGGCTGTAGCACGGCGTTATGCCAAGGCGCTTCTGCTGATCGGCAAGGAAGACGGCCAGGCTGAGACGTACAGGGAAGAACTTGAGGGATTTTCAATTCTGCTGGCAAAAGAAAAGTCGCTTGAGCGGGCCATCTGCAACCCCCTTTATGAGGCTGCGGGCAGAAAAAAGGTTTTGCAGGCTGTGGTTGAAAAGCTTGAACTGTCAAATATGATGAAGACTTTTCTGCTGCTGCTCTTTGACAAGCGGCGGATCGGGTTTGTAAACGACATCAACAGATTTTATCAGATACTGGCAGATGAATTCAGGGGGATTGCCAGAGCCAGTCTGGTTTCGGCTGCTGAACTTTCAGAGGAAACCGTTGAAAAAATTCGTATGTCCCTTTCAAAAATGACCGGCAAGGATGTCCGTCTTGAAATTGAACAGGATGCCGGGCTGATAGGGGGAATTGTTACCCGGATAGGGGACCTTGTTTTGGACGGGAGTATCAGAACTCAATTACTCAACATGAGAGAATCGTTAAAAAGGGGTGAGGGTATCTAATGGAATTAAGAGCTGAAGAGATAAGTCAGATTATTAAGGAACAGATCAGAGATTACGACAAAAAAGTCGAACTCAGTGAGACCGGGGTGGTTTTGTCCGTGGGTGACGGCATTGCCCGTGTTTACGGTCTGGAAAAAGTCATGGCGCTGGAACTGGTTGAGTTTCCGGGCGGGATTCTGGGATTGGTGCTGAATCTGGAAGAAGATAATGTGGGTATTGCGGTCATGGGTGAAGATATCCACATCAAAGAAGGCGATATTGTCAAACGCACGGGCAGAATCGCACAGGTGCCGGTGGGTGAGGCGGTTCTCGGACGCGTGGTCACGGCAATGGGCGAGCCGATTGACGGAAAAGGCCCCATTGACGCCAAAGAATTTTCCCGTGTGGAAATGGTTGCGCCCGGCGTTATTGCCAGAAAAAGCGTGCATGAACCCTGTTATACGGGTCTGAAAGCGATTGACGCGATGACGCCGGTTGGCAAAGGACAGCGTGAACTGATCATCGGCGACCGCCAGATCGGCAAAACAGCCGTTGCCATTGATGCGATTCTTGCCCAGAAAAACACAGAAGTCTTCTGCATTTACGTTGCCTGCGGACAGAAAAAATCAACGGTTGCCCAGGTGGTGGCAGTGCTTGAAAAACACGGCGCCATGGAATACACCACCGTGGTTGCGGCATGTGCCAGCGACCCTGCCACCTTGCAGTTCATCGCGCCTTATGCCGGATGCGCCATGGGCGAATATTTCCGGGACAGAGGCAAACACGCGCTGATTATATATGACGACCTTTCCAAACAGGCTGTGGCATACCGTCAGGTATCCCTGCTGCTGAGACGTCCCCCGGGTCGTGAGGCATTTCCGGGCGACATTTTCTACAATCACTCCCGATTGCTGGAACGCTCGTCAAAACTGTCGGACGACGCACCGAGCCTGAATCCCCAGTTTAAAGCCGGCGCGGGTTCACTGACCGCACTTCCCATTATCGAAACCCAGGCCGGCGACGTGTCCGCCTACATTCCCACCAATGTTATCTCCATTACCGACGGTCAGATATATCTTGAACCGAGCCTTTTCTTTGCAGGCGTGAGACCCGCCATCAACGTGGGTCTGTCGGTTTCCCGGGTCGGGGGCGCGGCGCAGGTCAAAGCCATGAAACAGGTGGCAGGCACACTGCGGCTTGATCTTGCCCAGTATCGGGAACTGGAAGCCTTTGCCGCTTTCGGAAGCGATCTGGACAAATCCACCCAGCGCCAGCTTACAAGAGGCGCCAGATTGGTTGAAATCCTGAAACAGCCTCAGTATCAGCCCCTGTCCATGGAAAAACAGGTGACAATTCTCTACGCAGGCACCCGGGGATTTCTGGATAAATATCCGATTGATGTTTTGGCAAAATATGAGGCGGGTCTCTATGCTTTCATTGAAAGCAGACATCCGCAGCTTTTCAAAGACCTTGCAGATAAAAAACAGATCACCGAGGATTTGGACAAACTGATGACAAAAGCCTTGAACGAGTACGATCAGGAATTCAAGGATACGATAAAGTAAAAAGGACTGACCTCGTATGGCGACGTTAAAGGATGTCAAAACAAAGATAGGCGCTGTAAAAAAGACCAAGCAGATCACGAAGGCAATGAACATGGTGGCGGCTTCGAGACTCCGAGGCGCTCAGTCCAAAATGGAGGCTTTCCGCCCATATACCGCAAAATTTGCCGAAGTTCTGGGAAGTCTGGCGGAAAAATGCGGAGAAGAAGCAAGTCCCCTGCTGGTTCCCCGTGAGGAAGTGAAAAAGATAAATGTGGTGCTTTGCACTTCAGACAGAGGGCTGTGCGGCGGGTTCAACACCAACCTGATGACAAAAGCCGAAAATTTCCTGAAAGAAAAACACAATGCCGAGGTTTCATTTACAAATTTCGGGAAAAAAGGGCGGGCCTGGTCCCGCAAAAAACATTTTCCGATTGCAGATGAATATATCGGTGTTGTCGGGGGCAGTTTCGGATTCAGCATTGCGGTATCTGCGGGCAGAAAACTGATTGACGGATTTCTCGAAGGACAGTATGACGAGGTTTGGGTGATCTATTCGGAATTTGTGAGCATGGCAAGACAGATACCCGTGGCAAAACAGATTCTTCCGGTACCGCCTATCGTATCGGCAGCGGAAACAGAATCGGAAGACAAGCCTTTTCTGGCAGAGCATATCTGCGAACCTTCAGCCGATGAACTGCTGGGAGAAATGCTTCCGAAAAATGTCTATGTCCAGATTTACAGTGCGCTTTTGGAAACGTCCACCAGTGAACATGCCGCGCGTATGGCTGCTATGGACAATGCAACCAAAGCGTGCAAGGATATGATCGAAAATCTCACACTGGTTTACAATAAGGCTCGGCAGGCAGCTATTACCGCAGAACTGATGGATATTGTCGGAGGCGCCGAAGCCCTCAAAGGCTAAAAATAATTGAGAATTGAGAATTGAACACTTCTCACTTCTCAATTCTCAATTCCCAAACGGAGGTTTAAGTTACAGAATGGAAAATATAGGTAGGATTACACAGGTGATCGGACCTGTTGTTGACGTGGAATTTGAGCAGGGCAAGCTGCCTACGATCCTTACGGCGCTTCTGATCAGCAACCCTGCAATCAGTGATGAGCCGAATAATCTTGTGGTTGAGGTGGCGCAGCATCTGGGCGATAATGTGGTGCGTACCATCGCAATGGATGTTACAGACGGACTGACACGCGGACAGGCAGTCAAAGATACCGGCAGCCCCATTATGATGCCGGTGGGCGCGGCAGGACTCGGACGGGTTCTCAACGTGGTGGGACGCCCCGTGGACGGTCTGGGTCCCATCAGTCAGGAAAAGATGATGCCGATTCACCGCTCCGCTCCCAAATTTACGGAGCAGGACACCAGCGTCCGGGTGCTTGAAACCGGCGTGAAGGTTATTGACCTGCTGGTTCCATTTCCCCGAGGCGGCAAGATGGGAATGTTCGGGGGCGCGGGCGTGGGCAAAACCGTTATCATGATGGAAATGGTTCACAACATCGCCATGCAGCACGGCGGTATTTCCGTTTTTGCCGGTGTGGGCGAGCGGACCCGTGAAGGAAACGACCTGTACCGTGAAATGAAAGAATCAGGCGTTCTTCCCAAAGCCGCGCTGATTTACGGTCAGATGACCGAGCCGCCGGGCGCAAGGGCAAGAGTTGCGCTTTCCGCACTCACGGCTGCCGAGTATTTCCGGGATGAGGAAGGACAGGACGTTCTTATTTTTATTGACAATATTTTCCGTTTCACACAGGCAGGTTCCGAGGTTTCCGCACTTCTCGGACGGATGCCTTCAGCAGTGGGTTATCAGCCCACCCTCGCGGTTGATCTGGGCGAACTTCAGGAACGCATCACCTCCACGACCAAAGGTTCTATTACAGCGGTGCAGTGTGTCTATGTGCCTGCGGACGATTTGACCGACCCCGCGCCCGCGACCACCTTTGCCCATCTGGACGGTACAGTGGTTCTGTCCCGGCAGATTGCGGAGCTGGGCATTTATCCTGCGGTGGACCCGCTGGATTCGACCTCCAGAATTTTGGACGCCTCTTTTATCGGCGAGGATCATTACCGGGTTGCCCGTCAGGTACAGCGGATTCTTCAGAAATATAAAGAACTTCAGGATATTATCGCCATTCTGGGCATGGAGGAACTGTCTGACGAAGATAAGGTCACGGTTGCCCGTGCAAGACGTATCCAGAGATTTCTGTCTCAGCCTTTCCATGTCGCCGAAACTTTTACCGGCATGAACGGTAAGTATGTGAAAATAGAGGATACCATAAGGGGATTCAGAGAAATCTGCGAAGGCAAACATGACGATCTTCCCGAACAGGCATTCTACATGGTGGGAGGCATTGAAGAGGCAGTTGAAAAGGCACGGAAGATGGCTGAAGTGAAATAAGGGGGAATTATGGCCGGAAACATTCGATTGGAAGTTGTTACCCCTGAAAAGTCTGTTGTCAGCGAAGATGTTCAGATTGTCATGGCACCCGGAACCCTGGGCGAGTTCGGTGTGCTGATCGGTCATACGCCTTTTCTGACAACCCTTAAAATCGGGACGGTCCGCTATACTGATGCAAACGGCAGAGAACGCTTTGTTTTTATCAACGGCGGATTTGCAGAAGCGCTTCCTGACAAAGTAACCGTTTTGGCAGAATCGGCGGAAAGAAGAAAAGATATAGACCTTGAACGGGCAAAAGCTGCTCTTGAACGCGCACAGAAGCGTCTGGTTGCGGAACAGAAAAAAGAAGAGATGGACTATACAAGAGCCAGAGCTGCTTTGGAAAGAGCCATGCACAGACTGAGGCTGGCTTCGACAAGACAGTAATAAGGGGAAGCAGGGTTTTTTAAAAAATTCAGTTTCTTCAGCAGAAGCAGAAAGGGGCAGGCCGGAGAGAAGGTTTGCCCTTTTTTTGTTAAAGCTTTAACCTTGAAATGAAACCACGAAAACACGAAATAAAAAACAGAAAAGCACGAAATGTTTTTTCGTGTTTTCATAATTTTCGTGTTTTCGTGGTTAAATGCAAAAGGAGAACATATAATGCAACAGATTGACAGTATGAAGAAAATTGCGATTATTATTCTGGCAGCAGGGCTTGGGACCCGGATGAAATCAGGCAGGGCAAAAGTGCTGCATGAAATCCTCGGCAGACCCATGATATTATACGTTGCGGAAACAGCAGTGAAAGTCGTCGGAAATCAGGCAGTTGTTGTGATCGGCAATCAGGCGGAAAAGGTGCGGGAAATTGTATCGGAAAAATATCAGTTCCTTTTTGCTTTGCAGGAAAAACAGCAAGGAACAGGTCACGCGGTGATGTGTGCATTGCCCCAAATCCCCGAATCTGCTGAAGATGTGCTGATTTTATGCGGGGATGTGCCTTTAATCACATCGGACACGCTCCTGCGGTTTTCGGAAGATCATCTGAAAAATAACCGTGATATATCTCTTTTAGCCGTCAATATTGACCATCCGACAGGCTACGGCAGAATTGTCAGAGATCAGAATTTGCAGCTTGTCGGAATTGTCGAAGAGCGGGATGCGACTGCGGAACAGAAAAATATAAAAACAGTCAACACCGGCATCTACTGTGTGAAAAAATATTTTTTGAAACAGGCATTGCAGGAAATCAGACCGAACAATGCCCAGTGCGAATTTTATCTGACTGATATTATTGGCATCGGCTACAGGGAAGGGAAAAAAATGGGCATTTTATTCAGCGACAAACCCGATGAGGTGACCGGGATCAACACCCCTGACGAACTGAGAAATGTTGAAAGTATCATGCGATCTGAGAAAATATCTTGACTTTTCTGTCAATGAAAGATTATATAAAATAATGAGGTGAGAGACTGGAAAGCAGATCAGCGACAATCTGAGAAAAAAGACTGAAAAGATTCACCGGACAGTTTGTATGTGTCCGGGGAACAGCCATTAAAGATAAAATGAAACGGTCAGCGCATTCGCTTCAAAGCAGAAAATGCTCATATCGGAAAAAAAGCTTTTATCTGATTGAAGCGATAACCTGTCGGATAAAAAATAGAAAGCATTCCCAAGGGGGAAAGATCGGATGATATTGCATAAAAATATAAGCTGTACCCCCCTGGAGCAACTGATAACAAGTGTTTTTCTGATCAGCCGGACCCTGCTGTCAGGGATAGCGGAAGAAAATCTGAGGGCTGATTTGCCGATAAAGAAAGCGCCGGGACGCGACGACATACATTTTTTATCAGCCCGCAAAGTAAAACGGGTTTCAAACCCGTTATGCACGGTTCTGATGTGTCTTACGCGAAAAGCCGTCTGCAAAAACCGGAGAAAGAAAAAAGGTTTCCGGATATTTCGGCGGATATTTCAATACCGGGCGGGTCTGACAGATGCCACTGCTTTATCGGGCAGTGATGCTGTTTTTTATATATGAGCCGTAAAAAAATACAGACAGAAACAGAGTGAACCCCTGCCGTGTTCGTGATTGGAAGATGTGCTTTGACCCAACACCATATAAAAAAGGGAGCCTTTCATCAGCTTCGGTGTGCAAGTCTGTCTTTTTAGAACAGAAAGCCTGAAGGAGCCTGAAGGCAGCCCGCAATGAACCCATGGTTCAAAGTCCTGCCAACACGGCATTGTGGCGGGGGTTTTTTTATCTGATCTGCGTTTTTGCAACCTGATCGGAAGTGACACCGCTCACAAAGGGGCAGTGTGTCAACTGCGTCAGTTGTATTTATCATAATTTGAAACACGGTTTTGCAAACCGTTTTTGCGGAGAAACGGTTTGCAAAACCGTTTTACGGCGGATTTTAAAAGCGCAAATTATGCCGAGGGGCAGTATATTTTCGTGATTCACTTTTTGTTTGTTCCTTTTCTGAAAGTCTCGTCCTGATTCACCTCGCCGATGTTTTTCATGCCGTTTTCCGTATGCCGGAACTGTCGGTTTCTTCTTGTATTTTTTGTAATTTTTTTTGTTTATTTTCTGGGCAGCGTTACAGAAACAGGTGATTCGGAATGACAGGGGTCACCTCTTCTATGCCACTGTCATTTTCTGATAAGACGGGCAAAGCCGTCTTTGCAGAATTATCGGATACATCAGATTTGTGCGGTGCGGCAGGATTTTCCCACCTTGAATTACGCTTTGCGCCTTATTGACTTTTCCTGTGTTTTCATGGAAGGGTATTGTTCAGGACAGAGGGCTGATAAAATTTCGTCGGGATATTGCGGAACATGGATGAATCGGAAATAATTTTAAAATACCCGGGGAGAAGGATAATGAATGAATATGCAATACTGGCCGGACTGATCGGTATCGGTCTGGGATTTGTCATTGCCTACCGGTCAAAGGGCAAGATCGTATCCCAGAAGCTTGAGGATGCCGAGAAAGAAGGGCTGCGTTTAATAGATGATGCCAGACAGAAAGCAGACGTCGTTTTAAAGGAAGCCAAGGTTGAAGCAAAAGACAAACTTTTCAAGATGAAAAGTGAATTTGACGCTGAAACCAGAGAGACGCGTGCCGAACTCAAGAAAAAGGAAAAATGGTTACTTCAGAAAGAAGAAAATATTGACCGGAAAAATGAACAGTTTGAAAAAAGAGAAAGGGAAGTTTCCCGCAAAGAAAAGAAACTGCTGAAAAAAGAAGAGGAGATCGATCAGAATAAGCTGGTTTATAACGAGCTGGTCGAGGAGCAGAAAAAGCAGTTGGAAAAAATTTCGGGTCTGACCGCAGATCAGGCAAAAGAACTGCTGATCCGGGCAATGGAGAACGACGCACGATACGAAGGCGCAAAGCTGATTAAACGGATAGAGGGCGAAGCAAAGGAAGAAGCAGACAAAAAATCCAAAAACATCATTGCAACAGCCATTCAGCGATATGCTTCCGACTTTGTGGCAGAGCGTACCGTTTCGGTGGTGCAGCTTCCCAATGATGAAATGAAGGGGCGCATTATCGGCAGAGAGGGGCGCAATATCCGTGCGCTTGAAGCCGCGACCGGCATTGATCTGATTATAGATGATACGCCCGAGGCGGTCATTTTATCCGGATTCAATCCGGTGCGCCGGGAAGTGGCACGTATTTCCCTGATGCGGCTGATTTCAGACGGCCGCATTCATCCGGCTCGGATAGAGGATGTGGTCAAAAAAGTTGGGCATGAAGTGGATACGGTCATAAAAGAAGCCGGGGAACAGGCGGCTTTTGAACTGAGCGTACACGGAATGCACGCGGAATTGGTCAAATATATCGGCAGGCTGAAATTCCGTACCAGCTATGCCCAGAATGTTTTGCAGCATTCTGTTGAGGTGGGATTTCTGACCGGCATTATGGCAGCCGAGCTGGGACTTAACCAGAAAATGGCAAGGCGCATGGGATTACTCCATGATATCGGAAAAGCCATAGATCATGAGGTTGAAGGACCTCATGCGCTGATCGGCTCCAAACTTGCCAAGAAATTCGGCGAATCGCCGAAAGTGGTTCATGCCATTGCCGCGCACCATGAAGATGTTCCGCCCTCCAGTGTCTATGCCCTGCTGGTGCAGGCTGCTGACGGACTTTCAGGCGCAAGGCCCGGTGCCCGGAGGGAATTGCTGGAAAATTATATCAAACGGCTTGAAGAACTTGAAGGCATCGCCAATTCATTCAAAGGCGTTGCCAATTCCTATGCGATTCAGGCAGGGAGAGAAATCCGGGTGATTGTTGAAAGCGATATTGTTTCAGATGAAGAGGCGATATTGCTGAGTAAGGATATTGTCAAAAAAATCGAAGAAACACTGACATTTCCGGGGCAGATCAAGGTGATGGTCATCCGTGAAACCCGGGCAGTGGAATACGCAAACAAATAAATTGAGAATTGAGAAATATTTCTCACTTCTCACTTCTCAATTTCAGGGAGATTTCCGAAAACATGACGGTACTTGATATTCTCAGAGAACGGGGATTTGTCGAACAGACAACCCATGATAAAGAATTGGACGAATTTCTGAAAATGGGGGATGTGACCTGTTACATCGGTTTTGACCCTACCGCTTCCAGTCTTCATGTGGGAAGCCTTATTCCGATCATGTCGCTTGCCCACATGCAGCGTCAGGGGCATCGGCCCATTGCGCTGGTGGGGGGCGGAACCGGATTGGTGGGCGATCCGAGCGGAAAAACAGAAATGCGGAAAATGCTGACCCCCGAGGACGTGGAAAGCAATGCCCTCGGAATCAAACGCCAGCTTTCCCGCTTTATTGCTTTCAGCGACAGAAAAGCATTGCTGCTGAACAACGCACAGTGGCTCACAACCCTTGAATACATTCCTTTTCTCAGAGATATCGGCAGACATTTCAGCGTCAACCGCATGATAAA
>JFJP01021711.1_pt1 | contig 11423 bp, 11 predicted proteins | sample 431651 | NCBI WGS metagenome assembly JFJP01 (sample SAMN02602958, study PRJNA72255) | Microbial mat metagenome, whole genome shotgun sequencing project. | biome: fresh water; feature: sink hole; material: water; isolation source: purple microbial (photo- and chemosynthetic) mats found in... | reverse complement strand
ACGGACGACTTTTTCTACTGTTTTTAAATTTAGTTTTTCCATGCCCTAAAATATATCAATGCGTGCCATATTTGTGGCGCGACTTAATAAACAGTTGCGGTTTTATCTCTGAACGGGTATACTATTGCTCCGGTCTGAAATAAATGTACTTTTTCGATCCCTGAGCCTGTCGAAGGGAAGCGGTTCGACAAGCTCACCGACCGGAGTTGGCAGGATATTAAATTCACACCGCATCAATAAAACTATTAAAACTTGGAGGGGAGCATGAAACATCTGTGGAGCAGCCTATTCGTAGTGATTGCGATCGTCTGTGTAACGGTGGTGGCGATCGTTCGTCCTGGTGCGCCAGAACTGCTTACCCCGGAAGAGCATCGTTGGCTCGCAGAACACGAAAAGGATATCGTCATTCTCGGCGACCCCTCCTATCCACCCACGAATTTTGTGGACAGTTTGGGCAATCAAGCGGGAATCACGATTGAAATATTCCGTCAAATCGAACGCCATTTAAATGTATCCTTTCGGCGGGTCAATGCTGAGTCTTGGGATCACGCACTTGAAACCGTGAAAAAAGAGCGCTATACCATTTTAGGTGGTATTTCCAAGACCGAAGAGCGCATGAAAGATCTCCTTTTTACTCAAGTATACTTGCGGATTCCCGCTGTCTATGTGACCGCAAATACCTTTTCTGGAGGCACGACCTATGCAGATCTGAAAAAGATGCGCGTTGCCGTTCCAAAATCCTATGCCATCGAAGAGTATTACAAGCACCATTTCCCCGAAATACAACTGATTCACGTGATGAACGACCTCGAAGGACTCGTCAAAGTTTCCACTGGGGAAGTTGATGTTGTGCTTACAGACTTGCCTACTTCGTCGTATCTGATTCAAAAACACCAGATAACTAATCTGCGGATCGCCGGAGAAACGGAGTATTCCGTGCAACTCTGCTTTGCTGTGTCCAAACAAGACCCTATTCTCAATTCGATATTGATAAAAGCTCTTCACAAGGTTCCCGAATCGACCATTACGGCGATTGTTAATCGATGGATCACTATTGATTACAACCGATTTCTCTACAGTAAATCATTTTGGATCACCGTGATTCTCACTGCCGGAACAGTGCTTGGGTTAATCGCGCTGATTACTTTGTGGAATCGCACACTGTTGCGTATGGTTCAGGAAAAAACGGCGGAGTTGCTCGAATATCAGAATCATCTCGAAGAGAAAGTCGCTGAAAAGACTGCTGATCTTCGTGAGAAAAATGCGGAACTTCAGTACGCACTCGATCACGTGCAACAGCTGCAGGGGATTTTGCCGATCTGTGCGTCGTGCAAAAAAATTCGCGATGACAACGGCTATTGGACCCAAGTGGAGCGGTATGTGTCCGAACACAGTGAAGCGTCGTTTAGTCATTCGGTTTGCCCCGGTTGTTCCAAAAAACTCTATGGTATTGATCTCGAAGAGGAAACGCCACTGTAACTCGTTGCCATTGAACATTTCTCTTTTTCGCACACCAAAATGTCAAATCTCTACCAATCCTGTCCTCATTGTTCTACTCCATCGTTGTATATTTGCACTCCGAAAATCACGCCGGAATAATCATTTTTTCGAAGGAAAAAGAATGCTCTATTATATGAAAACCTTTGGTTGTCAGATGAACGTTTCCGATTCTGACATGTTGTCAACGCTCTTGGAAGAGCGCGGATTTACCGCCACGGAAAACGAGCGCGAAGCGGATCTTCTCGTGGTGAACACCTGTTCTGTGCGGGAAAAAGCGGAAGTTACGGCGGAACGGAAAATTTTAGAGTTCGCCAAATTCAAGCAGGATCACGCACTTCTCTGGGTGATCGGTTGTATGGCTCAGCGAGTTGGCGAAGAGTTGATGCAACGGATTCCTGCAATTTCACGGGTGATCGGTGCCAAAGAGATTGAGTTTATTGAAGACCGCATTGACCAGTTCCTTTCTCCGCTTGGAACATTTACCGCCGATGATTCTAAAACGGAAAGTTCGTGGTCATCGTTTCTGCCGATTATGCGCGGATGCGACAAGTTTTGTACCTACTGTATTGTTCCTCACGTACGTGGTCGTGAAAAATCGATCGCCGTTGAAACGGTTCTCGAACAGGCGCGTCACATGGTGGCTCGCGGTGCAAAAGAGATCACCCTGTTGGGGCAAACGGTCAATTCATATAAATACGAAGATGTTGATTTTGCTGGGCTCCTGCGGTTAGTAAGTGAAATTGATGGGCTCGAACGGATCAGATTTACTTCGCCTCACCCGAAAGATATTTCCGACGAAGTGATCGAAGCGGTGGCGAGCCTTCCTAAAATGTGTCATCATATTCACTTGCCGGTTCAGGCGGGATCCGATGCAATTCTCAAGCGGATGGCGCGAACCTACACACGGGCAGAGTTTTTGGATCGCGTGAAAAAAATCCGCCAATGCATGCCCGACTGCGATATTACCACTGATGTGATGGTTGGATTTCCCGGCGAATCAGATCAAGATTTCCAAGATACCCTATCGCTCTTTCGCGAAGTGCGATTCACTTCGGCATTTATGTTCGCCTTTTCTCCTCGCAAAGGAACCGGAGCGGCGAATTATAAAGATCAGATTCCCGAAGCGATTAAAATTGCACGTCTCAACGAACTTGTATCGATTCAGACCGATATCACCAAAGAGTGCTACAACGAAATGATCGGCAAAGAGGTTACTGCTCTGTTTACGCTTTTTCAAGAGGGTAAAAATGGTCGCGCGGATCACTGGATCGGCACCGACTACGGCTTTAAGCGCGTAATTCTCGAAACTGATCGTCAAGATCTTGGCGGAGAACTGTTCACGGGAAAAGTGGTTCGTTCCACCGGGATGACCTTGGTTGTCGAAGCGTAACGGTTTTCGTCAAACAGCTTAGAAAAAACGGGTGTCGTTAACGATATCCGTTTTTTTTGTGCTAAAAATGGCGGTGTTTCCGTGTTGATCCGCTCTGTACTTTGGGGACGATCAAAAAAACTGTAAATTTTTCTCACAGATTGATTGTCGAAGGCGGTATTTTTGGGCACTGAAAAATGAATCGCTTTAACAGCCTGAAGGAGCCGTAAGATGGCATATAACGATGATCTTTTTGACGATCTTGATGATGCGCGTGACGAATTTGGTATGGATGATGAGTTCGGCTTGGAAGATGACGACTTGCTCGAGGAAGAAGCTGATGACTTCGAACTTGATGAAGAAGATCTCGAAATGGGAATCGACGACGAAGATGATCTTGAAGTAGAACTGGAAGATGATCTTGAAGAAGAGAGCTACGATGCCGATTTTGGCGATGATGATGATTTTGAAGAAAACGACGAGATCGACGAAGATTTTTAAGAATTTTTCGTTGTAATACAAAAAGGCTGAGTAAAAACTCAGCCTTTTCGTTTATACAGGGTCGATGTCAATGCTACTGTTTTGGAAATTGTGCAACAAAAGTACGGTGAAGATCTTTGTCTTCCCACCGATCTTCGGCGCCGATAGCTAAATCAGAATTGCTGTAACCAGAACTGATCTGTTCCACTGCCACCGCTTGATCAATTACACGAAACCGAATTCGCCATGTGCGATAGGCCAGTTCTGCTGAATTATCTTTTTGAATTTGCACGCGTTTTCGCTTCTGATTTAACGGATCCAGAGCCAATTGCACACGCACTAAATCGAACAAGTCCGGCCCGTGGTGGTCAATAATCCACTGAGATTGCACTGATGATATTTCATTCCAAATAATATCATACTCTTGAGGTGCGTTCTGTGGAAGCCAACCGGTGGAAGCTTCGGGGTGAGAATCGTAGTGAGAAACGTATGGTTTGATATCGAGAATCGGGGTTCCATCGAGCAAATCAAAATCTTCGATCTCCAGAGTCAATCCGCGAATTTCTTTAAGTTTTACGCATGAGAGTCCAATAGGATTTGGTCGGTAGGGCGAACGAGTAGCAAAGAGTCCCTTTTTTTTCCCATCAGGAGAGACGGGAACATTGACTTTGGGGCGCCACCCTTCGTTGTGGTGAAATTGGTAAATCACCCAAATGTAAGAAAATCCTTCGAGATCATCTAGCGCCTGTTCGAAATTGTTGTCGCGATTCAGTTCGATTGTTCCTCGATTGCGCGCAAATTCTCCCTGACGCGGTTGTTGATATTTGTACTGTTGATCTGCTCGAACGAATCCGATCGGTTCAAAGGTTGCCATAGCGGTGATGCCACTCCATAAAGAGGTGAACAGACCGTTTTCCGTGGCGACCGATCTCTTTGAGCACCACGTCGAGCGGTTTTGGTTTGGTCAACCATTCGTGTCGCTTTGAATAGTACTTGTCCGCGTAGGCGATAATTTCCTCTTCAACGGTGAGTGGAGTCATGTCGATTGCGGGAAGTGGCAGTTGATTCACGTGAATTTCATGGGCGGTGATTCCCACGCCGACATGGGTTCGACAGACCGAACCGTGACGGGGATATCCTCGTTCGGTGAGTAGCTTTTCACCTAAAACACCATGGCAAATGTAGTGGGCGTGTCCGAAACAGCCAATATCGTGAGCTTTTGTTTTGAAAATCGCAATGTCGTGAATCATGGATGCTTCGTAGAGAAAATCGAGATCTACGTTGCCGAAACGCTGGCCCAGTTTGACCGATGCATTTGCCACTGATTCGCTGTGTTTGTAGATGAACGACCCGGTGAGCGAGTCGCGGGGATAAAATTCTTCGAGAAGTTCAAGGGGATTCATGGGCACTCTTAGGGAAAAGATTTATTTCGTGCACAGTCAATATAGCTTCTGCATAGAGTGATATTTACGGCAACTCATGACGAATATTTCGTTTTCGCACCACCGTCAGATAGTTCTGTCCGTATGAAAAAGCTATATTTAGCGAAAGTAATTTATTCAATGAGGCAACAATGCGATCGATTTTTCTGGCTCTCCCTTTTCTTCTTGTTTCCTGCGGGATCTATTCATTTAGTGGGTCATCGATTCCTGCACACATGAAAACCATCGAAGTTCCCCTGTGGGAAAATGGAGCGCTTGTTCAGGGTGTGGCCGAAGATGTCACCGATGCTATTACGTCTCGTGTGCAGAAAGAGAAATTGAAAATCGTTCCGCGCGAAGGCGACGCTACGATTTCCGGTGCGATCACGCAGTATTCAAATAAAGCCTATGACTACAGTGGCGATCGAGGAAATCTCAATGTGAAAACGTATGCCGTTGACATAACCTGTAAGGTTCTGTTCAAGGATAATGTGAGCGCCAAAGAGCTCTACAACGGAACAGTGACCGGAAAGGGCATCTACAATTTCGACACAGAAAATGAAGAGATCGGTCGCAAGCGAGCTGTGGATGATCTGGCTGATAAAATTATGATGAACTCTCTTCAGGGGTGGTAGAGATGGCTCTTTCCTTTACCAAAATGACCGCAATCGGCAACGACTTTATTGTAGTGGACGGCCGTGTCTTTGATTTTGACTCAATCAGTCCAATAGCAGAGAAACTGTGTGATCGCCGTTTCGGAATCGGTGGCGATGGGGTTATTTTCATCTTGCCGGGAACTGATTCCGCAGATTTCACCATGCGCATTATCAATTCCGATGGGTCTGAGCCGGAAATGTGCGGAAACGGTATTCGCTGTTTTGCCCGGTGGCTTGATGACTGTGGCGAATTTCTCGGAGAATCAATTGCCGTGGCCACTGGCGCTGGTGTGTTGACCATTTCTCGCGATCATCGCGGGTATCGAGTCAATATGGGCAAACCGATTCTCGACCCGGCACTCATTCCCGTTACCGCCGAACAGTCACTCGCTGTTGCGGTTTCTGTTCCGGGATTCGACGCCGAATGCACTGCGGTCAGCATGGGAAATCCACACGCGGTGTTCTTTGTCGATCAGATCAGCGATGAACAGGTCACCGTTGCGGGGCCACTCATTGAAAAAAACGGGCTTTTTCCTCGGAAAACCAACGTGGAGTTTATTCGAGTGATCAACGATTCCGAAGTGGAGATGCGCGTGTGGGAACGAGGATGTGGAGAAACGCTCGCCTGTGGAACTGGAGCCTGTGCTGCGGTGGTGGCGGGGATTCGCAACAATCGTCACGGTTGCGATGTAACCGTGCATCTTCGCGGAGGTGATCTTCAGATTTCCTGGGATGGTTCCCCGCAGTCGCCAGTTTTCATGACCGGTCCTGCGCATACGGTGTTTGCGGGGACTATCGAAATCTAACGATGATACCGTTCAAAAAAAGGCACTTCGGACATTTCGAAGTGCCTTTTTTTAATCGCGGAAGTCGCGCTACTTGATCAGTTCATTCATCGCTAACACCAACGAAGTGTAGACATCGACGTGAATGCCGTATTCGCGCATGTGGTGAGCCCAGTAGTCGCTGAGTATTTTTTGTTCTTTGGATGAAATGACAATAATGCGATTAAGTGAACTGGTTTTGCGCGGTTGACTGGTTAGGAAATGAGCTATTCCGCTGTGTGTCGAAGGTAGTTTTGGCACGATAAGATCGCGATTATCCACGATAATGTTGGGGAGATTTGCAATGCCAATCATGTCCATAACGCGCGCGGAATGGCGTTCGTAATCGTCTAATGAATTAATTTTCCCCGATGTTTCTATTATGATTGTGTCGCTGTTGTGCCAACTGGCTATCTCTGTTTGCATAGTGTCCTCCTCGTTGAACTGTAGATTCTTTAATTGTACCACTGAACTGATCTTGTTTTCAACGAATTTATACTACTATGTACAGAAATGAAATGGTGTGCATAAGCTATATTACAATGGCAACTTTAACAGGGATATGTCATGAAATCACGGGTTCTTTTTGTTGACAGCGCGCGTTCAGAACAGCTTGAACTGGTTAAAACCATCGCTTCGACAATTCTGCCGCCATCGGTGGAACTGCTTTTTGCCACGGCGGATCAACTCAATGCACAGACCATGACTCCTGTTGATCTGGTTATCTCTTTTGACGATTCGCTCGATGACAGCCTTGCTGTTCTCCCTGCCTTTCCGGCAGTTCTCAACTGGACAGATCGCCCCGACCGCGAAGGTTTGGCACGTCATCTCAATCATCTCGTGCGCGATGGCTATCTTTCTGCGTTGGTTGAACAGAAATACAATCTTTTCTCTCTGATCGAATCGCTCGACGAAGCAGTGATCGCTCACGATATGCAACGCCGGATTATCTACTTTTCTCAGCGCGCCGAAGAGATTACCGGCATTACGCGCGAAAAAGCGATTGGCGCTGATTGTCATGATCTGTTTCCTTTCATCCTCTGCGGGCAGGAGTGTGGACTCTGTTCGGGCAATGAAAAAGTAATCCGCCAGAAACGGTACAGTTCGGTGGTATACGATACAAATCAACAACGTATGGAGATGGAAGTTGCCGTGTCGCCCTTGGCCCATCCCGATGATCGCGTGTTCGGGGCTTTGATCGTTTTAAAAAATGTTTCCAAAGAGAAAGAGATGGAACGGCGCCTCGGCAGTGAAGAGCAGTTCCATCGCCTCATCGGCTCTGATTTGGTTATGCAAAATCTCTATGAAATGATTCGCAATGTAGGCGTGTACGATTTCCCCGTGTTGATTCAAGGTGAATCGGGTACGGGAAAAGAGTTGATCGCCGATGCACTTCACAAAGAGAGTCGTCGCAAAGGGCTTTTTGTTCCGGTAAACTGTGGCGCAATCCCTGAAGGAACCCTCGAAAGTGAACTCTTCGGTCACGTGAAAGGATCTTTCACCGGAGCTGTGCGCGACAAAAAAGGGCGGTTCGAACTGGCTGATGGCGGTACGATTTTCCTTGATGAAATTGGCGAACTGCCACTCTCAATGCAGGTGAAACTCCTGCGCGTACTTCAGGAAGGAACTGTGGAGCCGGTGGGAGGCGAATCTTCGCGAAAGATCGACGTGCGCGTGGTGAGCGCCACCAACAAAGATCTGCGCAAGATGGTTTCCGAAGGGACATTCCGGGAAGATCTCTATTATCGTTTGGCTGTTGTTCCCATGGATGTGCCACCGCTTCGCGAACGAAATGCGGACATTCTCGTTCTCGCCGAAAGCGTGTTGAAACAGATCGGCGAAAAGTTCGGACGCAAAAACCTTAACCTTTCCCGCAAAACCGAAGCACTCTGCATGAGCTATCCGTGGCCGGGAAATGTGCGTCAGTTGCTCAATGCAATGCAGTATGCCATGATCAAGTCGCTGGACGGAACCATTGAACCGTATCACCTTCCCCCTGAAATTGCCGGAACGGGCTATGTCGTGGAGAACCGCCCGAAAGCCAAGCCTGAAATTCCTCAGCCCTTTGCAATTGCCGAACCGGATCAGTTCGAAGACGGGTTTGAAGATGACGATTTCGACGACGAAGTGCGAATTGGAAGAAAACCGGTACTCAAGCCTAATGCCGTGATCGATGCACTCATTCGCACCGGTGGAAACAAAGCAAAAGCCGCGCGAGTGCTCAACGTGGGGCGTGCCACGCTCTATAACTATCTCAAAAAGTATCCCGAAATCGAAGAGAAAGTTCCCGTGGAAGAGTAGACTGTTTCCACTCTTTTCTCTATTCTAAAAATCCTGCTGGAAACGGCGGGATTTTTTTTTGTATTTCCTCGTGGTTGAGAGATTGTATCAACACTTCTCTTTGAACAGCATTTTCATTTCGCTCGGTATACTTCGTTGCACGTTTCGTTGGGGGCAACCCGCCGAATGCACGATGCATTTCATGGGAATGTGTGTGGGCGGCCGGTTTCCCCCCGCTTCAGCCCGCCTTCCTTCGCTGAGGCTCAGGAGTGTGGCGGTCTTTGCTTCCCCTTCCGTGCGGGGACACCCCGCAACGCCCCGAAATCAAAAACAATTCAAAATAAAGTCCTAATACGGAAGAGGAAATTTTTCTTTCGCTTGTGGCTACGAAGTACTCGTGGTGAGTGGATGTGTTTTGTGCGTTATGGACCAGAAAGGTCGCGAAGCGGGTGCGGTACTCCGCACGGAGCGCCGCGTACCCTTGGCAGGGGCTCGACGGCGCGAAGTGCCGGAACGCCCAGAAGAAAAGTCGTAGGATTCGTATCCTCCATTTTGTATTTAAGATGATTCTCACAATCGACAATTACGAAACGAAAATCCGACAGTTAAGGAAAACAGGGCCTGAATTGTAATCCCGAACATTTCTTGGCCTGCCATTTGCATCAAACTATTTTCTGACGAAAAGTGTCTATAAAGGAGAATGAATGGTTACGGAACAACAGATATTACAGGCTCTGTCGGTGATTATCGATCCCGATTTCAAAAAAGATATTGTTACGCTCGGATTTGTTAAGAATATTAAAATCAACGCGGATCTCGTGTCGTTTGACGTGGAACTCACCACGCCGGCGTGTCCGATCAAGGCGGAATTCCAAAAAGCTGCCGAAGAAGCGGTGATTGCTCTCGATGGCGTATCTCAGGTTGCGGTGAACATGACCAGCCGTCCTCAGAAAAAAGTACAGACTGCCAATGGACTCGGCGGCGTAAAAAATATTATCGCTGTGGCTTCCGGCAAAGGCGGCGTGGGAAAATCTACCGTATCAGCTCACCTTGCCAACGAATTAGCTAATCGTGGATTCAAAGTGGGACTTCTCGACACGGATCTCTTTGGTCCATCGGTGCCAACCCTCTTTAATATTCACAAATCCGGTGTTCGTCAAACTGCGGACAATATGCTTCACCCGCATGAACTTGACAATGGACTCAAACTGATGTCTTTCGGATTTATCATGGGGTCAGGACCGGCGATTATGCGCGGACCAATGGTGGCGGGCTATATGCAGCAGGTGCTCACACAGACCTATTGGGGAGAATTGGATTATCTGATTCTCGACCTTCCTCCGGGAACCGGCGACATTCAGCTTACGATTACTCAAACGGTTCAGATCACCGGTGCGGTTATCGTTACCACCCGTCAATCTCTTTCGATTGCCGATGTAACCAAGGGTATTGAAATGTTCGAGAAAGTAAATGTTCCCATGCTGGGTATTGTGGAAAACATGAGCTATTTCATCTGTGATGGCTGTGATAAAAAGCATTACATCTTTGGCGATTCCGGCAAGACATCTCTCGAAGATACCTATGGTCTTCGCACCTTGGCAGAACTTCCCCTGAAACCAAAAATGACCGGTAAGATTTCCGATGCTGAAGGCGATGCGGATATTTCCAACATGGTTGATCAGGTTGTTCGCGCGCTGGGAATGCAGGGAACAGAAAAGCTCGAACGGCCGGTGGTTACCGTTACTGAAAAGACAATCAATCTGAACTGGGCGAGTGGTCGCAGTTATGCCATTCCTCATCGCGATCTTCGCTTGGCTTGCCCTTGTGCAAATTGCGTCGATGAGTATACCGGCGAAAAACTGCTCAAACCAGAATCAGTTTCTGCGGATATCAAAGCGCTCGACGTGACTCCGCTGGGGAACTATGCCGTGGTGGTGAAATGGTCTGATGGTCATTCGTCGGGAATCTATCCTTACAAACTGATCGACAAGCTCACCAGTTGGGATGCAGGCTTTACGCCGTTGTAAATCGGTGTATTCATTTTTAGTTCTGTTACATTTTTCTGCCCGGTCACTTGATCGGGCAGTTCTCGTCTGAACCTACAATTTTTCAGTAGACCGGCGGAGATATTTCATTGCGAATTGATCTCTTGTGGGGAACAGGAGAGGAAAAAAGTCCTGTTCAAACGGGAATAGGTTGTTCTCCGATAGATTTTGTACCTATGCGAAAATTGCACCGACTTTGGCTACTCTCTGGCCGCGGCGTACTCGACACCGCTTTCATTGGTAATCGAAATAATTCCGATTCCCTTGGAAAACAGAACCTTCTGTCCTGCCAAAAAATTCCCCGTCGGCGGAAATGAAACGGCAAGACACGCATAGAATGTGGAGTCCCGCACGACCACTGAGTCGAGTAGTGTGCAGTTTTTCGTGCGCTCCGGTTGATCGAAATCATACACCGCTTCCTGACCGTTGTTGGTAGAAAAGCGAAGGGTGAACTGATCATCATCGATGCCATACTGGTACCCTTGGAGCTTTGCGGTGCAGTTGAACTCCGTTACCGAAAGTGAATAGCGAATCTCTTTGGTAAGCGAATTGAACTCATTGCCGCAATCATCTTCGTAGCTTGGACGATCATAGGAAGAAAACATCTCCACTGATAAGGTCTGCTTTTGTGCTCCCGTTGAATCGGACACGACACTGGATGAATCGGTCGGTGCGGCGATCCATCCGCGCAGTTCTGCCGTTTTTAAATCGATGGATTGCTTATCCAAGCACTCTTTTGAACAACCTGCAATCAGAATACTATTAAGTCGCGCCACAAATATGGCACGCATTGATATATTTTAGGGCATGGAAAAACTAAATTTAAAAACAGTAGAAAAAGTCGTCCG
>JFJP01032259.1_pt1 | contig 11424 bp, 14 predicted proteins | sample 431651 | NCBI WGS metagenome assembly JFJP01 (sample SAMN02602958, study PRJNA72255) | Microbial mat metagenome, whole genome shotgun sequencing project. | biome: fresh water; feature: sink hole; material: water; isolation source: purple microbial (photo- and chemosynthetic) mats found in... | reverse complement strand
CAATAGACCGCGCCATCTTCACGGTCGGCAAAGTCAGGCTTGGCGCATTTGATCCCCCAAGCACCGCGAACGCCTGAATTTGGATTCCAGTCACAAACAACAGCCTTCTTCACCGTCACCGCTTCCGGCGATGGACTGTCAGCGCCAGCAGGTACCTCCCTCACATTTTGAAAGTTGTGAGGTATCGTGTGAGGTTTAACATCTTGATTGTTAAGGATGTGAGGTCTGTGAGGTATGCCAGCATAAACTTCCAAATTCACAGAAAAGTCGCCAGAATTTTCAGACTCCGGTTTTTGAGGTTCTGAAAAATCCTCAGACTTCTTTGATTCCTCACATACCTCACAACCTTCACAATCAATAACTTGATCCTCACAGACTACCTCACATACTACCTCACAATTTCTTAATAAAAGACCTTTGATAACCGCCGCGCCGGTTCCTCCTTGGCGTACTTTTTCCACGTATGGCTTGCCTAGCATGTTCCGGCAAACGTCGATAACGGTCTTGGCGAACGATTGAAGGTTGATCGGTTGCTTGCCTGAACGGTCAGACCACGCCAAGTAAGAAGGATACAGGCGCGTTTTTTGGTGGCGGTATTCAGTCCGCGTTTCCTTGTCTGAACTGTGGTCGCCGGAAGTGATTGAAACCTTTTCCTTTAAGCCAACTTGCGTTAATGCGGATTCATCAAAGATCACACAATCAAGCAACCAAGCTGCAATCGGATTAGTTTGGCGTAAGACTTCAATCCGAACTGACTTCAAACTGCTAACGCGAACGCCTGTAGATCGAAGGTAATCCGTTACATCATGTTCAGGCATATCAAGCGCCCAACGAACTACGGAAGGCAGTAGCGGATTAAATTCGGCGTCAAGATCACGCTTCTTTGATGCAGGCACAACGTGATTAAATTCTACGGTAATTCGTCGCCGCTGAATTGCAGAAGAATAATCTGATGAACCTGTTACCTGATTAGCTGCAATTAAAACCATTCCGCCATAAATAAACGAATCACCGGATTGTTTATTCTTCTCTTCAAAGCGGATAGGGTCTTGTCCGGTAATAGCTTTAAGCGTTGAAATATCACCAAACCATTTTTCAGCGTCAGTGATGACAACAAGCTTCTTTCCGAAAATCTTGGCAGTTTCAAACCTATTTTCTTCCAAGTGCTTTAACTGCGTAGAATGCACCGCTTCACTTCCAAGCATTGAAACCAACAGGCGGATCAATGTGCTTTTACCACTACCACCAGGGCCGATAACTTCTAAGAAGCGTTGCAGGTCAGGTCTTCCAACAATCACGGCATGGATAAACGCACGTAATAATTGAATCTGATCATCGTTACCGTCTACAGTTTCGCGCATCCAATCAATCACAACTTGCGGATCAACCGCGTTTGGTTGCCATGCGAACGGAAGTCTTGTTGTGAAAAAATGCTTTGGTGAATGCGGTAACAGTTCACGGTTCTTTAGTTGAAGAACGCCATTAGTAAAGCAGACCTTTCCTATTGGCGTTTCCGGTTCATGGATAGATTCAAACAACAGGCATTTTGCAACGCTACTGACATAACCTGCACTAAAACCAAGGTCGCCAGAATGACATCCAATGGCGCGATAAAGTGCTTGCTGAATCGACAAGTCAGGCCGAATCTTGAAAACGCCGGTATCCTGATACTGATACCATTCCAAAACTATCGGATCATAGAACAGCAATGAATTGAAGACTTCTTTAAACAGGATAGTTGCTGCTTTATTGTGCGCGATTAACGACGGTTCTCCTTTTTGATTGTAAGCAACCAATAATTCATCGTTGCGAACATTATCAACTTCCGGCGATGCTGCTAATGCTGAATCAAATACGCTCTTGACGGCACCAAGACCACGAATTACCGCTAGGTCGTTAAAGTCGGTTGGCACTTTGTCATTATGCGATGAACGCCAAGCTGCAATTTCATCACCATCGAAGACAGGCTTTACGAATGCGCCTGCAACCGCACAGGATGCGATTTCAGCCTGTTTCAGTCCGGGGTTGCCCTCAGTATTGCGGTCATCATCAGCGCCGATTAAAAGCCGTTTTTTCGGCCATTTTCCATGAATCGCCAATGCAACCGGCTTCAAGTTGTTTGCATCGCCAGCCATAACAACACAAAATCCGGTTGCTTGATGAACGGTTGCGCAAGTTGCGTAGCCTTCACAAATAACGATCACATCAGCCGCTTCAATATCGCCAATGACAAAGAATGAACCTGATTTTCTACCACCAATTAGCCAGTCTTTGCCGCTATTGCCTATAAGCTTTCCAGACGATGCTATAGCTTCAATAGTGGTCAAATTGCCGTCAATTCCGGCGAACGGAATCAGCAGGCAGCCATCGGCTTGGCGTTGCGGCCATGCGCCGATCTTGACGCCAGCATAAGCAGGAACCTGTTTTGCTGTCAGGTATGGAAAGTTATCGGTTGCCGGTGAAGCTGCATCCATAACCTGCTTTGCCTTGGCGCTCGATTCACGATAACGGCGATCCTGATCGGCTTGGCGTTGCGCCTTCGTTGCCTGCATTTGCTTGGCATAAGCTGACCGCTCTTCAGTGGTCAGTTCCTTCTCAGGCTTGGCGATCCATTTACCTTTAACGCCAAGCTTATGATGTTCAAAGACGCCATTTTGTACGCCGTCTGCATGAAGGATATAAGCCAGGTCAGGATTGCGATCACCTTCAGCCTTGGCGCGATGCCAAGCACCATCAGCAATCAATTCGCCATCGTAGTTAATGCCTTCATCGCGCATTGCTTGCCGGAAAGCATCTTGAATGTTGTAAAAGCCATTGTTTTCAGTCATAATTCACACCAAGTAGTAAGTATCATTTAAAGCGGGCGTCGTATCGCACACGACGCCGTTTTTTTGCCTAACGATAAAGCCGTTGCGGAAGGTGTCCAGTTACAATAACGTCACCACGCGGTCTCGTTAAAGCCACATACAACAATCGCAATAGTTCATCTCGTTTTGTGTTTCTGCCAACATCCCAAAGATCGACAAACACTAATTCATAAGTGCTACCTTGCGAACGATGGATTGTTGAAGAATGCGCCGGTCGCAAGTCAGCAAAAGCTTGATCTTTGAATTTAAAGAAATCGCGCCATGCTTCTTTGCGCTGATATTCAAGCGTCATTGGTATTGGTTCACCTTTTGATTTAAGCGCATTGCAATCACCTTGCAACTTGTTTGCAGACTTAATCAGCCGATTCAATACCGCGTTATAACGATTCTTACCTTCCGGTCTACGGACTACATAAACCTCAGTGTCAGGTTTATCTTCCGGCAAAGTAATTTTGACTAGAATAGAAGGAACGCCATATTCAGGATGATCACAGTCTTCAATATCGGTAACTGTTACGAAGTCACCAATAGAAGCTACTACCTGATCACCTTGGATAATTGGTGCGCAACAAACCAGCGTTTCATCAGGAACAATCTGCATTTCCGCCGCAAAGTCGCCAAGCAATTCAAGCCTGATTAGGCTGTTATAGTGCCTAGACTTCTCATTAGTCCACGTTAGAACGCGGCAATAGTCAGGATTGTTGCTGTATTCAGCGCTCTTGAAATGCTTTATCAATTCATTCTCGAATTGAATATCTGTCAGATGGCGAATTGAACCTGTAGCGCCATAGGCAGGCTTAATGATAGGGACAGATTTACCGTCAATCGCTTCTCTAATCCGCGTTGCCAATGCCAGCACAGGATGACCTTCACCTTGGCGTATGACTTTGGTTAATCTTGCGGTCGGTATATCTTGCGATAATGCCGGTAAAGTCTTCTCACAGACAGGCGGCAGTTGCGCCGGATCACCGCAATAAATCACCTGCACACCATCAACAGCGTTCACGGCTGATTCAATGAAGTTCAACAATTCAACATCAATCATTGAAGCTTCATCAACAATAATCAGCGAACGTATTTTAATATCAGGTTGACGCTTACGGATAAGACGAACCACGCCGGTTTTTACGTTGCCTTCCGGCTTCAATCCAAGTAAGCGATGAATCGTCATACATTCGACAGATTCACCGATTTCACGCGCCATATTTTTCAATACGGATGTGGCTTTGTTTGTCGGTGCGGTCAAATAGATCGGTCTATTCTGACCTTTCAAATACCGAACCAAGGTATAGCTTTTTCCAGTTCCTGCGTAGCCTTGCAGACTAACAAACGGTTCATTTGCTTGGATTGCTTCATCAAGCAGTTCCAAAGCATTGCGCTGATCGTCGGTTAAGCCTAGCAGGTCGTCATCGGTAGCCGCATAGGTCGGATATAAGTTGGCGAACATATCTTTGATTTTGATAAGTGCGCTCATTCTGACTCATCCTTGTCGTTTGTTTCCTGTAGCTTTGGTGGTTGATTCTTTAACAACCACTGAGTAATTCTATTAGCCGCATCGCTACCACCATGCTTATCAGGATGCGTTAATTGAACTATGCTTCTCCACACATCAAGCGGCATAGGTTGCTGAAATCCGTAAGTCTTTGCAGCAAACTCTATTTGCTCTTGCCGATTTTTTTTAAGCATTTCAAGAAACTCAGGATCACCAAACTTGATTTCTTTTGGCTCTCTCCAAGACTGTTCTTGTCTTTCGTAAGCTGCGCGTTGCTCTTTATCCTTGATCTTAGTTTTCCAGAATTTACAACTACGCTGTGCTTTTTCAAGTTCAGCCTGTAATTGCTCATCATTGCGAAAACTTGAAGTTTTTAACTTCTCATTAAACAAATCTGACTGTAGTTTAATTACTTGCTTGCGAAGTGCTGTTAATTCTTCGCTATCAGTAACTGTTTCTCTCTTTTCATAATGAGGCACTACCTCAAACAATACATCATCAAGCGCCTTCATATAAAAATGCTTGTTATCGAGGAACGTCATTACATTACTGATTGAATCCTTAACTGACCGTCTCCATCGATCACGGTAATAATCCGAATTATCAATCAATAAATTCTTTAAAAACTCAGCGTTCTTCTCGTTACAGAAAGAAGCTGCTGTTTCGCTAAACTTGTAGAAAGAATCCAAAGAAGCATCATCCTGTGCTTTCTTAACATAAGCAGGATCATTATAATCCGGCTTTGTTGTTTTAGTCTCTTCTTTACTAGCAATGAAAGCGTCAGCATCTTTCCTGATTTGAGTAGCTTCAATCTCTGAATCAGTCTTGACCTTAGCGCCAATGTTGGCGACATTGACCGTGTAAGTAGTTCCTGCTCTGGTTGCAGTCCTGACTATTTCTGTTGAAGCCGGTATCTGGTAATCGTTACCAGATAGATTCTTGCGAATGCTACCAACAAACGGATGAGTCACTGCACACTGCTTGGCGATTTCTCTATCACTCCAAGTAGACCATTCAGAGTCAGAAAGCATCAATTCAACAGCGCGTTTCTTATCAGCGCTTGTCCGTCGTTTGCCATGATCAGTATTAGAACCTAATGATTGCAATATCGCTTCTCGCAAGCCACCTGGCTTAACAATGCAGGAACATTCTGCAATGCCTGCTTCTTTGTAAGCATGATAGCGATGGAAACCTTCACTCAAGCGATAAATAGAACCATCATTGAAGACAGTCATTGGCGGAAATACCGCGCCTTCTCGCATTGATTCGGCATATTCAGCTACTAGCGCCATATCAATTTCAGCACGGCTTTGAGCGCTAGTATTTACCTCAATAGAAGCGATAGAAACCGATTCTATCTTTGGTGTATCGGTAGCAGGTTTTACCGGCTGATTGAGTCGAGACTTAGCAGCATCAACAACTTCGTCAATGGTCAATTCACGACTGCATTTGGCATTGCAACGAATCGTTACCGGCGATGAATACGACTGTATTGAGTATTCAAGTTTTGATTTACTTGGATCACCACACACAGGACATTGAGAAGTAAATCGAATAGCGCTACTTGGGTTGGCCTGTAGCTTTAACGGAGCGGCGATTTCGTAGACTTTACGAAGGTTGGGGAGAAGTTCTGATGATTTCATGCCGCGCCTCCGCCTAATTTCGCAGCGACAGCATCCACATCCAGACCATCTAAATCAGCCAAATGAAGTGTTACTTTACGAACCTCGTCAGGATCATAGCGAAAGCGCTTGGTGTGAATGATCTCAACGGGCGTGATCAGTCCACGGTTTCTAAGCGCTTGGAGCGAGGCACGAGCAGCTCGCGGGCGAACGGTGCGGATGATTTCGAGTGCAGCACCAGAATCAATTAAACAGGTCATGCGGGGTAACTCCAAGGCAGTAGCCTAATGAATTAACCCTTTGAGGCAGGAACGAAAGTCATGTATGCTTTCGATGTCCGCATCCCAAAGAGCGGTTTCTTCAAATTCCCCTGCGTCGTGTCTTCAAACTTTCAGCAGGTGAAATCACAATTTTCTGATCAGAGCGTACCTTACCGGGTATGCTCTTTTCGTTTAGTTACGATTCGTAAAGAATGATATTAGATAATTACCGAAGTATTCACGGAAGATAGTTCACAAACCGAAAATAAATTATCTTTACTTTTCAAGACAATAAACAAACAGCGCATATTTCAGCGCTGTTTTTTTGCTCAGTCAGAAATTGGATTGTCGCCAGATTCAGCCAAATCAAGCGCAAGGTCCAAGCAACGCATGAGCGTATCGGTATCAACACCGGGTATGCAGTCAATCTCTTCCAGCACATCCCACGATTTTCCGTAAAGCGCCAAGCGGTCATCAGTGGACAAATCGGCGAACGGATTAAGCGAACTATTCATTGTGGCTCTCCTTTTGGTTAAGGAATGACAGCCTAACATCGCAATAAGTCATTGTAAACGTAACTAATTGTTGAATAGTTCACACTTCGTAGAATCAACCTTGCTTTGATTCAATAGAACGTTCGATTCTTTCAATACGCTCTAGCAACTTGTCGATACTGACTTGTTGTCGATTATCAACTTCATCACGATAATTAATTTCCCTTCGTAGCATCGTCATTGAATTTTCAAGCGAACCAAACCGCAAGCGCAAATCGCTAAAGTCATCAGCGATTTGATCAACGCGATTGCGAATATGGCGTAAATGTTCAATAGTTAAGCTTTGAATATCAGCGGTTTCAGTCATGGTCTTACCCTCTAGTTATGCCGATAGTTCGGCGGATTGATTATGCTGATCAAGAAAAGCCTGCAAATCTTCCGGCTTAATCCGATATTGACGACCAGCACGGTAAGCTTTTAATTGTCCAGATCGAAGCCAACGCCTAACAGTTTCCTTTGAAACCGACAAGTCATTGGCAACGCCTTCAACAGAAAACCATTTTGATTCAGGTTCTTTCAACATGGCGTCAATATCCTGTTCAAGTGCGTTAATACGATCTTCCGAATGTTTGCCAAGGTCATTTATTAGTTCTTTCATTAACCGCGCTTGCAAACGTGGTGTAAATTGACATGGTTCCATTTTTCTTCACCTCGCTTAAAAATACCTTGTTCGTTAAGTTCATCCGCAATCTTGCGAAGGCTCATACCTGATTGGTGTAGTAGTTCAATCTTGCGAAGTGTTGCCTGTTCTTTCGCGCATTCTTCAAGATGAATACCATCAGCCGATAGCTGCATACCGAATGGAATATGACCAACACGTTCGCCGCGTTGCTTCTTTGCTTGCAATGCTGATTTTGTACGTGCGCCGATAATCAGCCTTTCATATTCCGCAAAAGCGTCAACCATGCGCCGCATCAAAATATCAGACGGCGAATCGCTATCCGTTCCTTCACCGGCAGCAGATACGATTCTTGCGCCTTTCCTTTGAACAGCGCTTTCAATCATCGCGACAACAAGCGGATCACGACCTAGACGATCACGCTTGGCAACAATCAGCACGTCGCCTTTTAATAGCTGTGCTATCGCTTGCAGCAATGCAGGTCGCTTGTCCAGTCCAGTCTTTCCAGACACGCCTTCATCGCGATAGACGCCTGCTAGGTCGCCAGCTACACGCCGACAAGCATCATGTTGTGCATCCAAGCCAGCGCCTGACAGCGCCTGTTGATCAGTTGATACGCGAAGGTATGCGATAAAGTTCATGCTGTATGCTCCTATCCGTTTAACGTGGATAGTATAGCACAATGCGTTGTTGTGTAGTGTTGTTTTGTTAAAGCACTGACCAGTGGATTAACAAACCATGCGCTATCCTCTGAATGTTGCGATGCACAACGCCATAGTCAACATGTCGGATTTTGCACGGCATGGCGTTCAAGTTTCGGAAGGTCATCAACCGGAAGATTTCCGCTTGGCGATCCAAGTTCAGCGAACGCGAAAGTAGAAGCGTATGATTACGGATACAGTAACACATATTATCTAGGTCGGTTCACTACTACGCACTCAGCTCGACCAGATTTTCAAAATCAAAAGGCTTTTCCGCTTTCCAGATTTTTTCTGAATTGCGAAAAAGCCTTATTGAATTGACTTAAATTGATTTTTTTTGCTGATTTATGCGCGATTTTCCAAAATTATCAGAAAATCCTTCAACGAACGCCAGCCAACCAAGGGCAAACCCTACCTGAATCACAAAGTGTCTTAAATCGCCGTTTTGGTGCCTTAGAATCGATTTGTGCTTTTCGCTGTCATTTGGACGCCGGAATTAGCGAGGATTGCACAATGGATTTCGACAGCGCCGGGACTAGGGTTTTTCAAACACATTCAATTTGTTAGGTGTAATTTCAGCAAGAAATTACTGAAACTTGGGGCAGCGTTTTCGATGTCGCTTGGTACGGTCTGACGTTCCACAAAGAGCAGGTTTCCTTGGCTGTGCAGTCTCGGATTCCTTCTTTGGTGAATCCAACACCATCAGCACCACCGCCTGCACAACTCCAGCAAGCGCCGTTGATCGCCATCCGCAAGCTTGTTGGATTTCGCCGCGCCTTCTCGATTGGATCAAGACGTTCAATCGCCACGCCAGCATCTTGCAATTCTTTCCGCTTGGCGTTCGCAAGTGCAAGCTTATCAATGGCGTTCATTGTGATTAGTTGCTCAATTCGATAAGCCATTGTTTACAGAAAAGGATTCATCATCAGAATCATTTTCCGTTGAATTTCTATGATTTTCCGGCAAAAATATGGTCACTTTGGGCAATGAATCTATATCAACAGTCTTTTCGCGATATTGTTGTTCAATCCAACCTTTTTCATTTGGCAAATGAACACACTTTAAGCCGAACATTGAAGCCAATAAGTTACCATCATCAACATTGTCTGCTACGTTATAACTGCAACGCGCAATATAGCAGGCAATGCCTTCAGACCACGCTTGCATTAAGTCTTCATCCCTTCTTAAAACATTGTAGATGTTTTGCCGTGTGCATCCGCATAGAAAGCCAATGACTTCAAATCCAATTCCATTGCTTGCAAATTCTCTAACGATGTCAGCGTTAATCACGCCGCGAAGGCCAGTCTTCCAGCGCGTTCCGTGCGGTCTTTCGTCTTGTCCGTTTCCAATCGGTTTGTTGGCTTTCAACTTGCCTGCTTTGCGCGTCATCATCATCACCTTGTAATCGTTGCCAGTAAATCAAAGACCGCCTTCTTTGCGATGCGTTGACGGTCTTTCGATGATTCTTAGCCATGAACTGAATGATGAATATTGGCAACTTGGGTAAATAGCAGCATGGCTAAATTTTCAGCTTCCGAATGCTTCAATGAATCATCAGCCTGCTTTTCTTCAATCATTGGTGGATTAGCAACTTGATTAAATAGAAACATAAATAATTCGCGTTCACGATTCTTGCTTGAAAAGGCCGCTGTTATCATAGCGTCTGAATCAGCGCCAAAGCTAACAATGGAAACTTCCATTAACTTAGCTTTCCTGATAATCGTATCGGCTTTAATAAACCGACCATTAACAGTTATTGCTTTACCAGAGCGTTCTATTTCACCTTGAACGCCAATGGATAAGCCAATCGGTAGACCAGCCGATAATTGTTGACGCAATGACAAAGTTTCATCATTCAGCAACAGATTAGCGGTCAACAGTAGCGAATTACCAGACTTCCGAACGCGACCTAGACCAATACGTTCTTTGTGGTCATGGTCAGCCAACAGCAACAGCTTTTCAGGTATCTTGATACCGTCAAGATCGACGACTACATCGCCAAGCGCACCATGTTTAGGAATGACCGCGCCACTATAAGCCAGTCCTTCAATCGTCTTTGGTAGTCCTTTAACTTCCGGCTTTTGTGAAGCTTTAAATTCAAAATTTAGCATGTTCATTATCTTTTCCTTATGGCATCTTAAATTCTTCAACTAATTCACTATGGATATTTTTCGTTTTTCCTTCATTCATCATCACAATGAAAGAAATTAAATCTTTTCCTGCGCAACTAAGCGCGGTAAATACGCGGTGAAAATCATCTTGAATTGGATTAAATAAAATCTTTGTCAATTCATACCATGCGTCATTTTTTGCAATTAAATACAAATCGACACATCTACTAAGTTCGCTACGAGCGACAATAAATTGTTTTTCAATTTCTTCTTTCGCAGCAATTAGCAGTTCAATCCGTTTCATTGGTGCGCCATGATTATTCAGAAAATAATCTACATCAGCAACAGACCGCATCCTTGGGTATTTCGGATTATTAATCGCTTGCAAAGAAACTTGAATCTCTTTGTTGATTTCAGAAACCTGCGCTTCCATTTCAGTTAATAATTGAATCCTAGTAACTTCTTCTTTCTTAAGTTCGTGATAATGCGCTATAATATCACCAAGTACCTTTAATTCTTCTTTGTTAACCTTAATCATTAGCTGATTCCCTTTAATTGATCTTGAAGTTTGGTTTTTTGATTATTCAACGAACCAACTAAATTTAGGTTAGTTGAATGTTGATGGTAATCAGAATATGGACTGTGGATTTCAGTCATTAAGCTTGTGATTCTTTCATCAATCTGCTTAATCTGACTTCTAATCAGGTCAATCTTTTCTTTATTCATTTTTCAGAATCCTTATTAGCTTGCTGCGTTAAAATGTCTTTAGCGTAGTCTTTGAAGGTTACGCCATGATCTAACGCCTGATGACGCAATTTCCTATGCGTATCTTCATCAAGCTTGAATGCTACATTTTTAACTTTAGATTCATTCATGCCATTTAATCCAATGAAGTATTAAAGCATCTTTATATATTTAACATGCCGAACTATTCAAGCAAACCATTTCACTATTTGCATATTAAATTCAAAATGTTTAATATATTTTCTGTTGGTAGAAAAAACCGCTATCGTATTCATTAGCGGTTATTCACCGGACAGTTTCCGCAAGGAACCTCCAGGCTGTCCGGTGTTTTTTCGTCAACGATTCACACCACCGCATGAACGGCAATAGACCGCGCCATCTTCACGGTCGGCAAAGTCAGGCTTGGCGCATTTGATCCCCCAAGCACCGCGAACGCCTGAATTTGGATTCCAGT
>JFJP01029809.1_pt1 | contig 11424 bp, 7 predicted proteins | sample 431651 | NCBI WGS metagenome assembly JFJP01 (sample SAMN02602958, study PRJNA72255) | Microbial mat metagenome, whole genome shotgun sequencing project. | biome: fresh water; feature: sink hole; material: water; isolation source: purple microbial (photo- and chemosynthetic) mats found in... | reverse complement strand
ATGTGCAGCATTCCGGGAAGACCACCCGTGCATTGGCAACCGGGAACACAGATGCCGCAAGCCGCAGGGTTCCCCCTTTGACTGGTGGTGCGTCACCCCCTGTTTTCTCTGCCAGATTCGACAGATTGTGCACAATCAGTTCGCGTTTCCGCCGATAAGCCATGAAACCGACCGTTTCCGGAATGTCTGAAATCAGCCTGATGGATGGATTCGGAAGCAAATGGCTCATGATTCCGTCGAAGATGCTCTGGGTCAGATGGAAGCCTTTGTTCCTCCCGCGGAAGAAATCATACGCAAGATACAGCACGCGCCCTGTTCCTATCCGGTTTTCAAGAACGGCCGGAAACTCGGAGGGAGAAACCGCCGGAGGGGGGCACCACCAGTTGACCCACGTTTTTTCGGTCAGGGCCACGGTTGGAGGAACCACCTGCCCCAATGACATTGCGGTTGTCGCTGTGACACCGATTTGTGTGGACCCGACTGGCGGGAGCGTATCCGGAGTTAAGCTCCAGATCGGGTGCTCTTCCGGTTTGATGTATCCGCCCCACTCGGCGACGGCGTATTCATCCAGGGTTCGCCCATAATCACAACCGAGCAGGTCCGAAAGCGCAAAGTTGCTGCAAAGCCTTCCATCCGCTTCATACAGGCCGCACTCCCCATCCGCCACGACAGTTCCGCCTTGGCGTACATACGCCCGCAATGCTTCTGCCAATTCCGGGCTGACGTGGTAAAGACCGGCCAGAATGACCACCCGGTATGCGGACAGGTTTTTCAAGCCGTTGCCGGCGGTGGATTTCCTTATGGTTCCTGCTGCAGCTTCGGTCTGGACTCCGTTTGCGGCTTCAGTCATGACGCCATCTGCGATCTCCCGTTCCGGAAGCACCGTCCAGGCGACATTGGCTGCATCACAGCACTTCATGGCCCCCAGAATCGCTTCGCGGTGCGAGTCGGACTGCTTGCACCGCCCGATCGCGTTCATGACCACGCGGTTCCCCGCCTTGGCCGTCGAAGAGAGGTCGCTCTGAATGATGGCCACATCCGCAACCAGTTTCCGGTTCGAGAGATATGACTCGAAACGGGCCACTTCCTGATAAGCCTTTCCGATTCGCTGCGCCTCTTCATGCTCCAGCGTGCCGTCCACGTGCTGACTGCCGCTGTATAGAAAGACGCGGCATCCGGCTGCAGCGATCTGGGCGGCAGCCAAGGTATAGATATTCTGATGCCGGTAATTGTATACTTCCGAGACGTCTCCGGGCCCCAGCTGAGGAAAGCCTCCTTTGGCCGTATCCCTCGAATAGGCCGCGGAAAGCCAGTTTCCCGCCCACGGCTCCGTGAACTGGTAATCCAGCTTCCGTCGAATCTTTTCCGGATAGAGCGCCGCAAAATTGATGGTCACCTTGAGGGTCGGGACAATGCGCTTGACGGTGTTCAACACGTCATCCAGCATGTCCGACGCGCAATTCTCCAGAAACAGGTTGACATCCCGTCCCGCTTCCCCGAAATCCAATGCATGAAATTCGTCCTGACTCTCCTTGAAATCCATAGGCAGCGCATATCCGAACTGCGATTGGAATTTGGCGCGGCAGGCCGGGCAGTAGCAGAGTGATTTTCCGAAAATATCCAGGAACAGACTGTCCGGGTGGTAGTTTCGCACAATCTCGGCCAGCTGCGCCAGCACATAGGAACGATATCCGGTTTCATAGCAGGGCATGCCCCATTTTGCCATGCGTCCCTTCAGGCTGACCGCATCACCTTTGGCGTCCCGGATGCTCCATTCCGGATGCAGTTTCGGCGCGAGGGTGTCGTATTCCAGGCAATAGTAGGCATTGAACTCGATGCCTTCCTCCCGAAGGACCCGGCTGACGGTCCCCACCCAATCCTGCTTCAGGGCCGGATGCATGGTTCCGACGCTCGTATTGTAATACGAATAACCCCAATGGTCCTTGCAGTACAGCATCAGGTTGTTGATGTCGGCGGCACGGAAAAACTCCCGGTATTCCTCCACATCAAGATGCTCGAGCGTGACAGCCGGAGGTGCCGGCGAATGATGATCGATCAGATAGCCTCGAAAAGATGTTTGATACAATCCCGACATGCCGATTTCCTCCTGATGTTGCCATCAAACTGCTAATGTGCCGATAGAAAATAACCGGATTTTTTCCCGAAAAGAATGGCGGGCCAGACCATGTTATCGGGAATTCATAGAGTTGGTGATATTCTTCCAAGCCCTAAATGAAAAGAAACTTGCCGTTTCTGTAAATCATTTCACCATCCGCAAATACTTCCGCGTCCTGGATTTCCGTAATATTGTCCCAATGAACCGGCGCCTTGTTTGTTCCGCCTGTTCCCTCCAAGGTTGCCCCATTGGCGATATGCATCGTACCGCCCCGTTTCTCGTCGAACAGTCCATTCCGGATGAATCTCTCAATCCCATAGTTGGTGCCGAACGCGAATTCCCCGATGTACTTCATGCCTTCATCCATATTCAGCATCCGAAGCACGGCCTCTTCACCCTTTTCCGCGGAAGCCTTCACCACCCGGCCGTTTTCATATTCGAACCGGATGTTGACAACCTCCTGCCCGAACAGCCTGCAGGGATAATTGTAGTTGATCCAGCCGTTCGCCGAATCTTCGTGCGGAGCTGTGAAAACTTCGCCATCCGGCATGTTGCCCTTGCCGTTGGCGTTGACCCAGGTTCTTCCTTTGACATTCAGTTTCAGGTTCGCATTGACTCCCTTGATGATGATTTCACTTTTTGTCCGCAGGTGTTCAATGATTCCCTGCTGATAAGCCTCGAAATCCTTCCAGGCCTGTATCGGATTGTCATGATCGAGCATCAGCGCACGTGCCATATACTCCTCATACCCATCCAAAGACATCTCAGCATCCTGTGCGGAGGCCTGGCAGGGGAAAGCCGTCACGCACCAGCTGAATTCCCCGGCAGCCTCGCGACGGTTCATGACCTCCCTCAGTTTTCCGGAGGCTTTCATTCTCATGGCCTGCTTCTCCGATGAAACGCCGGCCAATTCGTTTGTATTGTAGGAACATCCGATATTGAGGCGCTTGTGAAAAATACCGAACTCCGCTTCACTGAAGGGAGACACGGATTGCAGAAACGCGTCGGACCCATATTGATAATCCAGCGCGGCCAAGCCCTCGCCGGAAATACGGACATCCGGAAAAGCGCCCCGTTCCAGACAGATTTTATACAACTCCTTCAACAAAGGCATGGCCAGGAAACTGGAGACCAGCAGCACTTTCTCCGCTTCCCTGACTTCCATGCAATAATCCGTTAGCAGCAATGCCATCTTTTCCAGTCGATTGCCCTTCATCCCGAATTCTCCCTCTTGATTTCATTATTTCTTGATTCTTTCACTTCATGATTCCTTGATTTCATGGTTTCATGCCAATTATTCCTGCAGCACCTTATGAAGTTCCAATGGGTTCAATGCCGCCAGCTCCTCCACGACAAACAGGCCATCCTTGCGTATCAGCCTGCCGTCAAACCGGATTTCCCCACCCCCGAAATCCGGGGTATGACATTGAATCATGTCCCAGTGAATGACGGAAGGGCGCTTTCCGCCGAATCCGGTCGCCAGATGGATGCTGCCCGCCATTTTCTCATCGAACAGGGTGTTTCCGATCGCTCTGTTGACATAGGGATTGACCCCTATTGCAAATTCACCGACATACCGCGCGCCTTCGTCCAGATCCAGAATTCCGTTGAGTTTGCCGGTGTTGTTTGAGGTCGCCTCCACTACCTTTCCGTCGCGAAAGGTCAGGGAGATGTCCGTGAACAGGAATCCCTGGTAATTGGAGGGAATGTTGTAGGTGATGGTTCCGTTGACCGACTCCTGGACAACGGCCGAGCATACCTCCCCATCCGGAATATTGGCATGGCCGTCGCAGATTCCGCTTGCACAATCGGCCATGGAAAACGTGAGGTGCGTCCCTTTCGCCGTCACCTCCACCTGATTCGTCCGGTCCATCAGGGACTTCAGCGGCGTCATGCAGGAGGACAGTTTCGCGTAATCCAGACCGCAGACACGGAAATAATAGTCCTCGAACGCTTCCGTGGACATCCCCGCCTGCTGGGCCATGGAAGGAGAGGGATACCCCAGCACGCACCATCTGGTGTTCCGGCAGCGCTCTTCCAGATGAAGAAGCCCGTGAACCCGGTTGTGAATCAGCAAGCGGTCTTCGGGCACATCCGCCAACTCGTTGGGATTCAATTGTTTGCGGATGGCAATGTAGGCGTCCATCTGCCTCATCCGGGACACCTCGTGCTGATACCACATTTCGGCCTGAGGCTCCGTGAGTCCCATCAGCCAGGCCCGTTTGCAGGCCGTGCTTTCCTGATTCAGGAAAGGAATCCCGCCTGCGGCATATGTTTCCTGAAGCAGGGCAACGCCAAAATCGTCCGCCCCGTCGAAGAGGTCCAGCAGAATCTTCTCTCCCGCCTGCAGGGCGACCGCATGGCGGATGAGCTGATGGGTAAGGTTTCCGATTCGTTGATCCATTTCTTTTGTTGCTCCTTTCGATTCAGATCGACACGGCGTTCCTGTCGGGACCGGCAAACCGCGCCGCATGATCACCCATCAAACCTCAGTCAAGGCGGTTTCCAACTCCTCCAGCAAGCTGTCGGGATGCTCCAGACCAATCGACAACCGGATGAGTCCATATGGAATGGCCATTTCAGCAGCATCCGCTTCCGACAGCCGGAAATCCATCATCAGACTCTCAAATCCACCCCAACTTGGCCCATATCCGAAAACATGCAATTTGCTCCTGAAACCGCCATAATCGACGCTGGTGTCCTTCAATTCGAAGCTCAGCAGACCGGAGCAGCCGCACATCTGCGTCCTCGCCAGTTCATGCCGTTCATGGGACGGCAGCCATGGATAATGTACCCTGGCCACCTTCGGATGGGATTCCAGAAACATTGCGATGCGCATGGCGCTTTCCTGGTGCTGGCGCATTCGTATGGGCAAGGTGCGGATGCCTCTGGTCAAGAGAGAGGCCTGGTGGGGATCCATACAGGCGCCCAAAAGACTGCGCTCTTGTAACGCAATCGTTTGCATTGCATCCGATGAACCGGCCATCGCCCCTGCCACAATGTCGCTGTGACCGCCAAGATACTTGGTCGCGGAATGAACGGCGATCTTTACGCCCATCTGCAGCGGATTCTGAAAAAAAGGTGTCGAATACGTATTGTCAATGACCGTGACAATTCCACGACTGTTGGCCCATTCCGCAATGCCGCGCAGGTCCAGAATACGGAAAACGCCATAACCCGGACTTTCCAAATAGACCAATTTCGTGTTCGGCCGTGCTGCCTTCTCAAAATCTTCCGCACACCAGCCGTCGACAAAGGTGGTTTCAATTCCAAACCGTTTCAGATATTGTGCCAAAAAAACGTGTGTCGGACCGTATATGCCTCTTGCCGCCAGGATGTGATCCTGCTGCCCGACATGATGAAGAATGGATGCGCTGATGGCAGCCATGCCTGATGAAAAGCAACGGGCAGCCTCAGCCATTTCCAACTGCGCGATTTTCACCTCGGCAGCCTCAATCGTAGGGTTTGAACTCCGCGTGTAGCTGAACCGGCTGGCCTCCGTGTGCGACACGTCCTGCACAAAGAGCGAGTTCTGGTAGATCGGGGGAACGACCGCTCCATAATGAAGGCTTCTGTCCTCGCCCCCATGCATGCAGATGTCTTCCTTGTGCTGTTGCGTCATGATTCCTCCTTCACAGGCTCCTTGCAGAACGCTGAAGGCAGCCTCATGCATAATGCCTCATCCGTCGCCAGACATCCTGGATGATTTCATAACTCTCCAGCGGCATGCCCTTGAAGACGACATTCGATGTACTGAAAATGTATCCGCCCCCGGGTTTCCCATGCATCATGGCATACTCGGCGCTTTCCCGTATCTGTTCCGGCGTTCCGGTCTGCATGAAGGCGCAATGGACATTTCCTATCAGGCAGATCTTTCTTCCATATTGCGCCTTGATGCCTCTGATGTCCATACCCGCCATCGGGTCGATGGAATGCAGGGCGTGCGGTCCGCATGCCACAATCTGATCGATCACGGGCATCAGGTTTCCGTCGGTATGCTTGATGGCATAACAATCCATGGAACGAATTTCATCAATCGTCTGTTTGAGATAGGGGGTAATGAATTCGCCAAACATGTCAGGCGAGAGGAAGGGACCCGCGTTGAACGCATAATCGGACCACAGGACAAATCCGTCCGCTCCGGCTGACTTGAAGCGATGAAAGTTTTCCAATGTGCCGTCCACACGCCTTTGCGCTTCCTCCTTCATGCCATCCGGATCATCGTACAGTTTCTCCACGAAAGACATCATTTCCGCACCCGGAATCTCATAGGTCGGGTCGCCGCCTCCGAGCACCATGATTTCCGAACCGACAAGTTCGCGGAGCATGGCGATCTGTTCGGCCGATTCCTCCGCATAACTGCGTCCCGGGCACCCTGGAACAAAAGAAGAAACGATGATGCTGTGTTCCAGTCTGCGTGCGATGTCCACCCGCAGCTGCGCATTGTGCCGGTTCATTTCCTGCGGTGTTTTCCCAATTCGATCCGGCTCTCCGGCAATGCCGAAAAAAGTCCGCCCGCCAAACCAGGCCGCTGTTTCCTGAAAATCGATTTCAAATGTCGGAACATAGTCGGGAATCCCCAGTTGCAATGCCTTCGTGGCGCGTTCCCTGTGTGTCATGTGGCACCTCCATACCGGACGAATGCATCAAATGCAGCCTTGTTGCTGGTTTCCGTATGTCCGGCAGCCTCCGGCTGCGGATAATACTTCCCGATGAACCCTCCCTTTTCCGTTCCCAATGTCCACATCATGCGTTTTGCATATTCCGCCACTTCCTCCGGCGTGCCATTCAACATCACCGTTTGGATGTCCACCGGATTCCAGAAACAGATTTTCCCGCCGAATTCACGCGCAAGCCTTTCCAGTCCCATGTTTTCCTGCTGGTCCATGTTGATGACATTCAGCCCTGCGTCAATCAAATCCTGCAGGATGGAAGTGATGTCTCCGCAGGAATGCAGAATCACATCCAGCCCTTTTTCATGGATCGCGTTCCACACCTTCCGGTACCGGGGCAGAAAATATAGCCGGAACAGCTCCGGGTTGATCATGAGGCGGTCCTGGAGCCCCCAGTCATCAAATCCTACAACGATGCCATCAATCGCATGCCGGCTCCAGATGTCGACAGACTCCAGCTGGATCTCCACGAGCTGGTCCAACAGATGTTCCATGTTTTCGACGTCCTCGTACAGATCCTCAAAAAATCCCATCATGCCACGGATTTCCCAATAATGGGGGAAGAGGGATGCACTCAATACACCCATGACATATTTGTCCGGGTTCCGTTCCATCGTTTCCAGTACATGTTCATAACGCCCGGCCGCATTGACGTCCGGAAGGCGATAGGCGGATGCGTCCTCCCATTTCCTGATGGCGGGCTCTGTCACTTCCCCCATGTTCTGCTCCGAGACAACCTGCCACCAGCTGCCCCACTCGCTCAGCCGGTACTGCTTCCCATTCCTTGTTTCCGTCCGAATGTTCTCCCCTTTGGGAAAAATCCAGACAATATCGCTAGGCCACGGTTCCGGCAAATGGTTGGGGACCCGGTCCGGGGACTGAAAATGAATCGCGCGTCTGACCCGTTCTTTTGATGTCATCTTGCTGACTTCCTCCATCATTGACTCGTTCGCCATCGGGATGTGTCCATTCTCTTATTCTATGCATGATGAATCCGGTAAGCCACTGCACAAATTCTGCATTCTTGTTGAGATATGAAAAACATTTCAGTTGTGTTCCTGCCGGGGCAAAGTCTGTACTTCATTCAATTGGTTCTGAATTCTCCATAGCGGTTGATCAGCGGTTCAAAAATACCAAACTGATCCGCCAGCAGGCCCTCATACCCGCTGGAAACCCCATCCCAGAATTTCCAGTCCAGTCCCGTTCCAACGCCGCCAATCATTTCTCCTGCAACCATACCCTTGCTGATTTCACGCATCAGGAATTCCGCCTCGTCCTCCAAGCCCACATGCAGCAGGCCATTGATGAAATGCCTGGACTGGCTGAGAGTGATCCCGCCGTTCTCATATCCGCCAAAGGGAAGCCGTGCCTGCACCTCTGCCAGATCATCTCCGGATATGGGCAGAATATTGCCGGGAAGTCCCATGTCGAAACTGTCGTATCCGGTCGCTCGCAGCCCCTGCCAGAGGTTCAGCATGACCTTCCGGGAATCCATTCCATCCAGCAGGCCGGCGGATACGGCCGCGCCATTGACGGCAAGAAAACCATAGTCGTGCAACTGACCGGCCATGCACTTCCAACCGGCCAGCCATCCGTTGCCGGTCATAAAGGTATCGGCGTAAACCGCCTTGATGTGCTCTGCCCATTCGGACAATTGTGCAGAAACAATCTGTTCCCCACACCGGTCCAGAATGGGTGCCAGCTTGCGCAATGCCTCATACAGCTGGACGTTCGAAAAGGCATCCTTGAAGCCGTAGGAGATCACATCATACCAGTTGGTGCTCCACTGGTGCTCCCCGGAAATCCCCCTTCTCCTGGAGGACTCGATCAGCCCGTCCCCGTCGACATCCCTGGCCCGCATGGCCGTTATTTTTGCATGGATGGCTTGCTTGTACGTTTCATACCATTTCCCATTGTCATCCTGCTCAAGGAATATTGCCACCCCCAGCAGCACGCTCGTTCCGGTCATGAGATATTCGTCCTCGTACGCATACGCGCCGGATGCATGCACACCCGCGCCATAGGCCGGAGCACCCATAAGATGTGCCTCCAGCGTGTCCCTGAGCAGGGACATGGCATCCAGCCCGAAGGGACCCTTACCGATTCCTGTACAAAGGGTCGCCCAAAGCTCCATGCATATCGGTGCGCCCATGGAGTTTCCATTGTTCGAAAAAGTCGTTGTATCCGCGCGATACGGCAACGCGGCGTACAGGTATCTGTCGAATGCCTTCCGGACGGTTGGCGGTGTATCTGCCCGCAGTGCGATGGGTTGTTCCACGCCAATCGAAAAAACCATGCTACCCTGATGAATGCCCTGCCGCAAAAGGCAGCTTCCGTCCGGCTCGCGCACCTCCCCCACCTCAAGGGCGAAGGTGTTGATGAAATGGGAACGAATGGAATTGAAACGACCACGGACCAGCTCATCACCATCCAGACCAATGGCCGCCTTTCCGGGAAGACACAGAATCAATGGAAGCGACACACTCCCTGTTTCACCGGATTTGATTGCCGCTCCTAGCACGGTCAGGGGTATTTTTCTTGCGTCAAAGGCGATCCGGAAGGGCGAGCTGTCCAGCAGCCGGCAATCCTGTTCCACCCGCTGCGTAACGGTGAGATGGATGCTCCGCACCTTCATGGTGAACCGTAGTTCAACGCCTATGCCAAGCTGTTTCTGCCGGTATCGGTATGTCAGGATGTTCCCCTTGACATGGGTGGTGCCTTCCACATCATAGGAAAGAAATCCGCATGCGGGTGGTTCATCGACAGGCGCGAGAATTGGTCCTTGCGCATAACAGTCATTATCCGCAACCACCAGCCCCGCACCCAGAGCAAGAAGATTTTCCTGTGTCCCCCCCTTGCCTTCCGCATCAAAGGACAGGAATTCAAGACCCGCGCTCTTCAGCCGGAATCCTACACGATAATAAGGCGATGAAAACCGGATGGCCATGGAGGTCCTTTCGGAGATAAGCTGTTCCTTCTCCAGCTCTGGCGCATCTTCCTCCAGGCTGACGGCATGAAGCCTTCTCCTCGGAGCAGCCTCCATATGCATGAGGAAAGGATTGCTGAGAACCTCTTCCCCGGCAATCCCCGCAGTGCACTCCCCGACAGGTTCGTCCGCAATCCCCGCATCCACCCGGAAGCCTGTCCGCGCGATGTTATAGCAGGACCACCAGCCGTCCACGCCACTTCTTCGTGCCATCAGCAGCAGAGCCGTCGTGGAGCCGGGTAGATCATACCAGGCAACACGATCAGGGTCCTCGGGCTTTGGGATATCTGTGACATGCAGGGCTTTCCTCCATTCTCCAGACACCCATTGAAAAGCGGCGAACTCGGAAATCCAATCACGGGCTTCTTCCGATCCACACTTGAAATAGCCTTCCCCCTGGCAGAGTCCAACCCTTGTATGACCGACAGGAGAGGTGAAACGAAAAACCTTGCAGTGGACGATGCGTCTTTGGGGCGCACCTGTCTCGTTGTCCCATGGCGCGGTCCAGATGCTTTTGATGGTTTCCACCCAGTGATGCTTTTTCATGAATCTTTCCTTTCATTACCCGTCCATTTTTCGAAACGCATCCCTTATGATGTTCAGATCCCGCTCATAGATGGAATGTGGACGGAATTCCGGTGGAACGCCCCATGTGTAGCCAAAAAAGTCACACCCCTTCTCGTGCCATTTTTCCCAGGAATACGGATCACATTCACCTTCCTCCAGCCTTCCGATGATGGTTGTCATGACCCCCTGACCTGGTTTTCTGACCTTCAGGAGCCAATCCAGCACATTCTCCTTTGACGATTCGGCAAAGAGCAAATCGCTTTCGTTCATCATAGGATGTCCCTCCCACAATGCCTCGTTGGCATTCCAGTAGGGGACGTTGAACATGATCCGGGTATTCGGGCTGGTCTGTTTCACCGCATCCCGAATCCGGTGGAATTGTCTTGCCATGATCTCCCGCTTGTACCTGAGATTCTCCTCCGCCGTAATGTCCGCAGCACTTTCAGGAAGCGTTCGGCCGATGATTTCCAGAAAAGGCTGCTTCATGTACCAGGCAGGCTTGATCGTGTAGCTGTCCGGACGCAAATCGCCATATACGAACCAATCAAACAGCAGGTAGTCCACCGGATACATACCCAGGAACTCCCTGATCCGTTCGCACAGCAAGTCTGTCCATTCTGTCTCCGGTGCCAGGAACCCATGTCCATTCCCAGCCGGTCTGCTATCCGGCACGACCCAATGGTTTCTGAGGTTACTCATCACAAGATCGGTACCTACACAGAAGTAGGAGCAAAACGGCATGTCATGCTGCCGGGCAAGTTCATACAAGCGGGGCAGCAGGGAACTGCCCTTTCCGGGAGCAAACGGACCGAGTTTTGTTGGATAGAACGCGTACCCGGAAAAGGTGTATGCTTGCATGAAGATGGGCGTGCACCCCATGTTCCTGTGCCAGTGAAAGTATTCCTCCGCATCCACATCGCACCAGTCCTGCGGCGCGCTCGCGGTATGAATGAAGGTGCCTTCCTTTTTCACAAATGACCAGTTCAAATCGCACATATAGAGTTTCATTGCCGACCTGTCCGTATGGCTGCCTCCTTGGTTCACCATTCAGTCATCCTCCATTCCCTCACGGTATTGAGAAA
>JFJP01006392.1_pt1 | contig 11424 bp, 10 predicted proteins | sample 431651 | NCBI WGS metagenome assembly JFJP01 (sample SAMN02602958, study PRJNA72255) | Microbial mat metagenome, whole genome shotgun sequencing project. | biome: fresh water; feature: sink hole; material: water; isolation source: purple microbial (photo- and chemosynthetic) mats found in... | reverse complement strand
TCGGGTCGAGGATGATGTTGCGCATGGCCTGGCCCATTTGCAGGCCTTGGGCATACATTTCCGAGAGTCCGCGCTCAACCGCTTGTTCTGAGCTGATATAGCGGTCGAAATTGCCCTGGGTGTGAATCAGTGCACCGATGCTGCTGATCAGCCCCACAATAAACACAATGGCCGGAATGGCGGCAAACGCAATAATTTTTGTGTTGAACTTCATGGTGTTCTCCAACGGTTAGGCAGACGCGATCAGCAATAAAAGTAACGCATGGTGCATAGTTTGCCATGATTGTGTTTTGACCTTGGTCATGATTTGCTACACTAATTTCATGTTTTTTCACCGACTCACCCAACGCTTTGGTCGCATCGACCGGGGGGCCTGGCCCTGGCGGGCATGGCGTGTGGCCTGAGCGTGCGGGTTTGCCGACAGCCTTAAACAGGCTGGGTCCAGGCAGATTTGTCAAAGCGCGCGGTGCGGGCAAGTGGTGCGGAATACCCATTCCGCCGTGCTGCGCGCACTTCATTTTTTGCAGCCTGATCTGTCTCGGGCTTGTTAAAAACCAAAACTGCTGACTTGTAAGGTGTCGTTTGTGATGACTGAATCCGAATTTTCCAATTTGCGGGACCAGGGTTTCAACCGCATTCCCTTGATGGCGCAGGCGTTTGCCGACCTGGAAACGCCACTCTCGCTGTACCTCAAGCTCGCCCGCGCCGCCGGTGCGACTGAGCCGGCACCGTACAGTTTTTTGCTGGAGTCGGTGGTGGGCGGCGAGCGTTTTGGCCGCTATAGCTTTATCGGCTTGCCGGCGCGCACGCTGCTGCGCAGCAGCGGCTTTGGCGCGCAGGCGCGCACCGAGGTGGTGACCGATGGCGTGGTGGTGGAAACCTCAAGCGCCAACCCGTTGGACTTCATTGCTCACTATCAGCAGCGTTTCAAGGTGGCGCTGCAGCCCGGCATGCCGCGTTTTTGCGGCGGATTGGCGGGCTATTTTGGCTACGACGCGGTGCGCTACATCGAGAAGAAGTTGGTCAACAGCTGCCCGCCTGACGAGCTGGGCACGCCAGACATCCTGCTGCTGCAATGCGAAGAGCTGGCGGTGATTGATAACCTGTCGGGCAAACTGCACCTGATGGTGTACCTGGACCCCGACGTGCCCGATGCATACGCGCTGGGCCAGGCACGGCTGGCAGCCCTGAAGGCGCAGCTGGCGCAGGCGGTCAGTGCGCCGGCGGTCAAGCCCAGCCCGGGTCATGCGCCAGTGCGTGACTTTGCCAAGGACGATTACCTGGGGGCTGTGGTGCGCGCCAAGGCGCTGATTGCGGGGGGCGATTTCATGCAGGTGCAGGTGGGCCAGCGCATCAAAAAGCGCTACACCCAGTCACCATTGAGTCTGTACCGGTCGTTACGCTCGCTCAACCCATCGCCCTACATGTACTACTACAACTTCAGCGGTGCCACGGCGGATGGCGCTGATTTTCATGTGGTGGGGGCCAGCCCGGAGATTCTGGTGCGCCAGGAGCAGGTCATGGTCGATGGGCAGGCAACGCAAAAAATCACCATCCGCCCGCTGGCCGGCACCCGCCCACGTGGGGCAACGCCCGAGCTGGACAAGGCGGCCGAGGTGGAACTGATCAACGACCCCAAGGAGCGCGCCGAACACGTCATGCTGATCGACCTGGCGCGCAATGACATTGGCCGCATTGCGCAAATTGGCAGCGTCAAGGTCACCGATGCGTTCTGTGTCGAGCGCTATAGCCATGTGATGCACATTGTCAGCAATGTCGAAGGAACGTTGCAAGACGGCATGACCAGCATGGACGTGCTCAAGGCCACCTTTCCGGCCGGCACCCTGACTGGCGCACCCAAGGTGCATGCGATGGAGCTGATTGACCAGCTCGAGCCGACCAAGCGCGGTATTTACGGTGGCGCCTGCGGCTACCTCAGCTACGCCGGCGACATGGATGTGGCAATTGCCATTCGCACCGGCATCATCAAGGATCAGACGCTGTATGTGCAGGCGGCAGCCGGTGTGGTGGCCGACTCGGTGCCCGAGCTGGAGTGGCGCGAGACCGAGGCCAAGGCACGCGCGCTGTTGCGGGCAGCCGAGTTGGTGGAGGAAGGCCTGGAATGAATAATATAGCTGCTTGCACATACATAACGGGGGCTACAGGCGTATTTCGTATAAATTTTCTGCGCTGGCTGTGGCTCCTGATGGGGGTCGTCGTGTTGGTTGCCTGCAGCCGCGAGACTGCGGCACCAACACCGCAATACACCAGCACGCCGACGGCGGCTGACACGAAAACCCACTATGTGTTCCTGGTCCACCCGCTGCAAAATCCGCAACTGTTGCACCAGAAGTTTGAGCCGCTGATGAACTACCTGGCCGAGCAGTTGCCCGGTACTGCGTTTGACCTGCAGACCTCCAGTGATTACGCCGATTTTGAGCAAAAGCTGCGCCAAGGCGGACCGCACTTTGCCCTGCCCAACCCTTACCACGCCACACTGGCGCGGGACTGGGGCTACCACGTGATTGCCAAAATGGGCAACGATGACTTGTTTCGCGGTGTTTTCATTGTGCGCAAGGACAGTCCGATTCGGGTGGTGGCCGATTTGCGTGGCAAGGTGGTGGCTTATCCGGCTCCCACCGCACTGGCCGCCGCCATGATGCCGCAGCTTTACCTGCAAAACTCGTCGATCATGAACGCCTACCTGCGCCAAAGCGATGCCAGTGCCACCTGGCCGGTGGCCTGGGCCGCGTTTGAGCAGTCCAACCCGAAAGAGGCGGCCGAGCTCAAGGTGATCTGGCAGACCCCGACGCTGATCCAGAATGCCGTTCTGGCGCGCCAGAATGTGCCAGCGCCGGTGGCAGCGGAGGTAACCCGCGTGCTGACCCAGCTGCAGGACACGCCTGCCGGTCAATTGCTGCTCAAAGACATCGATACGGTGAGTTTTGTTGCCGCCAGTGATGCTGATTTTGAAATCGTCCGCACCTTTCTTAAAGAATTCAACACGCTGGTCAGAAAAGAAAAATGACACCGCCCAAGCGCTCGTCCCTGCGGTGGTTTTCGGCAACGGTGCGCCGTCAGCTGATCTGGGGCGTGGCGCTGGTGCACGCGGTGATGATGAGCCTGTTTGTGTATGACCTGTCGCAGCGTCAGCGCGATTTTCTGATCGAGAGTCAGGCCAGCCAGGCCATCAGTCTGGCGCAAAACCTCAGCCTGATTTCGGTGACACCACTGCTGTCGTCTGACTATGCCGGCCTGCAGGAACTCACCACGGCCATTGGCCGCTACCCGGGCGTGGTGCATGTGATGGTGTTGCTGCCTAGCGGCAAAATCGTGGCGCATGGGCAGGCGGACCGGCGCGGCCAGTTTGTGGCCGACTTTGCAACGTTTGCTGCTGGGGTGGGTGAACAACCACGCATGCTGCTGCGCAGTGAAGCGCTGGCCGATGTGGTGGTGCCAGTGGTGGTGCATCAGGACCGCATTGGCTGGGTGCGGGTGGGCGTGGCCCAAAGTGCTACCGCCAGCAAGCTCGCCGCCATCACCCGCAGCGGGCTGCTGTACACCGTGCTGGCGATTCTGGCAGGCGTGCTGCTGGCCTGGTGGCTGGCCAGCCACCTGACGCGGCGGCTGAACCGGCTGGCGCGGGTGGCCGACGCGGTACGTTCGGGTGAGGTGCAGCTGCGCGCCACAGTCACGGGCGACGACGAGCTGAGTCATCTCGGGCGCGCCTTCAACTTCATGCTTGATGCGCTGGCCACACAGTCACGCAATGAAAAAAGCCTGCAGTTGGCGCTGCAGGCCGAAAAAGAGCTGGCACAGGTCACGCTGGCATCGATTGGCGACGCGGTGATCACCACCGATGCCAGCGGGCAGGTGACGTTTCTCAACGCAGCGGCGAATCACCTGACGGGTTGGCGCGCCGCAGATGCGCTTGGCAAGCCGGTGGACGAAGTGTTTCATGTGCAGAACAGCCAATCCAGCACGGTCATCGATAACCCGGTGGCGCAGGTGCTGGCCAGCCGGCGGGCCGTGGCCTCGGATGATTTCACGGCATTGCTGGCGCGCGACGGCAGCCAATGCATGGTGGAGAGCCTGGCATCTCCCATTTTTGCGCCCGATGGCCAGGTGCTGGGGTGTGTGCTGGTGTTTCGTGATGTGTCGGAAAAGTTCATGGCCCAAGACCGGTTGCAATGGCAAGCGGGCCACGATGCCTTGACGGGCTTGCCCAACCGCGTGTTGCTGGCGGACCGCTTTGCGCGGGCGCTGGAGAAAGCCCGCCGCGATGACACCCAGCTGGCGGTGTGCATGTTGGACCTCGATAAATTCAAGCCGGTCAACGACAACTTTGGTCATGCGGTGGGCGACCTGCTGCTGGTGGAGCTGACAGCGCGTCTGAGCCATGAGCTGCGCGCCGTCGATACGCTGACGCGCCTGGGTGGCGACGAATTTGTGATTTTGCTCGAAGATGTGGCCGAATCCGCCGACTTGACTGGCTTGCTGACGCGCATTTTGCACAGTCTGGCCGAACCTTTCGAGATCAACAACCATCGCATTGCCATCACTGCCAGCCTGGGCTTGACGGTGTTTCCGCAGGATGACTCTGACCTCGACACGCTGCTGCGCCATGCCGACCAGGCCATGTATGTGGCCAAGCAGACCGGACGCAACCGTTACCATCGTTTTGACGTGCTGCAAGACCGACAGCAAGAGTCGCAGCACCAGACCGTTGCCCGGGTGCGCCAAGCCATGGCCGACAACGAACTGCTGCTGTATTACCAGCCCAAGGTGAATTTGCGCAGTGGCGCGGTCGAAGGTTTCGAGGCCTTGCTGCGCTGGCAGCACCCGCAAGACGGCATGATTGCGCCGCTGAACTTCTTGCCACTGATCGAGCAGACGGATCTGATTGCCGACATTGGCCAGTGGGTGATCGAGCGCACGCTGGCGCAACTGCAACTGTGGCAGCAGCAGGGCGCGGTGTGGTCGGTCAGTGTCAACATTGCGGCGCGGCATTTTCAGCGCGAGGACTTCCTGGATCGTTTGCTGGCCTCGCTGGCGCTGTACCCGCAGGTGTCACCGGCGCAGCTGGAGTTCGAAATTCTGGAGTCGGTGGCACTGGCTGACTTTCATGCCATGAACGAGCTGATGGCAAGTTGCCAGAGCCTGGGCATCGAATTTTCGCTCGATGACTTTGGCACCGGCTACTCGTCGTTGAGCTATTTGAAGCGTCTGCCGGTGCAAACGCTCAAGATTGACCAGTCGTTTGTGCGTGACATGCTCGACGATCGCGACGACCGGGCGCTGGTCGAGTCAGTCATCAACATTGCCAAGTTGTTCCGGCTACGGGTGATCGCCGAGGGCATGGAGTCGCAAGACCAAGGTGTTTTGTTGCTGCGCCTGGGTTGTGATGTGGTGCAAGGCTATGGCATTGCGCGGCCCATGCCAGCTGATCATGTGCTGGACTGGGTCAGCGACTATGTGCCTGATGTCAACTGGCAGCGCTGGGCGGATGTGCCCTGGGAGCCCGATGACCTGCCCATGCTGATGGGGTCGCACGAGCATCTGGCGTGGGTTGACCGGGTGCTGGCGCTGGGGGCAGGTGCCCCGTTGTGGCCCACCGATGCGCAGATGGCCGAAGGAGTGCATTGCCGATTTGGTGAGTGGTACGCCGGCCACGGCTTGTTGCGCTATGGCCAATTGCCCGAATTCCAGGCCATTGGCCCGCTGCATCAGCGGCTGCACCAGTTGGGCAGCGAGGTGGTGCAAGGGCGGTTGGCCGGAGACGATGCCACGGCCAGCGTGCGGGCCGCCGAGTTGGCCATCTGCAAGGCCGACCTGTTGGTGCGGCTTGACGACTTGCAGCGCGCCGCCTTGATGGCGCTGGAGATGCCGCAATTGCACCTGTCGCTGAATTCATCCCATTGATTGAGAAAGACGAGCCATGAAACTCTTGATGATCGACAACTACGACAGCTTTACCTACAACATCGTCCAATACCTCGGTGAGCTCGGCGCACAGGTCACGGTGGCGCGCAACGACGAGATCACGCTGGCCGACATGGACGCGCTGCTGGCGGTCGGTGCGCTGCAACGACTGGTGATTTCGCCCGGGCCGTGTTCGCCGGCTGAGGCGGGCATTTCGGTGCAGGCGATCCAGCATTTCGCTGGCAAGCTGCCGATTCTGGGGGTGTGCCTGGGGCATCAGGCGATTGGTGCCGCGTTTGGCGGCCATATCATTCGCGCGCAGCAGTTGATGCACGGCAAGACCAGCGTCATGACCACCACGGGTGAGGGTGTGTTTGAAGGCCTGCCGCGCCAGTTCACGGTGAACCGCTATCACTCCTTGGCAATTGAGCGCGCCACCTGCCCGGCCTGCCTGACAGTCACCGCCTGGACCGACGATGCTGAGATCATGGGCGTCAAACACACCCATCTGGACATTGAGGGCGTGCAATTTCACCCGGAAAGTATCCTGACCGAGCATGGCCACGCCATGTTGCAGAACTTTCTGAAACCCCGCACTGGCTTTTAATTTGCTCTTTATTAAATAGCTGGTAACGCATATTCCATAAGGGTTAGAGGCTAAAATGATTAAGAAAAACGTTGATCTCCGCAGCGACACCGTCACCCAACCGACACCCGCCATGCGCGCGGCCATGGCCGCGGCGCCAGTGGGCGACGACGTGTTTGGGGACGACCCCAGCATCAATGCGCTGCAGCAGAAATTGGCCGACTTGCTGGGTTTTGAGGCGGCGCTGTTTGTGCCCACCGGCACGCAAAGCAATCTGTGTGGCTTGCTGGCGCATTGCCAACGCGGCGACGAGTACCTGGTTGGCCAGATGGCGCACACCTATCGCTGGGAGGGCGGCGGGGCGGCCGTGCTGGGCAGCGTGCAGCCGCAGCCGTTGAATCACCAGCCTGATGGCACGCTGGCGTTGGAAGACATTGAAGCTGCCATCAAGCCTGATGACGCACACTATGCCAAAACCCGACTGTTGACGCTGGAAAATACCTTTGGTGGCAAGTTGCTGCCGTTTGGCTACGTGCAAGCGGCCACCGATCTGGCTGCCAGTCGGGGCCTGAGCCGGCATCTGGACGGTGCGCGGCTGTTCAATGCGGCACTGGCGCAAGCCATGCGGGTGGCTGATGAGAATATGAAAAATCAGGCTACAGCCCAACACCAGAAAGCGCTGCCCGCTATAGATCATGGAGTTTCGGGGACGCCTGACAGCGCGACTGCTGTCAGTTTGGCCGATATCCATGCCGAAGCGCGGCGCATTGCCCAGTGCTTTGACAGCGTGTCGGTTTGCCTGAGCAAAGGGCTGGGCGCGCCAGTTGGCTCGGTGCTGTGCGGTAGCCGCGACTTCATCGGGCGCGCGCACCGCATTCGCAAAATGGCCGGTGGGGGTATGCGCCAGGCTGGCATTCTGGCGGCAGCGGGCAGTCATGCGCTCGATCACCATGTGCTGCGCCTGGCGCAAGACCACGCGCTGGCGGCGCAGTTGGCGCACGGGCTGCAAGGCCTGCCCGGTGTGCAGGTGGAGCCACCGCAGACCAACATGGTGTTTGTTGACTTGCACGGACTGGCCAAGAGCCGGGCCCCTGAGCTGCTCAATTATTTGCAGCATAACGGCATCCTGACCACCGGCCTGTACCGCCTGCGTCTGGTCACCCATCTGGACGTGGATGCCGCTGACATTGATCACACGGTAGCGATGTTCCGGGCTTTTTTTGACACCTTGGGGCGGGCTGACGATGACTGAGTTGGGTGTGGCTGCGGTGTGGCAGACAGTTTCTGCTCTGTCGGTGGCGGCGATTGGCGTTGAGCACCTGGGGTTGTTTGTCATGGCGGGCATCTTGCTGAACCTGACGCCCGGGGTGGATGTGCTGTACATCCTGACGCAGGCGGTCAGGTGCGGCGGTCGCGCCGGTGTAGCCGCCGCGCTGGGCATCGTGGCGGGCTGTTTTGTGCATGTAGGCGCAGCGGCTTTGGGTTTGAGTGCGTTGATTGCCGCTTCCAGTACGGCCTTTAGCGCACTCAAATACTTGGGTGCAGCCTACTTGTTGTGGGTCGGCTGGACTTTGCTGCGCACCCGAAGTACGTCAATATCAGGAGCTATCAGCGCAAATGGCACATGGGCTACAGGCAAAAAAAGCTTATTAATAATATTTACCAACGGGTTTTGGACGAATGTGCTGAACCCGAAGGTCGCGCTGTTTTTTTTGGCATTCCTGCCACAGTTCATTGCGCCTGATGCGGCCCACAAAACGCTGGCCTTTGTGTTGCTGGGTTTGGTGTTCAATCTCAACAGCCTGTGGGTCAATCTGGGCTTTGCCTGGTTGGGGGCCTCGCTGGGCAATGCGCTGAGTACGGCGCGTTCGCCGCGCTGGGTTGGATGGCAGGGCAAGTTGCACTGGCTGGAACGCACCGTGGGGGCCATGTTCATTGCCTTTGGTCTCAAGCTGGCGTTGAGTGACAATCCGGCCCACTGAGCCTGTTGCTCGCGCAATGCACCGTTTTACCTACTGATCCAATCCATCACCATGACCCAGGCCATCCAGATTACCCCGCAAGAGGCGTTGCTGCGCACCATCGAGCACCGCGAAATTTTTCACGACGAGATGCTGCACATCATGCGCCAGATCATGAGTGGCGCGTGGTCTCCGGTGATGCTGGCTGCGTTGATCACTGGCTTGCGTGTCAAGAAAGAGACCATTGGCGAGATCACCGCCGCTGCCGAGGTCATGCGCGAGTTTTCCACCAAGGTGGTGGTGGCCGACAAGACCCATCTGGTGGACATTGTGGGCACCGGCGGCGATGGTGCCCACACCTTCAATATCTCCACTTGTGCGATGTTTGTTGCCGCCGCCGCCGGGGCCAAGGTCAGCAAGCACGGCGGGCGCAGCGTCAGCAGCAAGAGCGGCAGCGCCGATGTGATGGAGTCGCTCGGGGTCAATATCAACCTCAAGCCCGAAGCGATTGCGCGCTGCATCGCGCAGGTGGGCGTGGGCTTCATGTTCGCACCAAATCACCATCCGGCGATGAAGAACGTGGCACCGGTGCGCCGCGAGCTGGGTGTCAAGACCATCTTCAATCTGCTCGGACCGCTGACCAACCCGGCGGGTGCGCCCAATATCCTGATGGGCGTGTTTCACCCCGATCTGGTGGGCATTCAAGTGCGCGCGCTGGAGCGCCTGGGCACCGAACACGCGCTGGTGGTGTATGGCCGCGATGGCATGGACGAGGTGAGCCTGGGCGCAGCCACGCTGGTGGGCGAACTCAAGGGCGGCAAAATCACCGAATACGAGATTCACCCGGAAGACTTCGGCATGACGATGGCCAGCAACCGCAGCTTCAGAGTGGAAACGCCCGAGCAGTCGCGCGCCATGCTGCTGGGTGTGCTTGACAATGTGGACGGCCCGGCCAAGGAGATCGTGGTCTTCAACGCCGGTGTGGCGCTGTACGCGGCCAATGTGGCCAATTCGATTGCCGCCGGCATTGGGCTTGCCCGGGCTGCTATTGAATCTGGGGCATCCAGGGCGAAGCTCGACGCGTTGGTGGTGGCAGCACATTCTTTAAGTGAGGTTTGATCATGAGTTTGCTCAACAGTGTGGAAGCCTGGATTGCGATTGGCATCTCGGGCCTGTTTATCGTGACCGGTCTGGTGATGCACCGGGTGTTTGTCAAGGTGCTCAAGGCCGACCCGCAGGAATCCCCGCGCAATGACTGACATTCTGGAAAAAATCGTTGCCGTCAAGCACGAAGAAGTGGCAGCGGCGATCCGGCGCAAGTCGCTGGTGGCGATGCGCGCCGATGCCGAAAGTCGGGTACTGACGCGTGATTTTGTCGGCGCACTGCGCGCCAGGATCGCTGAGGCCAAGCCAGCGGTGATTGCCGAAATCAAGAAGGCCAGTCCGTCCAAAGGCGTGATTCGTGCTGACTTCATCCCGGCTGACATTGCCCAGAGTTATGCCGAGTACGGAGCGGCGTGCTTGTCGGTGCTGACGGATGGGCCATTTTTTCAGGGCTGTATTGATTACTTGAAGCAGGCTCGGGCATCGTGCCCGTTGCCGGTGCTGCGCAAGGACTTCATGGTGGATGCCTACCAGATCTACGAGTCACGCGCCTGTGGGGCCGATGCCGTGCTGCTGATTGCCGCTTGTCTGGATGACGCGCAACTGCGCGATTTTGAGGCCATTGCGCGCAGTCTGGACATGGCGGTGCTGGTGGAGGTGCATGACGCACAAGAACTGGCGCGCGCCCTGCGGCTGAAAACGCCGTTGATCGGTGTCAACAACCGCAACCTGAAGACCTTTGAGGTGTCGCTCGACACCACGCTGGCGCTGCTGCCGGACATCCCGCCAGAGCGTTTGCTGGTGTGCGAAAGCGGCATCCACAGCCGCGACGACGTGTTGCGCATGGGGGCGGCCGGGGTGAATGCATTTTTGGTGGGTGAGGCCTTCATGCGCGCCGAGGAGCCCGGCGAGGCGCTGGCGGCACTGTTTGGTTGATACCCGTGAGCGGCGTGCAAATGGCACCTGGGGGCGCTGACACGCTGGCAGCGGACCGGTTGGCGTCGGCCAATCCGGCTGACTGGCCGGTGGCTGCGGGCTGGCAAGCGCTGGTGGACCGGTTTTTTGAGTCAGCGGTCGGGCAGCAACTGCTTGGATTTTTGCAACAAAGGTTAGACGCGGGTGCGGTCGTGTATCCACCACAGCCCTTGCGTGCGCTTGCGCTGACGCCGCCCGATGCCGTGCGGGTGGTGATTTTGGGTCAGGACCCGTATCACGGGCGGGGTCAGGCGGAAGGCCTGGCGTTCTCGGTTGCGCCGGGCGTACCACTGCCGCCCTCATTGCGCAATATTTTCAAGGAATTGCAGCGCGACCTGGGTACGCCGCCACCGCGATTTCCAAGCCCAGGCGGTAGTTTGGCGGGTTGGGCGCGTCAGGGCGTGCTGTTGCTCAACACCTGTCTGACGGTCGAAGAGGGTCAGCCCGCCAGCCATGCCGGCAAAGGCTGGGAAGTTCTGACCGACGCAGTCATCCGTGAAGTGTCACGCTGCGATGCCACTGTGGTGTTCATGCTCTGGGGCAACCATGCGCAAGGCAAGCGTGCGCTGATCGACGCGTCACGCCATCTGGTGTTGTGTGCCAACCATCCTTCGCCGTTGTCGGCGCTTCGGCCACCGGTTCCGTTCATCGGTTGTGGTCATTTTTCGCAAGCCCGCGCCTGGCGTGATCAACACCCAAGGGAAGCATGACCATGGCCCCGGTGACAGCAGGCGATTTTTCCTGGCAATCGGGATAAATTCCGGAATGGCAACGTATTTCGTTTCAACTTCATGGCATAATCTGCGGCTCACCTAGGAGAGGTGGCCGAGTGGTTAATGGCAGCAGACTGTAAATCTGCCCTCTTACGAGTACGCT
>JFJP01042921.1_pt1 | contig 11426 bp, 8 predicted proteins | sample 431651 | NCBI WGS metagenome assembly JFJP01 (sample SAMN02602958, study PRJNA72255) | Microbial mat metagenome, whole genome shotgun sequencing project. | biome: fresh water; feature: sink hole; material: water; isolation source: purple microbial (photo- and chemosynthetic) mats found in... | reverse complement strand
TAACAAACTTATTTTTACACAAATTGGTATTAATTGGCATTCCATAATTTGCAGAAGTTAGTCTATCTAATCTATTTAACATTCCTGAATTATATTCAAGTGTTACAACCCTTCCATCAGGTCTTGTAATTGAAATAGTTTCTGTTAAGAAATTTGAACCTTCAAGAAATAAGATATATGGAAAATGAGATTCAGATAACATAAGATTAGCTATTTCAGATATGTTTTTATGTGACCGCTCTATTGCATTACCGGCAGCCATCAAGTCTTGGTCATTATTTGCTCCAACAAGTTTTCCCGCCTTGATATTTTCAATGTCTTTTCCTTGATGTTTTGCATCTGAAACTAAAACTATCCTCCAATTACCATTATCGTCTTTTACTTCAATTATTCCACCATCAGGTATAATACTTGAATTTGATACAAAAAGGGTTTGTCCTAATTCTGGGTCAACTTTCCTTAATGCTTCGTTAATTTCTTCTTTTTTTATGCTTGTTTTGTATTGAAAAGATAATTGAGGAAATTCTATTTCAAGTTGTTCGATAACAAAATGTGAAATTTCTCCAACTGTTATGTCGTGTGATTTTGCTTCATCACCAAATATACCAACAACACCTTTTGACTCTTTATGTTGATTCGTTAATCTTGATGATTGATTCTTCTTTGCCATATTTCTTTTATTACTATTTTTTCTAATGCAAAAATATTAATTTTATTCGAAATTCTAATTCTTCAAAATTTGCACTATCATTCAATTTCATTGCAGGTAACATTATGGTACCCGAGCCAAAACACAAAAAACGAATACAGCAAGGTAAGAAAACAGCGGTTCATACATTTTTATTTTGATTCTTTTCTTCGCTTAATTTCATCACGAATTAAGCCAGCGTCTTCGTACTTTTCTTCTTCAATGGCTTCCTGAAGCATTTCTTCGAGGTCTTCCATCGTGTAGCGCGAAAGATTTATTTCATCTGTTTCTTCTTCATAATCGTCAACCATTCTTCCTCTTACTTTTTCATCGTCAAGGTCGAGCACTATACCGGCTTTTGCAAGTACTTCTTCGGTGGTGAAAATTGGGCATTTGAAACGCAGAGCCAACGCAATGGCATCGGAAGTGCGGGCATCAATTTTTACCAATTCTTTGCCACCATCGCAAATTAATTCGGAATAGAAAATGCCTTCGTGTAGCTTGTAAATATTTACTTCAATCACTCGCACACCAAACGAGGTGGCAAAGCTCATAAATAAATCGTGAGTGAGAGGGCGTACCGGATTTAAACCTTCCAATTGTATTGCAATAGCCTGAGCCTCAGCGCCTCCAATTATTATAGGGATACGTCTGTTTCCTTTGTCTTCTGCCAAAACAAGTGCATACGCACCCGACTGAGTTTGACTATAGGATAAGCCCAATATAACAAGTTGCTTTTTTTTACTCATTTCTAAAAACTCTTTGGTTTTGTGTATTTTGATGTTCTGAAGTTAAGGCAAACTTAGTGAAAATAGACTAAAAAAAAAAATTGATTTTGATTTTATCGAAAATAATCGTCCCAATCAATTCTAACTATCATTCAACCTTCACATCAACTGATGTTTGGGCGAAAAAAATTAATACAAATCCCAGTTTCCTTTCATATAATAATGGTGCAAAACTGGATTATGGGTGGTGTTAATTTCAATGTCGGTAGTGTGTGTACTATCGTCTGAAATATAAATTTGTTTTCCGAATGATGTCATCATCAACATTGCTTCATTATTAATCCATTGTGTTTCAATATCTTTGAAATCAAGATTTCGAAGAATGCCCGTTAATTGTTCGCTCGTCATTTCGTTTTTTATGCCCAAAATCCAACCCCATTCGCCGAGTGTAAGTATCTGATTGTGAAGCATGGCAGTTGCAAAACCCGCTTTTTGCATGGTGATATTGATGCAAAGAAATGCTTTGGTGGCATAATATGGGCTTCCGGCTTGAGTAATAACAACCCCGTTGGGGCGAAGGTGCTGATAACAAAGCGTGTAAAATTCTTGCGAGTACAGTCGTGAAAGTTCAACCGATTTTGGGTCGGGCAGGTCAATGATTATTGCATCGAAAAAATCTGTCGAATTTTCGATAAAAGTATAACCATCTTTGTTGATGATTTCTACTTTTTTGTTTTTGAGTGCATTTTGATTGGTTTTCACCAGAATTTCGTTTGTCAGCCCAAGCTCCGTCATAGCGGGGTCTAAGTCAACCAACACAATTTTTTCTACCGATTTGTATTTCAGTACTTCGCGTGCAGCGCAGCCATCTCCTCCCCCCATTATTAATACCGATTTTGGAATGGGGTGAAGCCGCATCACCGGATGCACCAAGGGTTCGTGATACAATACTTCGTCTAATGTACTAAGTTGTTGATTTCCATTTATGTAAAGCCAATAATGTTTTTTCCACTGAGTGATAACAATTTTCTGATACCGACTCTGCTGCTCAAATACAATTTTGTCTTTGTATTTGGTTTGTTCGCCATGCAAAATAATGGGGCGAGCCAAAAAAAACAACGACACCAACACAATTGAAAATGCTACTGTAACAACTACCATCATTTTCTTTTTCAATGCGGGTAGCCTCGACCAAAGAACGATAAATAAAGCAACTGCTACCATAAAATTGACAAAACCCAACACAACGGGAGTGTACGTAAGTCCTAAATATGGCAAACCAACAAAGGCAAAGAACAAACCTCCAAGCAAACTGCCGTAATAATCTTTTTCAACAATGTTGGCAATGTTTACTCTCAGTTCTTCAAACTCATCGTTGAGCCTTATGGCGAGAGGAATTTCCATTCCTATCAGAATACCAATAGAAATACTGAGTATGTAAATAATGAAACCCGCATAAATGGTATATGCCGCCACCGAATAGGCAAACAAGGCAGACGACGCTACAAGCAACGAAAGAGCAAATTCGATAAAAATGAATTTCAACACCAATTGGGTTTTGAAAATTTTGCTTATTCGGCTTCCCAATCCCATTGAAAACATCATGACAGAAATAATCATTGTCCATTGAAAAACAGAATCGCCTAAAAAATAGGTAGCGAGTGTAGCCAAAATATATTCGGCAACAATACCCGACATACCTGTGGCAAATAAAGCCAATTTTAAAATTCCAGAGCGTAGGTTCATATCTTTTTTTTTATTTGCAAAAGTAGCAAATTGGCTGCTAAAAAACATAAATTTGAAGCACTTCATTGAAACCTTCGCAAAATGAAACCATCTTTTGTGCTTCAATTGATTAGTTATTGATACAAAAAAAAATCGTGCAATGATAAAAGAAAACTATGTAAAATATATGCTCGATAGCATACGCTCGCATTGGGATTCGAATGCTTTTACCGACTACGAGGGCGAAACGATGAAATATAAAGATGTAGGAAAACGAATTCTACAGTTGCATTGCAATTTCGATAATTTTGGAATAAAAAAGGGAGATAAAATTGCCTTGATTGGCAAAAACTCTGCCGCTTGGTCGGTTGTATATCTGGCAGTTAGCACGTATGGAGCTGTAATAGTTCCACTACTTGTTGATTTCAAATCGAAAGAAATTCACCATTTGATAAACCATTCGGAGTCTGTTTTGTTGTACGCATTCGATTCGTCTATCAATCAGATAGATTTTGACCAAGTGCCTCATTTACAGGGAGTGGTTTCATTAGACGATTTCAGTGTAAAATTTGACCGCAAAGGCAATCTGGGAAAAGCAATAGACAAAACACATAAAAATTTTGAGAAAAAATTTGGCGATAAGCTCAAACCAGAGAATTTTGTTTTACCCGAAATAAAGAATGACGAAATGCTCGAAATCCTTTATACTTCTGGTACTTCTGGCTTCTCAAAAGGGGTAATGCTTAACCACAATTCCATAGCCAACAACATAAAATTTGCCCGCAAAAACTTAGACCTCACCCGTACCGACCGTGTGCTGTCGTTTTTGCCCCTTGCCCATGCCTACGGTTGCGCATTTGAGTTGCTGTATCCGTTTACCATGGGGGCGCACATCACTTATTTGGGCAAAATGCCAGCACCCAATGTGCTGCTTGCCGCATTTGAGAAGCTAAAGCCACGTATTGTGTTTAGTGTTCCGCTAATAATTGAGAAAATTTACCGGAAGAAAATTAAGCCTGTTCTCGATAAACCCGTAATTAAGGCTTTATTGAAAGTTCCATTGCTCAGAGAACAGCTTTACGCAAAAATTCGCAAACAGTTGAGTACTGCGTTTGGTGGAAGTTTTTACGAAATAGTTATTGGCGGTGCGGCATTGAACAAAGAAGTGGAAACATTTCTTCAGTTGATAAAATTCAAATACGCAGTAGGTTACGGAATGACCGAGTGCGGACCTCTCATTTCTTATGCCGATTACAAATACCAGAAGCTATTTTCGTGTGGGCAGCAAATAGGGGGAATGGAGGTGAAAATAGATTCGCACCACCCAACCAAAGAACCCGGAGAGATACTCACCAGAGGCGAAAATATTATGCTTGGATACTATAAAAACGAACTCGCTACACGCGATGCCATAGACCCCGACGGCTGGCTACACACGGGCGATTTGGGAATTATGGATAAAGACGGGCATATCTACATAAAGGGACGTAGCAAAAGTATGATACTTGGTCCTTCGGGGCAAAATATCTATCCAGAGGAAATTGAAACAAAAATAGATAGCTTGCCCTTTGTACAAGAGTCGCTTGTGATAGAGGCTGAGGGTAAACTTTGTGCACTGATTTTTCCTGATAAAGAGGCGGCTGCAAAAGCAAATTTGAACACAGAGGCACTGAAAGCAGAATTTGAAACACACAGAAAACAGTTGAATAAAGAATTGCCCAACTATATGGCAATTTCGCGCGTGGAATTGGTGGACAAAGAATTTGAAAAAACACCCAAGAAAAGCATTAAGCGTTTTCTTTACACAACGCCAAACTTTATGGTACATACCATTGAGAATGACTAAGAAAGTAAAAAAAGCAACATCACGTACGTAATGTTGCTTTTTTTTGTCTGATAAAACGAAATGCTATGCTACTTTCAGTTTGTGCGAATCAATGCGTTTCATCTGTTCGCGAGCGTAATCGAGTGTAATGGTAAGGTCGTTTTTCTGCTTTTCCGATGGTAGAATGTACATGGCATCAATCATAATTTCTTCGCAGATGGAGCGCAAACCACGTGCACCAATTTTATATTCCATCGTTTTGTCCACAATGTATTCATACGCCTCTTCATCAAACTTAAGTTTAATACCGTCCATATCGAACAGTTTTTGATACTGTCGGATGATAGAATTTTTTGGTTCTGTAAGAATATTTCGTAATGCGCCTCTATCTAAAGGATTGAGATGGGCAATCACCGGCAAACGACCAATGATTTCTGGAATCAAACCATAGGCTTTTAAATCCTGTGGCGCAACATATTGCACCAGATTTTCTTTGTCAACGGCATCTGAGTTGCGTTGTGCATTGTAGCCCACCACCTGCGTGTTGAGTCTGTTTGCAATTTTGCGTTCAATTCCGTCGAAAGCTCCACCTGCAATAAACAAAATATTTTTGGTATCTACCGGAGTCATTTTTTGTTCGGGGTGTTTGCGTCCGCCTTGTGGGGGTACACTCACCACTGCACCTTCGAGAAGTTTTAGCAAGCCTTGCTGAACACCCTCGCCCGACACATCGCGTGTAATGGAAGGATTGTCGCTTTTGCGAGCTATCTTATCAATTTCATCAATAAAAACAATTCCTTTTTCGGCAGCTTTCACATTGTAGTCGGCAGCCTGCAACAACCGGCTCAGAATGCTTTCCACGTCTTCGCCCACATAACCGGCTTCGGTAAGTACTGTAGCGTCAACAATAGTAAAAGGTACTTCGAGCAGTTTGGCAATGGTGCGGGCGAGCAGTGTTTTTCCGGTTCCTGTTTCACCTACCATTATTATATTCGATTTTTCAATCTCTACTTCGTTTTCGAGTCCTTTTTCCTCAAACATTATTCGCTTGTAGTGGTTGTACACCGCTACCGAAATAACTCTTTTTGCTTCGTCCTGTCCAATAACGTAAAGGTCGAGAAATTCTTTAATTTCTTTTGGTTTACGGAGTTTCAACACACTTGTATTGAACTGAAATTTTTCTTCTTCGTGAAGAATTCTGTACGCTTGTTCTACACAATCGTCGCACACATTACCCGATGGACCAGCAATGAGCACATTCACCTCATTCTTTTTGCGGTTGCAAACACAACATTTTTCCATAATTCAAAAAAAATCATTGAAAATTTAAAACTTTTACAATTTACTGATAATGCCATCAATAATGCCATATTCGAGTGCTTCTTTGGCATCCATCCAATAGTCGCGGTCGAAATCTTTCATAATTTGTTCGTACGATTTGTTGCAATTTTGAGCCAATATTCGTGCGCTTACTTCTTTTGTTCGCACAATGTGTTTTGCCCAAATTTGCAGGTTGCGTGCATCGTCCTGAAAATAACCACCTAAGCTTGGTTGGTGAATCATTACTTCAGCATGAGGCCACACAAATCGTTTTCCCTTTTCGCCCGAAGACAACAAAATTGCTCCCATTGAGGCGGCATATCCTACGCAAATGGTTGAAACGGGAGATGAAATCATTTGCATTGCATCGTACACGCCCATACCGGCGGGTACACTACCTCCCGGACTGTTGATAAAGAATGTGATTTCTTTCCCCGCGTTTTGTTCTTCTAAGTAGAGCAAACGGTTGATGATGTCTTTTGCCGAATCATCGGTTACAGCTCCCCAAAGGAAAATTTTTCGCTGTTCGAGGAATTGTTCATTAAAAAAACGATTTTCGCTTATTCCATTGATTAATTCTTTCAATGGATTGGCACTATATATATTTTCATCGAATGATTTCATAGCTGTAAAATTGAAATTTGATTGTACATTATTTCTGACGTGTAAGCACTTCGTCAATGATACCGTATTGTTTGGCATCTTCGGCGGTCATCCAAAAATCGCGGTCGGCATCGGCTTCAATTTGTTCATAAGTTTTACCGGTGTGCTCCGAAATTATTTCATACAAATCGCGCTTTATGCTCTGAACCTCGTTGTTAACTATCTCAATATCAGAAGCCTGACCACCAATAGCTCCAATGGGCTGGTGAATCATTATACGAGAATGTTTCAATGCCGAGCGTTTTCCTTTTTGTCCGGCACATAGCAATACAGCTCCCAAAGAAGCAGCAATACCGGTGCAAATGGTGGCAATATCTGAGCTGATGTACTGCATGGTGTCGTAAATTCCCAAGCCGTAATACACCATACCTCCGGTGGTATTGAAATACATTTGAATGTCTTTGCCGGGTTCGGTCGACTCAAGGAAAAGCAATTGTGCCTGAATAATATTGGCTACGTTGGGATAGATGGGCGCACCGATAATGATAATTCTATCCATCAACAAACGTGAAAAAACATCGAGTGGTGTTACATTCAACTGTCGTTCTTCCAGTATGTAAGGGGTCATCGAATTGAGCATACCTCCTTGATATGCCGATTTGTACTGGTGCAAATGGAGGCTGCTGATACCCATGTGCTTTACAGCATATTTGTCAAATTCATCTTGAGGAATCATAGTATCGTAAATTTACACCAAAAGGCAGAGATAATACTACCTCTGCCTTCTGGTTTTGTTATTGAAAAAATATCTATTTATTGTGTTCAGTGTCTTGTGTTTCTTCTATCACTTCTACATCAATTATATCCGAATCGTTTATATTTTCAGCATGGTGATGATGCTTATGCTCGTGATAATGTTCGTGCTCATAGTCATGCTCATGGTCATGGTCGTGCACGTGGTCATGGTCGTGGTCATGCTCATGGTCGTGGTCATACTCGTGGTCGTCGTCATGCTCGTATTTTGGATAGAGTAAAGCATCAAATTCTTCTTTTGACGTTTCCACAAAATTGAGTGTTACATTGTCTTTGAGAGCCAGCATTATTTTTTCTTCTTCCATTACGTTGTAGTAGCGGTTGAACTGGTCTTCGTCTTTTAGCATATTTTCGACATATCGGTTCAATTCGGGGAATTCAGTTGTTATGCCAAATTGAGCAAGCATCAGTTGTTTTACTTTTTGAACTACTTCTGCTTTTTCAATGCTAATGTTGTGTTGTTTCACTATCTCATCCTTCACATACCGCCATTTCAAATTCTTACGTATGTCATCAAACTCATTGTCAATTTGTTCTATGGTGGTATTTTCGTTTATTTGCAACAAGTAGCGTTTGAAAAACTCCTCAGGTAGTTCAATAGGGTATTCTTCTTCCACTTGTTTTTTGAAATCTTGTACCATTAAATATCCGGCTCCAATTTCGAAATCTTTACGAATAGCTTCGCGCACTTTTTCGTGGTACTGTTCTAATGTAGTAACTTCTTCGCCATACACTTTTTGGAAGAAATCTTCATTGAGTTCGGCTTCAACAAATTTCTGAATCTCAGTTATTTGCAAGCTAAAATCGGAGGTTATATTCTCTACATCTTCTTTTTTAACACCCAAAATGTTTGCACGGTCGGCAGCGTTTTCAAACGTAATTTTTGGGTTGATAACAAAAATGTCGTCTTTCTTAGCACCAATTAATTTTTGGCGTGTTTCATCATCGTTAAAATATTTCAACGAAAGCAATACATTTTCGTTTACAATGGCATTTTCGGCAACATTTCCTTCGCTGTTGAGTTCGGCAACTGTACCTCTAAAAATATTGTCATCGTTTTCAATTACTTCTGCATCTTTGTTTTCGCTGAAACGTTTCCGTTGGTTGGCAATAAAGTTTTCAACCTCCGTTTCGTCAATTTTTACTGTACGGAATGGAAGGCTGAGAGAAGAGTCGAATTTAATGTCAATGCTTGGTTTCAGAGCTATATCGAAAATAAACTCAAAATCGGTATCTATTTGAAAATCATATTGTTTCTGTGCACTATTTGAGATAGGCGAGCCTACCAATTCCAATTTTTCGTTTGTAATGTAGTTGTGAAGTTCACTACTAATTTTTTCGTTCATTACCTCCTGCATGGCAGACGGTCCATACATTTTTTTCAACAGCCCCATAGGAGCTTTGCCCGGACGAAAACCTCGCAAAGCAACTTGTTTCTGTACTTTTTTTAATTTTTTTTCGTATTCTGTGGCGTAATCATCTTGGGTGAAATGCAATTTTAATACTGCATTTAGTTTGTCGGTATGCTCTAAAACAACATTCATTATTGTAAATTTTTATTGGCTTGTTTGTTGATGAAATATGCTAAATTTAAAAAACCGTCTGTACAGACAAAGTCGGTATCAGACGGTTATAGATTTCATTTCGGCTAATTTGATTTCCATAGCTGATTTGTTGTGCGGATGGGGGGACTCGAACCCACACGCCTTTCGGCACCAGATCCTAAGTCTGGCTCGGCTACCAATTACGACACATCCGCTTTTTGATGTTTCAGGCTGCAAAAGTAAAACTTCTTTTGATATTAAAAAAAATTTCGCAAAAAAAAACACTACTTTTTATCCAATTTATGAAACTCCGTACTGATTTCGTTTTTATTTTTCTCTTTGCATCAAATACTCAGCGAGTTTGAGTAGCTCTGTTTTGTTTTGGTTGGCTACACTTACTTCGTTGAGTGCGTTTATTGCTTTGTCGAAATACTGATTTATTAATTTTTCGGTGTGTTGCTTTACGTTTAGTTGCTGGTATATGTCTAAAACCGACTTAATTTTGTTCTCATCTGAGATGTTTATATTTCCAATCAGTTGATTGATTTTCAGTAGGTTATTTGTGTCAGCAAGTTCTTTGGCTTTGAGTAAAAGATAGGTTTTTTTGTCGGATAAAATATCTCCTCCATTTTTTTTCCCAAATATTTTTTCATCACCAAACGCATCGAGCAAATCGTCTTTCAATTGGAAGGCTATACCTATGTTTAAGCCAAAATGGTAGAGCAAATCGGTGTCTTTGTTGCTGGCGTTGCCTATGAGCGCCCCCATTTTGCAGGCTGCTGCAATGAGTACCGATGTTTTGAGGCGAATCATTTCTAAGTAATCGTCAACGGTAACATTCTCTGCGGTTTCGAAATTCATATCCCATTGTTGTCCCTCGCATACTTCTATGGCGGTTTGATTGAATAGTTGCAATACCGATGGCAGGTGCAGAATGTTCATGTCTGAAATGCACTTGTACGCTTGAATGAGCATGGCATCGCCCGATAGAATGGCGATGTTTTGGTTCCATTTTTTGTGAACAGTTGGGTTGCCTCGCCGCATATCGGCTTTGTCCATAATGTCGTCGTGCAAAAGGGTGAAGTTGTGAAACACCTCCAAACCCACAGCCGAAGGGGTGGCTGCCTCAATTTTGTCGGTAAACAAGTTGCACGACAGTAGCACGAGTGCAGGTCGCAGCCGTTTGCCACCGTTGGAAAGAATGTACCGAATGGGTTCGTACAATTCTGTTGGCTTGCCAACAAAATAGTGTTGGTATTGACTAAGTGCCAGTTCTATTTGTTCCGAAATTTGTGTGAAAGTATATGTCATAAGCTCCAAGAGTTTAGGTGTTTTTTAGGAAGCATCAGTTCTCCAAACAAATCGTATTCTTCAGCATCTGTAATTTTTACGTTGTAAAACTTACCAATTGTCAATTCAATTCCCGCTTTTTCAATCAGCACTTCGTTGTCCACTTCGGGCGAGTCGTATTGAGTTCTGCCAATGTAAAAATCATCATCTTCGTTGTCAATCAGCACTTTCTGCACTGTGTTGATGAGTTTTCGGTTGTTTTGCGCCGCAATTTGGCTTTGCAATTCCATAATTGCATCGGCACGTTGCGTTTTTGTGCTGTCGTCAACATCGTCTTTCATGTTTTCGTACGAATGTGTGTCTTTTTCAGCCGAATAGGTGAAAACTCCCAAACGTTCAAACTTGCTATCTTCCACAAATTGCATCAATTCGGCAAAATCTTCATCCGTTTCGTTCGGATGCCCAACCAGCAAGGTGGTGCGAATGGCAATATCGGGAATTTCTGTTCTGAATTTGTGGATAAGTTCCAAGGTTGATTTTTTGGAATGTCCACGCCGCATGGCAGTTAGCATATTGTCGGCAATATGCTGAATGGGTATATCAATGTATTTGCAAATATTTTCTCTGGTTTTCATCACCTGAATTACTTCTTCCGGAAAATTTGCAGGATAGATGTAGTGAAGTCGAATCCATTCCAAACCTTTTATATCCGATAATTTTTCGAGCAGTTCGGCAAGTTTGAATTTCTTATACAAATCGAAACCATAGTACGACAAATCTTGCGCAATGAGTAAAATTTCTTTCACCCCTTTTTTTACCAGCAATTCTGCCTCATGTACAAGCTCTTCCAAAGGGCGAGATATGTGTTTTCCTCTGATAAGCGGAATGGC
>JFJP01050550.1_pt1 | contig 11427 bp, 4 predicted proteins | sample 431651 | NCBI WGS metagenome assembly JFJP01 (sample SAMN02602958, study PRJNA72255) | Microbial mat metagenome, whole genome shotgun sequencing project. | biome: fresh water; feature: sink hole; material: water; isolation source: purple microbial (photo- and chemosynthetic) mats found in... | reverse complement strand
AGCCCGAGGCAAACGGAGCATGGTTCCTTTTTCATTATAGGTAACAGGGCTTCGGCTCTTTTGTCGTTGGCTTTTCTCAAATATTCTTCTGTTACCAGATGTAAGATTCCGGGCCAAGGTCCGCTAAATTCATGGGTTCCCAAGCGGTTGTTTCGTTTGTATTTCCAAGTTACATTATAAATTATGGCCCCCGAACCATGAAGTGCCAGCTGTTTTGCCTTGTCGTTTAACTCTTTCCAAGGAACCGAAAAATCAAAACCCTTATCCTTTCCGGCAGCCAATAATGTATGGATGTATTGCCCATGTGGATCGCCATAAAACTTTCCGGGTTTACTTCCTTCCATAGCACCTGCAACAATGGGCTTTTCCGGATTTGAAATCAGCTTTTCGGCATCACAAACCATCCGATGACCCAATCCTTCGCAGGTTTTACGGGCTCCTTGTTCGTGATTGAACGAAAACCAGGATGCCAGAGGGGTTTCGGTTTCCAATTCCCGGTTTCCCACCCGAGCAAAGAGCAGCCTGAGCGTATCGTAAATATCGGTAATAGTTCCTACCGTGCTGCGTTCGCTGTTGCTGATGCTTTTTTGATCGACGGCAAGGGTGGGCATCAATCCTTTGATGCTTTCGAATTGTGCTTCTGAATCTAAGTTAAGCCTATTTCGTGCATAGGCCGAAAAACTTTCCGCATAACTCTGACGGCCTTCGGTAAAGAGCGTATCAAAAGCCAGCGATGTTTTCCCGCTACCGGAGACTCCGGTTAATACGGTCATTTTATTGAACGGGATGGAAACATCTATATTTTTGAGATTGTGTGTGGTAACACCTTTCATTTCAATGGGACCAAACCGCTCAAAAACCGGCAGGGGACTGGCTATTGGTTCCGCTAAAATGCCATTCAAAGTCTTTGCCGTTGGGGAGTTTGGAACGGTTAGTATTCCAGATGGAACCCCTTGATAAATCAAATTAATTCCACCATTTCCCTCATTCAGACCTAATTCAATTAAATGATCGGCCTGTTTTATAATGGTTGGGTTTTGTTCTACCATTACCACCGTATGTTTCTGCTTCAGTAAAAGGTTCAAGTTTTCAAGCAGCACCTCCACATCGTGGTCGTGCAACCCCGACGACGGCTCATCGATAATAAATAAGGTTGGCTGTTTGGTTGCTTTAACCAGGTTTTTTGCCAGCTTAACGCGTCGGGCCTCACCTCCTGAAAGGGTTCCCGAGCGTTGGTTTAGAGTCAGGTATCCAAGCCCCACTTGTTGCAAAACCTTTAAATAAGGCGAAATGGAGGAATGATTTTCAAAAAAATCATGAGCGGCATCTACAGAAATGGAATAAATTTCAGCTAGGTTTTTCCCTTGATACAACACTGTTAGTATGTCGGGACGGAATTGTTTGCCATTGCATTCGCTACATACCAATTCTACCGTTCCAAGCAATTGCATACCTACTTGCTCGTAACCAGCACCTTCACATTTGGGGCAGCACCCTGCAGGTGTATTAAACGAAAAATGGTTCTTTGTGAAGCCCTTTGTTTTCGAATCCTCAAGGGATGCAAACAAATCGCGTAAAACATCGGCTAACCCTACATAGGTTGGCGGATTGCTTCGGGGGGTTTTGCCAATTGGCGATTGATCGATGCTGATGAATTTTTTCAGGTGTTCTCCGTTTTCAATGAAAAAACCGGCATCGGCTTTTTTGTTGCCTTCAATCAACATTCTCTGTAAGGTATCAACGAGTTGTTTCTTACCGAAACCCGATACCCCGGTCACCACATTCAAGGCCTGTGTTTTAAAAGTAATCTCCGCCTTTTTTACAAAACCTTTTAAAACAATCCCCTTAGCAGGAGCTTGCGCGATGGACTTAAAATCGGTGGCATTGTAATAATGCTTTAAAGTTTGGCTGTTTCCGTATTCGTGTTGGTTGAAAAAATCGGATGCACGTCCCGAAAAAAGGATGTGCCCACCCAGTTCACCGGCCCCCGGACCCATATCCACTATCCAATCGGCATGTTTCATTACAATGGGGTTATGCTCCACCACCACCACGGTATTTTCCTGATCGCGCAAAGAGAACAAGACTTCTAATAAATTACTTATTTCCGCAGGATGCATCCCCATGGAGGGTTCATCGAACACATACAAAATTCCCCTCAACCCCGATGAAGCCATTTTTGCTAATCGCAGGCGCTGGGTTTCTCCTCCTGAAAGGCTTTGCGACGGATGGCTCAGGGTTAAAAATCCCAATCCCAGCTTTTGGATGAGGCTGCCGGTTTTCCTAATTTCGTGTAAAATAGGTTCTGCTACTGATAATTCATGTCCCTCTAGGATTATGGAATCAAAGAACGACAGCAACTCATTAATTCTGTAATTGGAAAGTTCAGATATGTTTTTACCGTGAAATGTAATTTGGTTTACCTCCTTCTTTAACCGGGAACCTTTGCAAACAGGACACGGAACGGTATAGGCAAACCTTAATACATTTGGATTTCGATCACGCTTAAGTATCTCTTCCATCACCGGAACAATTCCTTTGTAAAAGCTTTCTTCTCGGGGCTTGGCGGTTATTCCGGTCCATTTCATGCGCGATTCCAATGGGTGTTTCCCAAAGGGGACCAAAATTTTTTGGCTTCCAAATAGGACAATTCTTTTTTGCTCATCACTCAATTCTTTCCAGGGAATATCCACTGAAAAGCCTTCAGCTTCACACACTTGATTCAATACCGTCATGGTAACTTGCGAATAAACAATATAACCGCTTGGAGTAGTCATGGTAAAAGCCCCTTGGCGGATGGTTTTATTTTCGTCCTTAATCAACAATTGCGGGTCAATGGCATCGGCAATACCCATGCCCCGGCATTCAGGACAGGCGCCTTCTGGAGTGTTGAATGAGAAAAGACTGCGGTTTATAATCCGCTCTTTTGGAAAGGTTGAATCGGGCTTGCCCAGCCGGGCAAATAGCAGGCGGAGCAAGTCGTAAAGCTCGGTTAATGTGCCAACGGTGGAACGGGGCGAATGCGAAAGCTGTTTTTGCTCCAAGGCAATAGCCGGAGACAAGCCGGATATATATTGAACATCAGGTCGGTTCAGGCGGCTCATGAATTGACGGGCATGGGATGAAAAAGTTTCCAGATACCGCCTACGGGCTTCCTGAAAAATGACATCGTAAACCAAGGTTGATTTTCCCGAACCTGAAACCCCGGTTACTACAATCAGTTTATGGTCGGGGAGGTTTAAATTAACAGATTTTAAGTTGTTTTCTTTAGCGTTTATAAGGGTTATCATGTACCGTTTTTTGTGAGATCAAAAATATAAAACAAACACATGGAAACCCGATTGGTTGAACAAAAAAACGGGTCCTTTTGTAATCTACCGGAAAAAGTATATTTTTGCACGTTAAATTTACGTTAAGTAAACACGAAAAAAGCACTTATGGCTGATAAGCAAAAAACAATTCAAAAAGAGGTTTCAATGCAGGGTGTAGGGCTTCATACAGGAGTTCAGGTTACCATGACATTTAAACCGGCTCCGGCAGATCACGGGTACAAATTTAAACGGGTTGATATGGAAAATCAGCCAATAATTCCCGCTTTAGCCGAAAATGTGGTTGATACCTCCCGCGGTACCACCATTGCAAAAGGCGAAGCCCGGGTTTCAACCATTGAACATGTTTTGGCCGCTGCTTACAGCTTAGATATCGACAACTTAATGATTGAGATTAATGGTCCCGAAACCCCAATTATGGATGGAAGCGCCATTACCTTTTTTAAAATCCTTACCGAAGCAGGAACAGTGGAGCAGGAACTTGAACGGGAATATTTTGTGGTTCGCGAAAACGTACGGTATGTGAATGAGGAAAAAGGGATTGAAATAATTGCTTACCCCGACCACAAATACAGTGTGGATGTGCTCATCGACTTTAATTCGAAAGTTTTGGGCCACCAATATGCCAGCTTAACCGATTTATCGGATTTTGGAGAACAGATTGCCAGTTGTAGGACCTTTGCCTTTTTCCATGAATTGGAGCCGTTATTCAAAAACAATCTGATAAAGGGCGGTGCTTTAGAGAATGCTATTGTAATTGTTGAAAACGAATATCCACAAGAAGAATTCGATCGTATAGCAGACTTATTTAACAAACCCCATTTGCAAGCTAAACGTGGAATCTTGAATAATATCAGTTTGCAATACTCTAACGAACCAGCCCGTCACAAACTGCTTGATGTGGTCGGTGATCTAGCATTAGCCGGTCGTAGAATCAAAGGTAAAATTATTGCCAAGCGTCCCGGACATTATGCAAATACCCAATTTGCCAATCTTATCCGCCAGGCCGTAAAATTTGAACAAAAAAATGGAGTGGCTCCCCGATATAATCCCGATGAGGCTCCATTGCTGGATATTAAAGATATAATGAAGAGACTGCCTCACCGTCCTCCTTTTTTGTTGGTAGATAAAATTATTCACCTCGACGAAAATTCAGTGGTTGGCGTAAAATGTGTTACCATGAACGAAGGCTTTTTTGTGGGACATTTCCCCGAAGAACCGGTAATGCCAGGTGTTTTGCAAATTGAGGCCATGGCCCAGGTGGGTGGAATATTGGCACTTAAAGATTTGGAAAACCCTAAAGAATGGTCAACCTATTTCTTAAAGATAGATAACGTCCGCTTTAAACAAAAAGTGGTTCCGGGCGATACCCTGATATTCAAACTGGAATTGATTGATGGCTCAGCTGGTGCGAAACAAAGTTGCTGCAGTAACCGAATAAAGAACCTAACGAAAAGAAAAATGGAATATCCTTTAACTAACGTTCATCCGGAAGCAAAAATTGGTAAAAATGTGGTAATTGAACCGTTTGTTACCATCGAAAAAAATGTTGAAATTGGTGACAACTGTTGGATTGGAGCTAATGCTGTAATTAAAGAATATACAAAAATAGGAAACAATTGCCGAATATTCCATGGTGCCGTAATTGGAGCCATCCCTCAGGATTTAAAGTTTGTTGGCGAAATAACAACGGTAATTATTGGCGACAACACAACGGTGCGCGAATGTGCAACCATTAACCGGGGAACCTCGGCAAAAGGATCCACCCAGGTGGGTTCAAACTGCCTGCTAATGGCCTATTCACACGTGGCTCACGATTGCCGCATCAAAAACTATGTGATAGTGGGCAATGCCACCCAAATTGCCGGTGAGGTTGACATTGACGACCACGCCATTTTAAGTGGTGGAATTTTGGTTCACCAATTTGTTCGAATTGGCACCCATGTTATTGTTCAAGGCGGCTCAAAAATAGGAAAAGATATTCCTCCTTATATTAAAGCCGGACGCGATCCGTTGAATTTTGCCGGAGTAAATTCGGTGGGTTTGCGGCGTAGGGAATTTAGCAACGAACAAATTTATGCCATACAGGATGTTTATCGGACTATCTACCAGAAAGGGTTAAATACAACTCAAGCGCTAGAGGTTATTAAGGCAGAGCTGCCTGCTTCCAAAGAACGGGATGTAATAATTGATTTTGTGAGTAATTCAAAAAGAGGCATTATTTCCGGTGAATTTGCTGAATTATAATCCTTGTTTTATATAAAAAATTGAAACCCCTTCATTAAATTGTTGGGGTTTTTTGTTAACCATTGATTTAATTAAAAAAATTACATAAATTTGATTTTTACTTTACCCTAATTGAATCAATAACCTAAATGCCTTTTTTATGGAAGCCGGAAAACGAATCATTGTGCCTTGGGATTTTACCGAAAAAGCTGATAATGCTTTAGCTCATGCGGTAAAAATGGCAAAAGTACTGGATAATACCATTACCTTGTTGCACATCGTAAAAAAAGACAAAGAAATTGAAGAGGCGCAGGCCAAACTTAATGAAATAGCTGCCCAATCATCAGAAAAGTTCGGTGTTTCTATCAATACCGTAGTAAAAGAAGGTTCAATTTTTACCACCATTGGTGAATATACCAAAGAAAACGAAGATATTAATCTGGTTATCATGGGTACCCATGGAATGAAGGGTATGCAAAAACTTACCGGAAGTTGGGCATTAAAAGTCATTGTGAGCTGTTATGCTCCATTTATTGTAGTTCAAGATCCTCCGACTGAAAAAGTAAGCTATGATAAAATTGTTTTTCCAGTTAATTTTAAAAGTGAAAATAGAGAGAAACTAATTTGGGCCATTTATTTTGGAAAAATATTTAAAGCAAAAATCCATTTTATTAAACAGGAAGTAAGCGATAACAGTTTAGTTAAAAAAGTGAACCAAAACCTTACTTTTGCCCGCAAGTATCTGAGCAAATATAATGTGGATTACGAAATTGCTACTACAGCAAAGTCCGGCGATTTTGCAGAAAGCACTATCAATTATGCTAAAGAAATTGAAGCCGATATGATGCTGATTATGACTACGAAAAACATTGGAACCTTAGATTATGTGATGGGTGCCAGCGAACAGTTTATCATTGCCAATACAGCCCGTATTCCGGTAATGTGCGTAAACCCCCGTAAGGCTCAAAACTTTTCTTTGGGGACGTTCTAATAAACTTGTTGAAGTTACTTTAAGCCGCCCAAATTAGTGCGGCTTTTTTTTTATTCCTTTTCAGGATAAGCATTCCACCCTTGTGCCTTAATAATGGTGGACCCTTCTCCTTTTCCATACAGCCGAACATCCTCTTTTTTAGGAAGTATTTCTCCAATTACCGAGATTCCTGCAATACCCTGCAATTTTTCGGCATCGTTTGGATTAACCGTAAACAGCAATTCATAATCCTCACCCCCATTCATGGCTAAAAGGGTAGGATCTAAGTTTAATTCCTCTGCCACATTAATGGTTTGCACATCAATGGGTAATGAGCCTTCATTTATTTTAGCTCCGCAACCCGATTGCTTACATATATGAAGAATTTCGGAGGAGAGCCCATCGGAAATATCAATCATGGCTGTTGGGGTAATTCCGGCATTTTTCAAAGCTTCAAAAATGTCTCTGCGCGCTTCGGGTTTCAGCTGGCGTTCTAGCACATAGTCGTATGTGCTCATATCGGGCTGCGAATTGGGATTTACCAAAAACACTTCTTTCTCGCGCTTTAACAAGAGCAGTCCGGCATAGGCTGCCCCCAAATCGCCCGAAACGCAAATCAAATCGCCGGGTTTGGCGGTATTGCGGTAAACCGCTTTTCCTTTTTCCACTTCACCCAATGCCGTAATGCTTATAGTTAAACCGGTAACAGAACTAGTGGTATCGCCCCCAATTAAATCAACGTTGTAAAAGTCACAGGCCTTTTTAATTCCTTGATAAAGCAATTCAACGGCTTCCAACGAAAACTTGCCTGAAACGGCCAAGGATACCGTAATTTGTTTGGGTACGGCATTCATGGCATACACATCGGAAAGGTTTACCACTATGGCTTTGTAACCTAAATGTTTTAGCGGGGTATAAATTAAATCGAAGTGAACCCCTTCCACAAGCAAATCGGTGGTTACCACCAACTGCTTTCCGGAATAATCAAGCACGGCAGCATCGTCACCCACTCCTTTAATAGAGGAATCATGCTGAAGTTTTATATCTTTTGTTAACCGTTCTATCAAACCAAATTCTCCTAAATCTTTGAGTTGGGTGGTTGTTTTTTGCGTATCTGCCATTTTTTGAATTTTGGGCAAAGGTAATAGTTATTTTTAAATGGTTTTTTAATCCCTACAGCGACAATAATTCTTAAGGAGGAAATCGATTACCGTGATTTTAAGCATTCTATTTCTTCAAAACACAAAATCATTAAACAAAATTCCTTATTTTTCCTTTATAGTAAATCAACTCTTTCATTCACCTTTAAATGGATACCACTATGAAAAGAATAATCAGCATCACCTTTGCAACTTCGCTTATAATTGCCGCAATTGGATTTTCGGTCATGAATTCTTTTTCAAATCCCGAAACCCTGCTGAACTCAAAAGAAAATAAAGAGGCCTCGGAAAATTATAAAAACTATTGCGCGGGTTGCCATGGAAACAATCTGGAGGAATTTGTTGACCGTAAATGGGTGTACGGTTCCAGTGCCGACCAAATTGGGCAAATCATCACCAAAGGGATTGAAAGTGAGGGCATGCCAGGTTTTGGATCCTCTATGTCGTTGGATGAAGTAAAAGCCCTTTCGGAATATATTTTGGCCGATGTGAAATACAAAATTGAAAAAGTGGTTACTGGTTTAGAAATTCCCTGGGGATTGGAGTTTTTGGCCAACGGCGATTTGCTTATTGCCGAGCGGAATGGAACCCTATCGCGGTTTACTACTGAAAAAAAACTCCTTAAAATTGAAGGATTGCCTGATATCCGTGTGAAAGGCCAGGGCGGACTGATGGATTTAAAACTGCATCCCGATTATGCAAAAAACGGCTTTATTTATATTGCTTATAGCTATTTTGGCGAAAATGATAAAAATACTGGAAACACCGCCATCATCAGAGCCAAACTGAAAGGTAACCTGCTTACCAATATTACCCCCATTTACAAAGGAACACCGGCAGTAAGTGCTTCCCATCATTATGGCTGCAAAATGGAATTCGATCGTAACGGTTATTTATATTTTTCTATAGGCGACCGCGGCAACCACGATATGTTTCCACAGACACTCAACAATTCCAACGGAAAAATCCACCGGATTAAAGACGATGGAACCATTCCAGCCGACAATCCTTTTGTAAATACAGTAGGTGCCGAACCTTCGGTTTACAGTTATGGACACCGGAATCCCCAAGGATTAGCCATGCATCCAGTAACAGGTGAAATTTGGGAATCGGAGCACGGTCCGCGTGGAGGAGACGAAATAAACCTTATTAAACCAGGAAAAAACTATGGCTGGCCGGTGATTTCATTCGGAATCAACTATAATGGAACCATACTTACACCCGACACAGCTAAAACAGGTATGGAACAACCCATTACGTATTACATTCCATCCATTGCACCTTGCGGAATGACCTTTTTAACCGGCAACAAATACAAAGGTTGGGAAAACAGTTTACTGATTGGTTCCTTGCGGTTTGAATATTTGGAACGGTGCGTGATTGAGAATAACAAAGTGGTGAAACACGAGCGCTTGCTCGAAGGCATCGGAAGGGTGCGCAATGTTAAGGTAAGCCCCGATGGTTTTATTTATGTAGGTGTGGAAAACCCCGGCCGCATTCTTAAACTGATTCCGGTGAATGAATAAAACAGCTTGAGACATGCTTTCACGATTCTTATGGCTGGTTTTTTTACTATTTATTCAATATTGTGTATCCGCCCAAATTACCGGTACTGTTTATGATGCTGAAACGCTTGCCCCCTTATCGGAAGTGGTCATTACTAATGGAGCCCAGTATACCACTTCCGGTGAAAACGGTGCTTTTTACTTGGAGGCTGCGGCCGATACTCTATACCTTTCGCATGTGGGCTATTTGCCCGACACTCTTTTTGGACCATCACCAATTGGCAATCTTGAGGTTTATTTAATTCCGGCCATCACCCCATTGGAACAGATAGTGGTAAAATCAGGTATGAGCCGGTATAAACTGTTGCAGATGCCATCGAGTGTGAGTTTGCTTACAAAAAATGAAATGGCTGCTTCCTCAGGAATATCCTATGTGGAGAAATTAAATCAGTTACCAGGCGTTTTTGTGCACCAAGGAACGCTGAATACCAATAGAATAACCATCCGTGGGGTGGGTTCGCGAAGCCCATATGCCACAAACCGCATTAAAGCCTATTTTAACGAAATACCTCTGACCAACGGTGACGGGACTACTGAAATAGAAGACATCAATACTTCGGTAATCAACAACATAGAGGTTATGAAAGGTTCAAAATCGGCGTTGTATGGTTCCGGATTGGGAGGTGCTATTTTAATTGAAGGCAAAAACAATGTAGAGGAAGGCTGGCATGGAAGCGCCGCTTTGGAAACCGGGTCGTTTAAAACCCTAAAGCCGGAAGTATCCTTGCACTTTAAAAAATCCCACTGGTCGGTTTCTGCGGCTTATGCGCTCACCCAATCCGATGGTTGGCGCCAGAACAGTAATTACAAGCGGCACAATCTGAATTTATTATCCTCGTATCGGGGTAAAAACTCCACTACCGAAATCCTCATCCAGCTAATAAAAACCAAAGCTTACATTCCCAGTTCACTCAAAGAGTCTACCTTTGAACAGTCGCCGGATAGTGCAGCAGCCAACTGGCTTAGGGTTCAGGGATTTGAAGAATACACCAAAGGATTGATAGGCCTAAAACACGAACAGCAGTGGGGAGCCAAAGTTACCAATACTTCCGTCTTGTTTTCGAATTTCAAGAACAGCTACGAATCGCGCCCCTTTAACATTTTGAGCGACAACTCCAAAGGCATCGGATTCCGTAACGTTACGAAAATGGTTCTTGGAAAGGTTGACTTGCATGCGGGACTAGAATTTCTGTATGATTATTACAACTGGAGCATTTATGAAACCCTTTCAGGAACTCAGGGCCCCCTGCTGAACGAATTTGCCGAAGACCGAATTCCGTTAAATCTTTTCATGCAAAGCGGATACCGTTTTGAAAACGGCACATTGCTTGAGGCCGGATTAAGTTTCAATTTTCTCTCATATTCCCTAACCGACTTATCCAATTCCACGGTCGATTTATCGGGGCAGTATTCCTACAAACCCATATTTTCTCCATACATTGGCATCAATGTTCCCATAAAAAAGCAGTGGTTTTTGTATGGCTCCGTGAGTCACGGTTTTTCAGCACCTTCAGTTGAGGAAACGCTGATGCCTACTGGGGAAATCAACCCTGACTTAAAACCGGAAACGGGATGGAACCTAGAATCGGGTGTAAGGCTGCACACAAGCGAAGGTCAATTTTTTATGGAAGCCACTGTTTACCTGCTTTTGGTCGACAATTTGCTGGTTACCGAACGGCTGAGTGATGCGGTGTTTTATGGAAGGAATGCCGGATCGACCAATCACTCCGGTATTGAAGTAAGTAGCACCCTACGTTTAAATCGCAAGCAGCATTTCCACCTACCCCAGTTGATTGCGCAGGCAGCCTACAATTATTCGCATCCGGTTTTTACTCAATTTGTAACCGACGGAATTTCCTATAATGGCAATTATTTGCCGGGCATTCCCCAACATCATTTGTGGACTTCATTGCTTTTTCAATATAGGGCTGGATGGTTTTTAAGTACCCTGTTTCAGTTTACTGGAAGTCAATATCTGAACGATGCCAACACGGGGCAATACCACTCCTATTTCTTAAGCCACTTGAAGTTGGGTTACCTTACTAAAACCACCAAAAATTTGGACTGCGGAATTTCAGCAGGAATTAAAAATGTTTTCAACCTGTCGTATGCTTCCATGTTATTGGTTAATGCACCCTCGCCGGGTGGCACAGCCCCTCGGTATTACTACCCCGGTG
>JFJP01042986.1_pt1 | contig 11427 bp, 10 predicted proteins | sample 431651 | NCBI WGS metagenome assembly JFJP01 (sample SAMN02602958, study PRJNA72255) | Microbial mat metagenome, whole genome shotgun sequencing project. | biome: fresh water; feature: sink hole; material: water; isolation source: purple microbial (photo- and chemosynthetic) mats found in... | reverse complement strand
GATTTGCCTTAATAATGTAAACGAGGTTTGTTGCTGCCTTGGGTATAGTGGTATCGATAGAAATATCTTTAAATAATTGGATGTATTTAGAGAGATTTGTGAAGGTAACATATCTGTTTTTTAGCTTCCTTCCAAAATACCAACCATACATAATTGTGAAAAATATCACTGCAAGCAAAATTGTATACCAGCCTCCATCGTTGAATTTATAGAGGTTAGCCATTAAGAAACTTGTCTCGATTGTAAGATAAACTGAGAGAAAAAGCAAAACAATCCTGTGGTTAACTCCCTGCTGATATAAATAATAAGTAAGCAGAAATGTTGTCATCAACTCTGTAAGGGTAATAGCAAGTCCATAAGCTGCTTCCATGTTAGCAGATTCCCTGAAGAAAATAACTGAAACACTGCAGGCAGCCCAGAGATACCAGTTAACAAAAGGGAGGTAAACCTGACCTCTTACCTCTGTTGGGTTTTGGATCCTTACCTTAGGCCAGAAGTTGAGAGAAACTGCTTCCTTAACTATTGTAAACGAACCGCTTATAATAGCCTGACTTGCAATAATTGAAGCAGCAGTTGCAATTATAATTCCAGGAAGAAGAAACCATTCAGGCATAATTGCATAAAATGGATTCACTCCTTCCTCCGGTACTCCGTTTGTCAAAAGCCATGCTCCCTGCCCAAAATAGTTCAGCAGCAGCGAAACTTTCACAAAGATCCACGAAACTCGGATATTTTTTCTTCCGCAATGACCCAGATCAGCATAAAGGGCTTCTGCTCCGGTGGTACATAAAAATACAGCACCCAGAAGAATAAAACCACCGGGGTATTCCTGTAACAGACGATACCCATACACCGGGTTTAATGCCTTTAATATTTCAGGATATTCTATAAGTTTTGAAAACCCAAGTGTGGCCAGCATCAGAAACCACAGAACCATAATCGGACCAAAGGAACTCCCAACCAGGTTTGTGCCGAACTGCTGTATGAAAAACATGACAGCAAAAATTAACAATACAATAAGGACAACCGGAATATCAGGATTGAAAAGCTTTAATCCTTCAATTGAAGAGGTGACAGTTATCGCCGGTGTAATAACTCCATCGGCCAGCAATGCTGCTGCTCCAACCATTGTCAATAAAGCAGCCCATGTTGCCTTCCGCCTCATAAGTGCAAATAGTGCGAGAATACCACCCTCTCCTTTGTTGTCGACCCTGAGTGCTATTAAAATATACTTGGTGGTTGTCTGAAGTGTCAGTGTCCAGAAGATACATGACAGAGCCCCGAAGATGAGAAGTTCGTTGAATTCAGCACCACCCCTGACAATTGCCTTCATCACATAAAGCGGGCTTGTACCCAGGTCGCCGAATACAATTCCAAGGGTAACTAAAACTCCGGCAAATGAGAGTTTAGTGATATCCAGATGCTTGCCCTTCCCTTCCATATTTCTCCTTTGATATCTACCGGTAAAATTTGAAACAAAAACGGATAAAGTTAGTAATTATAAAGATTTTAGATGGGGCCGACAGGCAAATATTTTCAATTGGTTTGTTTATAGTAATTTACGACAAGCGCAACAACCTGATTGTAGTTTTCGACTCCCGATTTAATATTGTTTGCCTTCAGGTAGGCATCATTCACTGCCGAGTGCACATCATCGAGTGTCTTGTTCTGCAAAGACTCATAATAATCGCGTCTGAATATCAGGTCTTTTATAACCCTTCTGTCAATTTTCCCCAGATAAGTTCTGTAGTCACTGAAACCAGAGGCATCGTTCAAAAAATAGAGCAGCATCATCAGATAAGCTGAATACCTCAAACGCTGATCATCTGATTCCGTGCAAACCACATATGAAATAAGATTCGCCTCAGCTTCACTGCCGATGCCGAACTGATGAGCTTTTTCGTGGGCGGATGAAAATGGATAGTCCATAGGCAGAACCAGTGAATTAAGATGAACCTCGTTGAAGAAAGGACCAAAATAGCCGCTCATTCCTGATTTGGCAATATGTTCACTGAAGATCATCTTCTTGACACGACGTGTTCCTCCGGGATATACCAGTCCAAGTTTATAGCTGTTTTCTGCAAAGGAGTTTTCCGTAAGTGAATCAATATCAGATGTGCCCGAAGAATCAATATTAATGTAACACAAATTGGCCCTGAAAATGACAGTGTCGAGGACAGATCTGAATTCCGCCTCATCAGTTTCAGTTTTCTCCCACCCCAGGCGGGTTGAAATATCTGGTCTGAAATAGTTATAACCCCACGAAAAATACAACCAGATATACATCAGTGAAACAGCCTGTATTAATCTTAGAAAAAAAATCCCAATAGTGATTTTCCTGATAATAACAAGAATAATTCCGGCAATCAGAAGCAGTATTAGTGATGTCCAGAAAACATCCCATACCGAAAATGGTATTAATCCACTGAAACCGGAAAGTAACCGGGCAATAACCGGATATAAAGTTTTGGAATAATGTGATTCAACAAATCCGGGATGGTTTGCAGCCAGACGTGTTGATAGAAAAACAATTACCGCAAATATTACAGGTAAAAAGCTTAAGTTGAACCGTAACCAATTATATTCTTTTATTTTTCTTTTCATTTAGTGTTTTTTCTGACGCTAACCTGACTGCCGGCAGTGTAAAGCTTCACGATAAAGGTAACTGTTTAGATTTAAAAAACGGGCATCATCAGAATTCACCTTTTTAATTGTCAAACCCCCTTCCCATCCTTCCCCCACGGGGGAAGGAGCAAAACCTTTCCCCCTTGGGGGAAATTAGAAAGGGGGTTAAAAAAAAGATAAAGAACATAAAGATATTTGTCGCTGAAATTCTGAAGGATAACACATCAGGAAGGTTAGTGGCAAAAGAATTAATACCGTATCTTTAACCCTAATCAAAATCAACTATAAAAACCTTCAACTGCATTATAAAATGGTAATAAAAGTTCATATAAAATACCTGTTTTTAATATTTATTTTATCGATAACTTATTCTTTATCAGGACAGCTGAAAACAGGGAGAATCATACCTATAATTATGATGATGTATTCAATTATATTAAGCCTGTCGTATCTGAAGCCGATATTGCAATTGCCAATTTTGAAGTTACGCTGGGAGGGCCTCCTTACATGGGTTATCCGCAATTCAGCTCTCCGGCAGCATTGGCCGGGGCAGTGAAAAATGCCGGATTCGATTATCTTGTTACTGCCAATAATCATTCGGCCGACAGAGGGAAAAAAGGAATTCTGGGTACAATAAACCGACTCGACAGTCTCGGAATTCCTCATACAGGAACATTTACTGATGCGGCAGCCAGAGATTCTATTTACCCCATGATGATTAATTACAAAGGAACATCAATAGCCCTTCTTAATTACACCTATGGCACAAATGGAATAAAAGTACCCGATCCTGTAATTGTAAATATTCTGGATAAAAATGTGATAACCACAGATATTGCAAATGCAGTCAGTAAAAATGTAGATATAATTATTCTATTTCTTCACTGGGGAACCGAGTACGATACTATACCTTCAAAATCACAAACTGACCTGGCAAGTTATTTTTTCTCACTTGGAGTTGACCTTGTAATCGGTTCACACCCGCATGTGCTGCAAAAAATGGTATGGGCTAAGAATCAGGATGGAAAAAAGGATGGTATAGCTGTTTATTCCCTGGGAAATTTTGTTTCAAATCAGCGCAGGGCAAAGACCGACGGAGGCGCAATTGTCAAAATTGAAATGTCGCTTTCAAACGATAAATATATTATTAGTAATGCAGGCTATTACCTGACATGGGTGTACACTCCAATAGAAAAGTACAGGAAAAAATACTTCATACTGCCCGCTTCCTCTTTTGAAAACAGAGCTTCCTTCTTTACAAACCCATCAGATTATGCGAAGATGAAAACTTTTCTAAAGGGTTCAAGGGAGCTTCTTTACAAGCAGAACACCGGAATCAATGAATATATCTTCAATGGAACCGGATGGTTATTGTACAATTAATAAAAGAACAGAGGGGACAATAAATAAGTAGTACTCAACCTGAATAATATCAGTTTTTATAAATATTATTGCATAAATATTGATCATATTTACAGTTGATACCTAACATATGAATGATTCAATAGCACTACTTTCAGTAACAGCTGTCTCCCTCGGGTTTATTCACACTATTCTCGGGCCTGATCATTACCTGCCGTTTATACTTCTCGGACAGGCAAAACAGTGGTCAACAAAAAAGACAATGGTGATTACATTTTTATGTGGTCTGGGTCATGTGTTAAGCTCTGTAGTACTCGGACTTATTGGCATCGCTGTTGGAGTCAGTGTTTCGAAACTTGTGGCGGTTGAATCGTTCCGCGGGAACATAGCCGCATGGCTCTTTATTGCTTTCGGTCTTATTTACATGGTAATCAGCATTAAAAACCTGATTAAGGACAGCAGGCATGTCCATTCCCATAATCATATAGGCGGAGAACATCATGTGCACGAACACGATCATCATCACGGACATTCTCACTTTCACCAGAGAGATGCTGTTAAGACTACCCCGTGGATTCTTTTTCTGATTTTTGTTTTTGGTCCGTGCGAGCCGCTTATACCTTTGCTGATGTATCCGGCCGCTGAAAGCAATATTTCAGGTGCTGTTTTAGTATCAGTTCTCTTTTCTGTTACAACAATAGCCACAATGATGGGTGTTGTACTTGTGTTCAAACTCGGACTCAATAACATAAACCTTAAACCAATCGAGAAATACAGTCACCTGATTGCAGGTTCTATGATACTTTTCTCCGGACTTGCAATTCAGTTTTTAGGGCTTTAGTAGTCTGTTTCTCATTTCAGTTCATTTAAATCAGTTTGTTATGACAGGAATAATTGAATTAGATGCTTTCCTTTTTGGTATTATAAGTGCCGTATCTCTTCCCCTTGGAGCCATGCTGGCTCTTAAATGGACACCCAAACCAAAGGTGCTTGCGTCGATGATGGCTATCGGAGCCGGTGCTCTCCTAGCTGCATTAACTATTGATCTGGTGGCAGTCTCGGTCGACAAAGGACACTTCTATCCGCTGGCAATAGGAATGATAGCGGGTGGCATTTTCTTTGTCATACTTAACTCAATTGTAAACAGTCAGGGTGGCTTTCTGCGAAAAACTGCCACAATTCTTACACATATTACCGCAAAACAATCGAAAAGGCAGAAGAAACTCTTTCAGCGTTTAAGCAAAGTGAAGTTTTTTCACAACATCACACCTGCACAGGCTCAGCTGATTATACCCTATCTTCACAGATTCCAGTATCGTCAGGGCAAGATAATGGTGCATGAAGATGACCCGGGCGATCTGTTCTTCATAGTTGAAAGTGGTAGTGCGATTGTTATGGATGATAAAAACAACAATGTTGTCAATATCCTTCATCCAAATGACACCTATGGTCTTGTAGAATTAATGACCGGAATAACGCATAATTATAATGTGGTTGTGAAGGAAGACATGCATGCTTGGGTCATAAACAAGGAATCACTCGACCGTATCATTTCTCTGAATCCTGCACTTGCAAAAGAAGTTAAGGACCTGGTAACTGAGAAGATCCACCTGCTTGAAATTACAAACGAAATACCTTCAGAAAAGGCAGAAAACTGGTACAAGGAAGCGCTGAATCACTTTGAAGAAAAAAAATCACTTATTACCCAGTCAGATGTAACTGAAGAGGTAAAAGAACATGGAAATGCCTCGCTGGCAATCTGGATGGGCATCATGCTCGATGGCATACCTGAATCTATCGTTATAGGTTCAAGCTTGTTGCTTCATCCGACTATGAGTCTCTCACTTCTGGCAGGCCTTTTCCTCTCAAACTTCCCCGAAGCCCTTTCCAGTTCAGTGGGTATGAAAAAACAGAAAATGTCAAATACAAAGATCCTTTTAATGTGGTCGTCAATAATGATAGTTACAGGACTGGGAGCTTTCTTTGGAAATATATTCTTTGAAAATGTTGACCCGATGGTTTTTGCACTGGTAGACGGTATGGCTGCAGGTGCCATGCTTACTATGATAGCCGAAACAATGCTTCCCGAAGCATTTCATATTGGCGGATCAGTTACCGGGCTTTCGGCACTTGCCGGTTTCCTTGCAACTTTGCTTTTTAAGGTGCTTTGATTCCTGTAGTTTTCAACCCCCTTCCCTGCCTTCCCCCAGGGAAGAAGCTACAACAAAGCTTTTCCCCCACGGGGGAAACGGGAAAGGGGTAATTAAGTGAGATTAAATTACTAGATTTGCATAAAATAGAGGTTAAGGATGAATTACGATTACAATACACAGCGGAAGAGGATGGCATTACCTGAATATGGCAGGAATGTTCAGAAGATGGTTGATCATATCAAAACCCTGGAAGACAGGGATGAAAGAAACCGTGCAGCAAAGACAATTATATCAATTATGGGTAACCTGAACCCACATCTTCGTGATATCGGAGATTTTAAACACAAACTGTGGGACCATCTTGCACTTATAGCAAATTTTGAACTTGATATTGATTCACCATATCCTGTTCCGGAGCCGTCTAAATTTGTCGAGAAACCAAAACAGGTACCTTACAAACAGGGTGATATCAGATTCCTGCATTATGGCAGAATTATTGAACTGATGATTGCTGCTGCTTCTGACATGGAAGATGGCGATGAAAAAGAGTATCTTACAACTCTGATTGTTAATCAGATGAAAAAATCATACATCACCTGGAACAGGGGTCAGGTAGCAGATGCTGTTATAATTGGCGACATGAAGCTTCTTTCGAGAGGCAGACTCAAAATGACCGACGGTGTAAGAATTCTTGAGGTAAGGGAACTTATTCCTCCTGTAAAAAGAAAGCCAATGGGTAAACCTCATGGTAAACAGCAGGGAGGCAAACCATTCATGAAGAAGAAAGTACACGGAAGACGTTGATGGGTACATTCATTGTTAACGGAGGAAAAACACTGAAAGGTGAAATAACACCTCAGGGAGCAAAAAACGAAGCCCTGCAGGTAATATGCGCGGTTCTCCTTACTCCCGAAAAAATAACAATAAAAAATATTCCTGACATCAGCGATGTCAATAAACTAATTGAACTTATTGGTTCAATGGGCGTAAAAGTTACACGCGAGACAGATTCAGTAACATCATTTGAAGCACAAAACGTCAATCTCGATTACCTCCAGACAAGTGAATTCAGGGCACAGAGCTCAAGTATAAGAGGATCGCTTATGATTGTCGGACCTCTTCTTGCAAGATTTGGAAAAGCGTTTATACCAAAACCGGGCGGAGATAAAATTGGCCGCCGCAGAGTGGATACTCACTTCATCGGTTTTCAAAAACTGGGAGCGAAATTCGAATTTGACTCCTCCGATCCTTTTTATAAAGTCGAAGCCCCTGAACTTACAGGAACATATATGCACCTCGACGAGGCTTCCGTTACCGGAACAGCAAATATTATTATGGCTGCCGTACTCGCCAAAGGAAGAACAACAATTTACAACGCAGCTTGCGAACCCTATATACAGCAGCTATGCAGAATGCTTGTTTCAATGGGTGCAATAATAACAGGCATAGGATCAAATCTGCTTTACATCGACGGAGTAAAATCACTTTCAGGCTGTACTCATACTATCCTTCCTGATATGATCGAAATTGGCTCATTCATCGGAATGGCGGCCATGACGGGATCAGAAATAACTATAAAAAACACAGGCTACGATAACCTCGGTATTATACCAGATGCATTCCGGCGTCTGGGAATAAAACTCGAGAGAATAGGCGACGATATCTACATTCCCGGTCAGGATCATTATGAAATAGAGACCTTTATCGACGGTTCAATAATGACTATTGCAGATGCTATCTGGCCTGGACTCACCCCCGATCTTCTGAGCGTATTTCTTGTAACTGCAACCCAGGCAAAAGGGGCCGTTCTTATTCATCAGAAAATGTTCGAGAGCCGTCTCTTCTTTGTCGATAAACTGATCGACATGGGAGCCCAGATAATCCTTTGCGATCCTCACAGAGCGACTGTTATCGGACAAAACAAAATGATACGCCTGAAAGGAACAGTTATGACATCACCTGATATCAGGGCAGGAGTTGCACTCTTAATAGCTGCACTATCAGCTGAAGGTAAAAGTGTGATTCACAATATTGAACAAATCGACAGAGGCTATCAGAATATCGATCAGAGGCTAAACGCACTGGGGGCCGACATTACAAGAACAATTTAAGAAAGGCGTTACGGCGTTACGGCGTTACGGCGTTAAGGCATTATGGCGATATTGGTTTTGGCTTTGCCGTTATGCCGCAACGCCGTTACGCCGTCATGCCGTTATGCTTTTACGCCGCTATGCCGTTACGCCGTTACGCCTTGCTTTTTCTGTCAATTTGTCCACATGACGTCCTTGGCAGGCATTTTGCTTGGGTTTCTATCGTAAACAGAAATATTATCAATTATGCTGAAGAAAAAACACAGGGAACAGGAAGCAACTGAGGGGAAAGTTCATTCTGAAACTACTGATAATAAGGCACATAATAACAATACAAATAGTGCTTCCGATTCAAAATCTGAAAATAATACTGCAATGGATTCTGAAGAAGGCGGAACATATACTACTTCATTTGAATCTAAAAATGCTGACAAATCAAACAGGGATATAAAAGCTGTTGAGGAAAAACTGGCAGAAATGCAGGATAAATACATCAGGCTTTCAGCCGAGTTTGATAATTACAGAAAAAGAACTCTTCGCGAAAAAATAGATATCTCGAAATACGGAGCTGAGAACCTTCTTCTTAAGCTTCTTCCCGTTATGGATGACTTCGACAGAGCGTTAAAACATATGGATGAAGCCACCGACTGTACTTCAATGAAAGCCGGCATTGATCTGATTTACACTAAATTCAGTGAATTTCTCAAGCAAAACGGGATCTCCGAAATTGAATCACTTAATAGCAGCTTTAATGTCGATATTCATGAAGCAGTGGCAAAGGTAGCAGTTCCGGAGGACGAAAAAAAAGGTAAAGTTGTTGATGTCCTTCAAAAGGGATACTATCTTCAGGATAAGGTGCTGAGATTCTCGAAAGTTGTTGTCGGTGAGTAGGCAAAGAAAAATATTTTAGTGGCTAAGTAGTAAAAATAAAACAGGATGAGCAAAAGAGATTATTATGAGATACTTGGAGTTTCTAAGGAAGCCACTAAGGATGAAATTAAAAAAGCCTACAGAAAACAGGCTCTGAAATTTCATCCCGACAAAAATCCGGGAGACAAAAAGTCGGAAGATAATTTCAAGGAAGCTGCCGAGGCTTATGAGGTGCTCAGCAACGATGAGAAAAAAGCACGCTATGACCGTTATGGCCATGCCGGAATGGGTAACTCGGGAAGCAACTTCAACGGCCAGAATATGACAATGGACGATATCTTCTCATCGTTCGGCGATATATTCGGCGATGCTTTCGGAGGATTCGGAGGATTCAGTGGCGGAAGACGCGGGAAAAGAGTAAACAAGGGAAGTAACCTCAGGGTAAAGGTAAAGCTCAATCTTCAGGAAATTGCACTTGGTGCGGAAAAGAAAATAAAAGTAAGCAAATACGATACCTGCGATTCATGCAGCGGAACAGGTGCTGCCGACTCATCAAGTATGTCGACATGCACAACCTGCAGGGGATCGGGACATGTAACAAGGCTTACAAACACAATGCTCGGTCAGATGCAGACTACTTCCGTCTGCCCTTCATGTGGCGGCGAAGGAAAAACAATAACTAAAAAGTGTACAACCTGCTATGGCGAGGGAATTGTCCAGAAAGAGGAAGTAATCAAAATAAATATCCCCGCCGGTGTTGGAAAAGGAATGCAGATGACTGTTGGCGGAAAGGGTAATGCCCCAAGAAGAGGCGGTGTCAACGGCGATCTGCTTGTTGTAATCGATGAAGAGGAACATCCCGAACTTATACGAGAAGGGAACGACCTTATATATAATTTATTCGTCAGCATTCCTGACGCCATACTCGGAACTCATGTTGAAGTACCGACTGTGGAAAACAATGTAAAAATCAAAATAGAACCAGGCACTCAGCCCGGTAAAATACTGCGCCTCAGAGGCAAGGGACTGCCCGAAGTTAACGGCTATGGCAGAGGTGACCTGCTTGTCAATGTTAATGTATGGATCCCCAAAGCAGTTAATAAGGATGAACTTAAGATCTTCGAAAAATTCAGGGATTCTGATTCATTTATTCCTGCTCCCGATAAAAACGATAAGGGCTTTTTCGAGAGAATGAGGGGCTATTTCGAATAGAAAACCCTTCCTGTCCAAATTCCTAAGGGAACCTCAACAAAAAAAGGTTTAACCGCAAAGGACACAAAGTCAAAGCAAAGGACACAGAGTTAACAAATTGCAAATAAGTCCTTTGCGTTCTTTGCGTAATTTCTTTGCGCCCTCTGCGGTTAAAGAGAAACAACATGTTATAGTTTTGATGCGGAGATTCCCCGAGATTATTTATATTTACATGTCTATATAAAAAAACATATAAATTATTTCCTTATGGCACTTTTTGAAGCAAAGAATGTCACAAAACAATATGGCAGTCATCTTGCACTCGACAACGTAAGCATTTCTGTTCCGGAACAATGCATATACGGACTGCTTGGTCCTAACGGAGCCGGAAAAACAACACTCATAAGAATTATAAACCAGATTACCGGTCCCGATTCGGGTGAATTATTCCTTAATGGCAAAAAACTAATGCCAGACGATGTTCAGTTTATCGGTTATCTTCCTGAAGAGAGAGGTCTGTACAAAAAGATGAAGGTCGGCGAACAGGCTTTATACCTTGCTCAGCTGAAAGGTCTGTCAAAAGCGGAGGCAATGAGAAGACTTAAATACTGGTTCCAAAAACTCGACATTGTCGACTGGTGGGGCAAAAAAGTCGAAGAACTCTCAAAAGGTATGGCACAGAAAGTTCAGTTTGTGACAACCGTCTCATACTATAAAGAATGAAATTCTGTTTCTTCGTGAAAGAGGGGCTACAATCATTTTCTCAACACATAACATGGAGTCGGTTGAAGAACTTTGTGACAACATCACACTCATTAATAAATCAAAAACTATCCTGGAGGGAAGTGTCAAAGAGATAAGAAGCAGGTGGGCTGCTAACGAATATGACCTGGTTATAGCCGGCGACATTAAGATTGAAGGAAATGGTCACTACAATATCCTCAACCAGCAAAAGGATAGCGACAGGAGTATTGTCAGGCTTAAGACTACCAGTGGAATTACTACAAATGATATCCTTCAGACTGTTATGAGATCGGCAAATGTAATTTCATTTAATCCTGCTCTTCCCTCGATGAATGAAATATTCATCAGAGTAGTTGAAGCAAAGAATTAACCCTATATTTAACACATTAACC
>JFJP01011424.1_pt1 | contig 11429 bp, 14 predicted proteins | sample 431651 | NCBI WGS metagenome assembly JFJP01 (sample SAMN02602958, study PRJNA72255) | Microbial mat metagenome, whole genome shotgun sequencing project. | biome: fresh water; feature: sink hole; material: water; isolation source: purple microbial (photo- and chemosynthetic) mats found in... | reverse complement strand
GAAACTATTCGTCAGAAATATCAGTTGCCCCCGCAATTCATCCTCCATGTTGGCACGATTGAACCCCGTAAAAACCTAAGCCGTTTGTTAGATGCCTTTCAGCCACTCCTCACCGATTGGCCTGAGTTGAAATTAGTTTTCATTGGTAAAAAGGGCTGGCTCTATCAAGATTTTTTCAGCCATTTACAAGCCCTGGGGCTAGAAAACCAGGTTATTTTCCCTGGCTTCGTGGCGGAGGCCGATTTGCCCGCCATTTATCAACTCGCTACAGTGTTTGCCTATCCTTCGTTATATGAAGGGTTTGGCCTGCCACCGATTGAGGCGATGGCCTGCGGTACGCCCGTTATTTGTAGTAATAGTTCTAGTCTGCCCGAAGTGGTCGGCGAGGCGGGTTTATTGATTGACCCGTTAGATACTGCCGCTTTACATCAAGCCCTGCGTCGTGTTTTGGCCGATGAAACATTGCGTCATGATTTACATCAACGGGGCTTGGGGCAAGCCGCCCGTTTTTCATGGCAGCGCGCTGCCGCCGAGTTAATGACGGTTTATGGCGATTTAGCTGGCAATGTAAGAGATTAGGACGCGGATAGACGCGGATTTTTAAAAACTAAAAGAAAAATCCGCGTCTATCCGCGTAAATCCGCGTCCCATTATCTCACATTTCGACGCGGTTGTAATGGTGGCAGATGATATTGTAATTCGGCGATAGGTTGCCCCCGTAATAAATGTTCTTCCACAATGCGCCGCAGCCCCGCCTCATCTACCTGGCGATACATGACCCCATCAGGATGCACCATGAGAATCGGCCCACTGTGGCATACATTCAAACAATTCACTAGCTGATAACGGATCGATTCGGGGTTGTCTAGGCCATGTTGGGCTAATAAGGCGAGCAATTTCGTTTCAAGTCGTAAGGCTTGGGCGCGGGCAACACACTCGCCGCGTCCGCATAAGAGTAGGCGATATTTTGGTTTAGGTAAGGGGTTGGTCATAATTTTAATTACTTGGGCAATAGTAGCCTTATTTTCCTAATATTTTCTGCACAATTTGGCTCAGTTGGGGTAAATCTTGGGTTGCTGTTTCCCAAATAGTGGCCTCATCTACGCCAAAATAGTGATGAATCAATTTATCTCGCATTCCCGCCATAACTCGCCAGGAAATTTCAGGGTGATTGTCCCGAAATGATGATGGCAGTTGTTTGGTTGCTTCACCAATAATCTCCATTGCTCGAATGACGGCAAAAAAGGTTTTTTCATCATTAACAAACTGTTCATAATCCATTTGGCCTATAAACTGGGCGACTTTTTTAGTCGCTCCTAAAATATCTTCCAAATAATCAATGTAAGTGCGTTCTTGAGTCATCTATCCGAACCACCTCAGCCAAAATTTGTTGACCTATTCTTGGTTTTAGCCCTTTTTCCATCACTAAATCTACCTTTACCCCTAATATGTCAGTGAGATAGTTTTCCAACTCCATAAATTTAAATAAACCAATAGGCTTATGAAAAGTAACTAAAACATCTAAATCACTATCAAGGCGTTGTTCTTGCCGTACATACGACCCAAATAAACCCAATGATTTTACCTGATATTGCTCATGCAGTAGGGGAATTTGTTGTTGCAATTGGTTAATGAATAGGGCTAGGTTTGCTTTTTTCATAATGACCTCACTTTTGTTGTTATGTTTGGCCTCAGTAAATGCTCAATAAAATTGTAGCATGACTCTAGGCTATAAACAAGCCTTAATTCACCTGTGCGTTCCTGAAATGAGGTGAAGTAAGTTAGTTTTTATTTTTAGCGTTAGAATTTGTAAAAAAATAAAATAAATTACAATGAAAAAAATCAGGATGATTATTTTATCCAATACAATTTTTTTGTGATAAGATTTAATCTTATGGATTGAGATAGAATCAAAAAGAGGTACATTATGGCTAATGAAAATATTTTGCTTAATGAAGCAAAAAGTAGATTGAATGAAATATTAACTCGCCTTAGAGGTCAATTAAATGAACTTGAAAGCCAAGGCGTGATTACTAAATTAGATGGGCAAAAATTAGCCCTTGATGCGACTCAAAGTGCCAATGCAATTAAGAATGCTTTAGAGCAACCTAATTATCCTATTCATATGCAAAAAGAATTAATAAACAGATTGATAATTCAATTTGAAAGCTCTGCTGATAACATTCTTACTCAAGCTAGAAGTAAATTATATAGCCCTGAACGTATCCAAGAACGACTATTAGGGATTGAGCAAAAAGTTATTTCAAGGTACAGTGCTTCTGTTAATAAATGGGTCAGTACTAACCCCAAAATTATAGCACAGATTCGTAAAGAATTTACTCGTAAAATACGCTCTCTTATTGAAAATCAGCAGCATGATTTTTCTTTAGTAGAAATGCAGTTACAAAATTACGAACAAGTAATTGTACATTTGTTGGAAGAACAACTTCCTAAACTAGTAAATTTACAAGATTTTGACTCTAAGCAGGCGCAAGAAGATGGCTCAAAATTACAAGAAAGTGAACTTGAGCAAGAAAAAAAAGTGTCTCTTGAAGATGAAATAGTTGATAAAGAGACATCACAAAAAAAACAAAATTCCGTTGGTTTTTTCAAAAAAGTTAAAACATTCATAACAGGAGAATAAACTGTGTCCCAAACCAATTTAACAATTTCAGGTAATAATGGTGGAAGTTTATCTTTAACCATAAATGACGCTTTTGATTTGATTTTGAAAAGCCCACAAGTAACGCAACTATTTGCTAGAGCAGTTGCTAGAGTGGCAACCAACTTTGTAGGAGGAGCCGTAAGTGAGATAATTGTTACAATTGGTCAAAATATAGATCGCGTAGATTATCAACTATATGGACAAAAACTTGAACTTAATATTGCTAAACTAGATAAAGCCACAAGTTTATGTGCAAAAGCTGTAATAGATAACGAGGCAAATCCAAACATTCCTGAAAATTTCAAACGGGAATATAAAGCCAGACTTGAGACACTATTTTTTGGTGAAATGGAAAAACTTGTACCTTCACGGAGATAATTACCCATGTACAATCAAAATAATGACCTAATTGTACGAGAATATAATAATACTCTCGTAATTAGCGAAAATCAGAATGGCGTTATTGTTACCTTAATGAGAATCACTGTAGGTGTAATAACACAAACAGAACTAGCCTATTATGAGGCCAATCTTAAAGGTAGAATAAAACAAATTGAAGCAGATTTAATACTCAAATACTTTTATGGTTTGGAGTAGCTACCATGTCTTCATCGGCTTTTTGGTCATTATTGTGTTGTTCTTTTATAGTTAGGACTTACGCAAAAAGGCAAAATCCCCCCTCCCCCCCCTCAGTCCCCCCCAAAGGGAGGGAAGTTTCACTCCCTCGCCCTGTGGGAGAGGGTCGGGGTGAGGGTTCTGCGTAAGTCCTAATAGTATTACCTATCCCATTAGGTTTTTTTTGGGTTTACATTTATCGTAATCGCCGTGAGTTTGATCTTCCAGACTGGTTATCTGGTATTTTAGCTCAAGGTATAATATCAGGACATAACATTGATAGAGGCACGGCAAAAGAGGATGATTATGCCTTTATTATCATAGCTACCTTTGTTTCCGTGCTAACTATCTTTTGTTCATCTGTATTTTGCCTCTCTTTGTTGCGTAGTTGAAATAATCTTTTGCTTAATATACCTAACTAAAAGCCGTTGGTCTCATATTGAGACCAACGGCTTTGACGTTAATGGTTTATTTTGTAATGGTATATTCAAACCACTGTAAACGCGGCCCATCAAACACAACGGGTACTGCGTTCAATACATTTCGCCCTAAAATACCCCAAGGTTGGTCAATCAACAAAAATTGTCCACGAAAGGTACGCTGGCAAAAAATAAGTTCTAATTGTACCATCTCGGCTAAAGTTGCATGACCATCAAAACCCTGTAATTCATATTGTTTGTTAGCGATAGGCTGTAAATTTAATTTAGCCACAACCGCTTGTGGTACCAACGTTATATCTGCTCCCAAATCAATTTGCATGGGTACATTTAGCCATTCATTTTTACCATAGCGCAAAGTTACATTTGCCACAGGTGCAGGTGGCTCAAAATCAATAGCGTTATAGGGAGTCATTCGGTTGACTCCGCAATAATTTCTAGCTTAAAATCAGCCATTTGGTTACGATGAACTAAATGGGGGCTGGCAATACGCATCACGTTTTGTTTTGGTAGGGGGACATCAATAGTTGCAGTTGGGGTCGATTCTAGGGGTGAGCTAAACCAATCCACTCTCGTTTTGAGGAAAAGGGCAAATTCTGCCAACACTTTTAAGCTATCTAACGGTAAATTATCCAATATAGAAATAATTTGAGATTTAAGGGTTTGTGTTTCTTGCATGGTTGATTGCCTCCTTAAGCCAAGATTCTACCACAATAAAATGTCATTGCCAACTTAACCTAAAAACAAGGCTTTTACAACTTGCTTGCCAACTCTGCCCGATGCTTGTATAATTATGTCAAGTAAAATGACTCCGCAATTTTTAGCCGCACTCACCCAAATAGGCCAACCTTATCAACTCCATGAGCCTCTCGCCCAACACACCACCTTTCGGCTCGGTGGCCCTGCCCAAATTTGGCTGGCCGCGCAAAGTGTGACCGCGTTAGTTCAGGCGGTGCAGTTGGCTCGTGAGTATGCTGTCTCGTTCTTCATTCTCGGTGGCGGGGCGAATTTGTTAATCAGTGATAATGGCTTTGCGGGGCTGGTGATTCAAAACCGTACCAGTCGGGTGCAATTTCCCGAAATAAACGCTGCTTCATCTTCCGTCACCCTAACCGTTGATAGCGGCGTAATTTTGCCTAATCTGGCACGGCGGTGTGCCAAGCGGGGCTTGGCGGGGCTAGAATGGGCGGCGGGGGTGCCAGGGACGATTGGTGGCGCGGTGGTTAATAATGCGGGGGCTTACGGGAGTGATATAGCTCACGATTTATTACGGGCAGAGCTACTCAGCCCCACAGGTGAACGGGTGTGGCAGGCCGCAGATTGGTTTGAGTATCGTTATCGTTGGTCACGTTTGAAGGGGCAGGCCAGCCATGAAACGGCATGGGTGGTGTTGCAAGCCGAGTTACAATTAGCTGTCGCGCCTGTGGCGGAGGTGGAGCAGCGACTCGCCGATTTTAACACTCGGCGCAAAGCCAGCCAACCACCAGGCGCAACGATTGGTAGCATGTTTAAAAACCCGCCAGGTGATTATGCGGGGCGATTGATTGAAGCGGTGGGTTTGAAAGGGTATCGTTACGGGCAAGCGCAAATTTCGCCGATTCATGCCAATTTCTTTCAAAATTTAGGCAGGGCTACGGCCACGGAAGTATATCATTTAATTACCACCGCGCAACAGGCAGTGGCTCAAAAATTTAACATTCAGTTAGAATTAGAAGTCGAGGTCATCGGTGAGTAAAATTCGGGTAGGGGTCATATTTGGTGGGCAAAGTGGCGAGCATGAGGTCAGTTTGACTTCGGCGCAAGGTATCATGGCCGCGATGAATCGTGATAAATATGAAATTGTGCCGATTGGTATTACGAAATCAGGCCAATGGCTAACGGGTAATGACGTTCATCGGCAATTATTAGAAATGGCGGCGGCTCACCCCATGATCGCGCCAAAAATTCAGCCTCCCGCCCAAGCCCTAACCTTAACCATGCCGCAAATAGGCCCATTAGACGTAGTTTTCCCTGTATTACATGGTACTTTTGGCGAAGATGGCACGGTGCAAGGCTTATTTGAATTGTTAGGCATCCCTTACGTGGGTTCAGGGGTCGCGGCGAGTGCGGTCACGATGGATAAAGCCCTGAGCAAAGATATTTTCCGTTCACATGGTTTGCCGATTGTAATTCACCGAGTCTTTTTGCGCCAACAGTGGCAACAAAACCCTGATACAATTATTACTGAATGTGAAGCCGCCATGCCTTATCCCATGTTTGTTAAGCCCGCCAATTTGGGCAGCAGCGTGGGCGTGCATAAAGCCAAAAACCGTGACGGTCTGCGGGCGGGCTTAAGCGATGCGGCGCGGTATGACCGTAAATTAATTGTTGAACAGGGATTAGATGCCCGCGAAATTGAGGTCAGTGTTCTGGGCAATGACCACCCCATCGCCTCCCTCCCTGGTGAAATTATCCCCTCGCGCGAGTTTTATTCCTACGCCGCCAAATACCTCGACCAAAGTTCTGAACTCCTCATTCCCGCCCCCGTTAGCCCAGAATATGTTGAATTATTTCAAAAATTGGCCGTCATGGCCTTCCAAGCCCTTGATTGCGCGGGGCTGGCGCGCTGTGATTTTTTGTTAGATAAGCAGACGGGTGAGGTGTTCGTGAATGAATTGAACACCATGCCTGGCTTTACCCCGATTAGCATGTATCCCAAACTGTGGGCGGCGAGTGGCCTCTCTTACAGTGAATTAATTGACCGTTTGATTACCCTCGCCCTAGAACGACACGCCGATAAGCAACAATCTGAAACAACTTTTGATGTCAGTACGGCTGAATAATCATTGTTAGTCATCAGATGACTGACCGTCATCTGATGACTAAGAAAAATAACGCTATGTTTGCTTTCATGAAACCACGCCCCCGTCGCTCTGAAATGCGGTTGGGTAAACGTACTTTTGAATATGAAACGGCGGCTTTTCAGCCCCGCCTCTCCCTTAGCCCCATGTTACGTTCTTGGCAGATTCAATCGGCTAAAATTGGGGCGATATTGTTGCTATTTATATCAATCTGGTTGGTGTATAAACTGTTCACCACGCCCATGTTTTTTGTTTATGGGGCGCAAATTCAGGGCAATACGGCGGTTTCTAAACAAGAGATTTACCAAGTGAGTCAAATTCATTTGCAAAGTATTTTTTGGCTCTCCCCGTCAGAAATTGAAAGCCATATCATGGCCTTACCCAATATTAAATCTGCCCAAGTCACCTTGCGCTTGCCCGCGCAAGTGGTTATTGAGGTGACGGAGCGCACCCCTGAATTGCTGTGGCAAAGTGGCGCGACCACTTGGTGGGTAGACCAAGAAGGGACGATTGTGCCGCCCAAAGGCGATACGCAGGGCATGTTACGTATTGTAGACGCTGACCAGCAAGCGATGGAAGTGGGCTATCAAATTGACCTGACTATCATCAAAGGGGCGCAAATATTACAACTTTTAGTGCCTGGCCTGTCGCAAATTCAACATTCGCGTGAACATGGCCTGACAGTGGCGACGGCGCAGGGGTGGCCTGTTTATTTGGGTGATGGCAGTGAAATGAAACAAAAGTTAGTTTCCTTAACGGCGGTCATCGCTCATATTCTTGAAACCCAAATAACCCCGCTTTATATTGACATGCGCGACCCCTTGCGCCCGGTGTATAAAGAACAACCCCCCATTGAAATTCCCCAACCTTTTAATAACCTCCCCTTGAGACAACCCACCCGTAATGCCCCCCGTTTCTAACCATGATTTAGACAGGATTAACAAGATTGTGGCCTTTAGTCATCCGATGACTACTCCCAAAATGTTGATATACTGAAACTAACCTTTTGGATCTTAGTGACTTTGCGCCATTGCGTTAAAATTTCAACGCAATGGCGCAAAGTCACTAAAATGTTAAGAAAGGTAACTTTGCCCCATGTGACTATTGGCCTAAGTCAGCATGGGGCTTATTCCGCTAATCTTACTAGGTGATTGCTTGCAAAAACAAACAGGCTATGATAAACTACCCGTCATCTTAATCCCCCCCAATAAATTTATGCTAATACGCGTTTTCGCTAGTAGGAGGCGGCTCTGGAGCGCACAGTCGTTGCTTTAGACATTGGCACAACGAAAATATGCACCCTCGTAGCCGAGGTTGGCCCGTCCCCTGAGCATCGTTTACGCATTGTCGGCGTGGGTACGGTGCCTTCTAAAGGTATTCGTAAGGGCGTGGTCGTCAATGTGGGTGAGGTGACGGCGGCGATTACGGATTCTATCCAACGGGCCGAGCGGACTTCGGGCTATCAAATTGCGAGTGCTTACGTTGGGCTGGCGGGGTCGCATGTGAACGCGGTCAATAGCCGTGGCTCCATTGCGATTAGTCGCGGTGAACGCGGCATTCGCCCCGTAGATATTGAGCGTGCGCTGGAAGCGGCGCGCGCCATTGATATGCCCCAAAATCGGGAAATTTTGCATGTTATTCCCCGTAGTTTTACCGTTGATGGCAATGAAGGGGTGCGCGACCCCCTCGGTATGCAAGCCTACCGCTTAGAAGTGGAAGCCCATATTGTGACGGGGTCAACCTCTTCTATTCGCAATTTGATTAAATGTGTGCAAAATGCGGGGATTCAAATTGATGCCCTCGTGTTAGAGCCATTGGCTTCGGGGGAAGCGGCTCTGACCGACATTGAGCGTGAAATGGGCGTGGTTTTAGTAGATATTGGCGGCGGGACGACAGATATTGCCATTTTTATTGAAGGGACGATTTGGCACGCGGTAGTTTTACCGACGGGCGGTGAGCAAATTACTAATGATATTGCGGTTGGCTTACGTACTCCCTTTAATGCGGCTGAAAATATTAAACTTAAATATGGTCATACTTTGTCTGAACTTATATTGCCCCATGAAATGGTGCGGGTGAATACCTTTGGTGAAGAGAGTGAACAAGAGGTCTCGCGCCAATTTTTGGCCGAAATTATTGAGGCGCGGACGGAAGAAATTTTAGAATTGGTCTTGAAAGAGATTAAACGGAGTGGCTATGACGGTTTATTGCCAGCTGGCGTGGTGTTAGCGGGTGGCACGGCGGAACTGCCTGGCATTAAAGATTTAGCTCGTGAGGTTTTGGGGTTGCCCACACGGACGGGTATTCCGCAAGAATTAACGGGATTAGTGGATACATTACAAAGTCCTGCGTTTGCGACCAGCGTGGGTTTATTACAATGGGGTCTTAAACATGATGTACCGACCACAACGGGGCCGTCGTCTGAAACAGGGCTGAAAGTACCCGCTTGGTTGCGAGCATTTTTACCAAGATAGAGGAGAAACTTATGACGAAGCATGAAAAATCTGGTTATGGCAATAATTATATGATGCAACCTGAGAACTTTGCCCAAATTAAGGTGGTGGGTGTGGGTGGAGGTGGCAGCAATGCCGTCAATCGGATGATTACGGAAGGGTTGCGCGGGGTTGATTTTATTGCCGTGAATACCGATGCTCAAGCCCTGTTGATGAGTGATGCGCCCCAACGGATTCGGATTGGCGATAAGCTGACGCGTGGGCTGGGCGCGGGCGGCAACCCTGACGTGGGGACGAAAGCGGCTGAGGAATCGGCGCAAGAGTTGGATGATATTATTCGCGGCTCAGACATGGTTTTTGTCACTTGTGGCATGGGCGGTGGCACGGGAACGGGCGCGGCGGCGGTCATTGCCGAAATTGCCCGTAAGACGGGCGCGCTCACCATTGGCGTGGTCACTCGCCCCTTTACTTTTGAGGGCAGTCGGCGGCAGAAACTCGCCCTAGAGGGCATTGAACGGCTGAAACAAAAAGTAGATACGCTCATTGTAATCCCCAATGACCGTTTATTACAAATTGTCGATAAGCGCGTCACTATGACTGATGCTTTTCGCACGGCTGACGATGTGTTACGTCAGGGGATTCAGGGCATTTCGGAGTTGATTACGGTGCCTGGCTTAATTAACCTCGACTTTGCTGATGTGCGGGCGATTATGACGGGTGGCGGGGCTTCGCTGATGGCGGTGGGGGTATCATCAGGCGAAAATAGAGCCATTGAAGCAGCCGAGAAAGCGGTTTCTTCTTCCTTACTTGATGTGACGATTGAAGGCGCGCAGGGCATTTTATTTAACATTACAAGTGGGCCAAATTTAAGCCTCTATGAAGTCAATCTTGCCGCGGAGATTATCAAGAATAAAGCCCATCCCGATGCGAATATTATTTTTGGGGCGGTGATTGATGAAACCTTAAGTGATGAATTACGTATTACGCTCATTGCGACTGGGTTTGATTTGGCGGCAGATCATGAAAAATCTGTGAGTGGCAGCAAACGCCCTACTGATTCTAAAACCATTGCCTTTCCGCAACCGAAAGTGAATGAACCCGTTGGGCGTGAGGCCGCGCGGTCTGAGCCTGCCTATGACCCCGAAGATTTGGAAGTGCCGACTTTCCTCCGCAAGCGTATCCAACGACGGCGGATTGGGTAAGTTACAGCTAATGTCGTAATTGATTGATAAAATTAAAAGCCGTTGGCCTCATGCTGAGGCTGACGGCTTTTTTGTTACATAATAAAAGTTACTATAACTTTAGGCCATCCACCAACCAAGTCAAACTCAGGACGTGTTTTTTGTTTGAGCTAGGTGAACGGCTTATAATAAAGGCATGTTATCTATCGAACACCCCGAAAAAATTCGTTGTAGCATTGGCATCACCGCCCATAATGAAGAAGCCAATATTGTCAAGATTTTGCAAGCAGTGGTTAATCAACGGCTGCATTTAGTGGATATTACGGAAATTATTGTGGTGGCTTCGGGCTGTACTGACCAGACCATTGAATTAGTGGAGCTTTTTCAGGCGCAAGAACCTCGCGTTAAATTATTTGTGCAAGCACAGCGGGAAGGCAAAACCAGTGCCATTAATGTCTTTTTGCGTCATGCCCAAGAGAAAATTTGCGTCCTAGAAAGTGGCGACACGATTCCGCATGAAGATGCCATTGAGAACATGATTCGCATGTTTGCCGACCCTGCGGTGGGCATGACGGGCGCGCATAAAGTTCCCGTCAACACGCCAGAGCATATTGTTGGCTTTTTGACCCATTTGCGCCTCAAAATGGAACATCAACTCTGTTTGGAAATTCCGCGCCTCGGAGAATTAATTGCATTTCGTAAGCTATTTGACCAAATCCCGCCCGATGTCGCCATGGATGAGGCGTTTGTGGAGGCCATCATGATGCGGCATGGCTTACAAATTCGTTATGCGCCCGATGCGGTGGTCTTTAACATGGGGCCTGAAACGGTGCAAGATTTCATCAAGCAACGGCGGCGTAATCATGCGGGACATCTTCATTTGAAGGCCAAATATGGCTATGAGGTTTCCAGCCTCAGCTTTGGGCGGATTTTGAAAATTGCCTTTGATGAGGTGTGGGGCGCATTACGCTTAATTGGGATTTTAGTTTGGCTCGGTCTGCTGGAGGGGTATGCCCGTTGGCTGGGCTGGTGGGATTATCGCGTCCATAACCGCACCCATGTGGTTTGGGACATCGCCTGGACAACCAAAGAGGTGAAACATCCCATTGATTCCAAAGGAATTAATATTACGTCACCCCATTTGCCCGCCAAACGAGACTGAACGCGAAGGGGACGAAAGGGCGCGAATGGGCGCGAAATTTAACGTTTTTCTTTCGCATTTTTCGCTTTTTCTTCGC
>JFJP01050122.1_pt1 | contig 11430 bp, 7 predicted proteins | sample 431651 | NCBI WGS metagenome assembly JFJP01 (sample SAMN02602958, study PRJNA72255) | Microbial mat metagenome, whole genome shotgun sequencing project. | biome: fresh water; feature: sink hole; material: water; isolation source: purple microbial (photo- and chemosynthetic) mats found in... | reverse complement strand
CCGATGTACCATCCGGCATTGGTAAATTTTTGAAGTTTAACCAAGTGCTGTTACTTATCGTTACTAAAATGGATAATTCGGCACTCGAAGGTACACGATAACCAGGAGGACATGGATTATTTTTCCCACCCGATTTTGACGTATTCCAAAGCGTTTTGGCATTGTTAAACGAAGCTGTATTGCCAGATAGCCACGAAAAAGTGGAACCATTTGTACAGAAAGCTCCTCTAAATCTATAGCTTATTGAGTCGCGGGTTTCGTTGGTTACAGGATCGGTGATTTTGGTAATTGTTTTGTAATTCCATGCTTCTTCCCAGCTATTGAGACCTACACTCGGATATCCAAAAGTCGGACTTTGATTTGTAGTGTTTACAGCATCCCATTTTTGGTGTCCATCGCCACTGCGTCCCCATTGGAATAACCAGCCTACTTCATTTTGTGTGGGTGTACCTGTTTTCGGATAATCATAATCGGTCAATGCTTTTGTAGCACCCAGATTGCGATCCAGGAATCGATACACAAACCCGTTGTATGGTATGCCAGGAAGCTCGTAATATACATTCGGGTCGTTGTTCAAATACACGCCCGGATTATTCGGATCTTCCTGTATGCGACCAAAAACTCCACTCATAAAGCGTACAAGCGGTGTTTTTTCAACAATATTTTCTACGCCATCAATAACAACATACGGACGGAAAACAGTTTCGGTTGCTTGCGCTAAATCGTTGAAAAGCACGACAAATTCATTGGTCGAACTGTTGAGTTTGTAATTTGAATTCAAAACGCCAACCACTTTATTGAATACTCCGTTTTGGCGAATGTAATAGCCGTACTCAGTTACCTGATCGCGGCGCGAAGCCACCTTGAACGAAATTTGAGCATTAAATGTTTTATTGGTGGTTACACTCAAAGCATTTGATGTTACTCCATACGTTACAATCGGAAATCCGTCGAATGGAGTTGTGTCGATTGTGCCAATTTTGTCGGAGTATTTCACCGTATTTCGGCTATTATCACGGTATCCGTTTAAGGCATAAGTTCTGAAATAATATTTTGTATTTTCGACCAAATCTGTTATTGCTGCATCGAAATAACCAGTTTCGCCGGTTAACTTTGTAGGCGATGTGGTGTATTTGAATGGCGACGATGCCGTTGGTGCCGAACCCACTCCAAGGGCTTCAATGACACTTCTGTCTGTGCTGTAAACTACGCCCATGGTTGTAATTGCTCTACCGCCTGTACTTACCACATAACCTTTTATTTGAGCCGAAGCCGAAGTTAAATTCGAGACCGAATCGGCAGGAATAGTTGTAATTCCAAAGCCAAGTGTTCCTCCCGTAATAAAACCGCCTCGTGAGCTATAGCCATTACCACGCTTGTTTTTAGCATAAATCATGTACGAATATTCAGTCCATTCGTTTAGCAAGCGCTTGGCTATACTTTCAGAAACTACCACTAAATTTATGGTCGAATCCGCAGCGTTATACACCTGAATAGAATCAGGAATAGAGGTGATTTTAAATTTATCAGTACCTTTAAAGCTTACATGAATTAAATCGGCATCGTTCAGGCCAAAGTTACCGTTTTTGCTGATATAAACTCCATATTCAAAATTAGCAGGATTTTCTTCGTCTTTATACTTGTAAATCGGCTTTTTAGATACAGAATCGGGCGAAATGGTATCGCTGGTGTATCCGCTGATTTCGGGCATCACATAACCTGTATATTGCAGTTTAGCCTTAAATAATGTTTCCATGGGGTCTTTTACCGGAACATTTGCCGAAACTACCTCAGGATAAAAATCCTTTGTTTTGTAACTTACATCTATTATTGGGTCGCACGATACGAATGTAAGAATCACGACAACAATAAATAATATCTTTGATTTCATCTGTTTATAATTGTTTTTTAGTTGTCAGATGGAACTCACAAATCAAAATTTAATCATTACCCTGTGGGTCAAAATAGATTAAATTTTGTCATGTTCGTTTCATTGTATTTAAATTTTTGTTTGTAAATGCAGTTTTTAAAAATTATTTACCTCCGTAACCAGGATTTTGTTCGCCCAGCAGGTTGTTGGTGTTAAATTCGTACAACGGAATTGGTAAAAGGCACAAATGATTGTCGTTGATATAATCCCACACATTATCGAGCGTTCCATTCGAGGTCGAGTCGGCGATGGCCTTCGAAAAGCAAATCACGACGACGCTCTAATTTAACTTCGGACATCAATTCATCCCAACTGCCATTTTTAATTTTAATAGGGTCGTAAAAACCGCCGCGTTTCCTGAAAGCAAGTATGTCCGCCACCACAGCATCTCTTTTGGAACCATCCTGCAACATGCAAACCAATTCATCGTACAGTAAAACCACTTCGCTGTAACGCAGCATAGCAAAATCGTTGCGAGGATAATCTTTTTGTTCAAAATCAATCCATTTTCCAATAAAAATATTGTTGCCTGTTACCGAAGCATCGGGTTCAACCATAGCCGAACCGCCTGCACCGTCGTTGCCAACAACTTTAAAAGCGGTAGCACGACGTAAATCCTGTCGCATTGGAACGGAGTCGCCACTTCTTTGGTTGGACGAACATAGTTTGTCCTGTAGAAAAAGCTATTCATGTTTGTTTTCAGGTATTCGTTAGCTGCTCCCTGAATGTAAACCATATTTTCGGTATTGGTTTCGTACTTGCTAAAGTCGAAAATATCGGCATATACAGGCATCAAATCGTAACCATAAACAGCTTTGTCGGTTCTTATTTTTACAAGCGTATCCATAGCATTGGTCAAATAAGTTGCATCGTTCATCGGGTATCCGGCCATAGTGATATATACTTTTGCCAAATAAGCCATTGCGCCTGCCTGCGTTACCCGTCCACCGTTTTTAACATCGCTGTGTGCGTATTTTTTCTTTACACAGTAGCGCGATGCAAACCGCAAATCATCAATAATCTGATTGTAAACCAATGATGCAGCTTCGCGTTTTGGGTAAAAATTAGCTCTGTCAGGGCGTACTATGTCGGTAATTAAAGGCACATCGCCAAACCAGCGAACCAGATTGAAATACGAAAATGCACGCCAGAAACGAGCTTCTGCCTTATAACTTCGTGTGACAGAATCGGTTTGAGTGGCTTGCCCATGAGTTTTTCAACACAGTGAGCTCCGAGTGGTAAGTGAGTTGCTCCAAAGCTACACGGTCGGGAACCGGACCTTGTGTTACGTTTATAAATACAGCCACATCATCGGCTGTTACTTCATTAAGCCATACAAAATTACAGCTGTTTATATCGCTTAAAGCTCCGGCGTAAACTGCATTGAGCGCACTTCTTACATCAGCCGGATTATTATAAAATTTATCTACCGTTACATTGGCTTTCGGATCTTCTGTCAGAAAATCAGTGCATGAACTGAATCCAACTAAAAGGGTGAATAATACGAAATATACTATCTTTTTCATTGTTCTGAATTTTTTTTTCTAATTATTGAAATAAGACCAACTAACTATAAACCAAAGATTAAACCAAAGGAATAGGTACGCGACATCGGATAAGCACCCGAATCGACTCCTCTCAACAATCCGCTACCCGAACCAATTTCGGGGTTGTAGCCTGTATAGTTGGTAATAATAAACGGATTGGATACAGTGGAGTAAAGTTTTAAATTGGATAATCTTAGCATTTTCAAAAGCTTAGCCGGAATGGCATAACCCATATAAATCTCTCTACAACGCAGGAATGAGGCATCTTCAACTTCGTAATTCGAGTTTCCACCACGCTCCACAGCTCCAATGTATTGTACAAGCGTTTTTTCATTATTGTCTAATATTTTGCGTCGCGTTTCATCATCCATGTCAGGCGTTGTTAACTGATAGCGGGCATTAAATGTGGGCGTGTACGAATAACTCAAACTGCTTCGTAGCGAGTTGTAGGCCTGATTTCCATAAGAGTAAATAAAGCTCGCATTCAAATCAATACCGTAAAAGTTCAAATTCGTATTAAATCCACCGGTAAATTTTGGTAACGAACGTCCGATTTTCACAACATCATCGAAATCAAGGTAACCATTTCCATCAATGTCTTTGTATCTTCTGTTTCCTTCTTTTACAGTTGGTTGAAAGGTGGGTGCTTTTTCGGCAAGCTGAACGGGTGTATAACAACCAAGCTGAATATAACCATAATAATCACCTACTCTCTGACCGGGTACTAGGCGCGAAAGTGTGCCATTTAATCCATTATCGCCTCCAATGGGTACAAAACCGCCATCTTCCTGATTTATCGAAAGCACTTTATTATCGTTAAATGAAATATTGGCGCTTACTCTCCAATTAATTTTTTTAGCACGAATAATATCAATATCGGTTGAAAATTCGATTCCTTTGTTTTCGATAGTTCCCACATTGTCCCACATCGACCCAAAACCCGAAGATACAGGTATTGTAACACTCATTAATAAGTCGCGGGTAATTTTGTAATAAGCATCTACATTAAATGTCAGTCGGTTTTTGAACATGGCCAGGTCAATACCAACATTTGCTTGTTCGTTTTTTTCCCAGGTTAAATCTTTGTTTGGCATAATGGCCGAACTGTAACCGGTACCAAGGGTTTCGCCAAAAGCAACATAATTGGATGTTAAATACTCCAAGGTGCTGTATGGAGCCGACGACTGACCACCTGTGATACCATATCCACCACGTAGTTTAAGCAAATCGATAAATGTGAATTGCTTCATAAACTTTTCCTTGTTTACATTCCACGAAGCCGAAATAGTCGGAAATAAACCCCAGCGATTTTCTTCTGAGAAACGCGAAGTCCCATCGTAGCGTGCCGAAACTGTGGCATAATAACGATTGTCGTAGCTATAAATAAAGCGTGAAATTAACGACGCCATCTGGTTTCCGGTGTAGCCACTGGTTGGTTTTGCAAAAACCTCGCCGGCTCCCATATTGTAAAACTGGGTTACATCCTGCGAAAATCCACGGGCTGTAGAGGCGCTGTTTTTGGCTGCATATTCTTCGAGCGATCCTGCAATAAAAGCATCAATGGTATTCTTGCCAAATTTCGTATTGTAGTTGGTGGTTAATTCAAAAAGCGATTTAGCACTGCGTGAGTTGGTAATTCCGGCCCGCCCTTTCCACTGTACCGAAGTTACGATTCGGGTAGGCTGATACGATTCGCCTAAACCCGAATTGAGCGTGTAGGCATATCGGCCAATAACACTTAGTTTATCATTCAATTTGTATTTCAAGCTTAGATTCGAGATTAAATTGTCGTTGGTTGAACGCGTTACCCGTTCGCGAATATTAGCTAACGGATTGGATGGATAAGTAGAAACATCAGATAATCCCGATAGAACTTGGGTATCTGTCCAGTTATTATTTACCCAAAGTGTTCCCAAAAATGGATGCTCTATGGTTCTGTCGGTTCCGTACATATAGCCATTCATGTAATTGTAATTGCCATCGGGCGTTAATAACGGAGCAGTTGGCGACCAGCGCAAAGCAGAGCCAACCACACCATTCAACCCACTGGTTACATTACCATTAATTTTGATGTTAATTCACGCTCAAAATTTATTTTGCCCGAAAAACGTTTGAAATCGGTACTGGTAATAATCCCTTCCTGCGAAAGTATTTGCCCTGAAATGTAGTATTTTGTTTTTTCGTCGCCACCCGACACACTTGCATTACCATCCTTGCTTATTCCCATTTGCATAACCGATTCGGTATGGTCGTAAGTGGGTAGCTTGCTTATTTGTTCATCGGAATATGCTTTGCTATAACCACGCGATGTACGGAAATCATTTTGATAATGACCCCAAGTTGGTCCATCGAGCAGTTCCATAAAGCGGTAAAATTCGCTGAACTTTTGCGAATAATTGGCACTTACCTTTGCCGCCCCCAGTTTCCCTTTTTTGGTTGTAATTAAAATAACACCATTGTTACCGCGCGAACCATAAATAGCAGATGCCGAGGCATCTTTCAGCACATTCATTTCGGCAATATCATTGGGGTTTAAATTTGTAATGGCAGAAGCATCATCCATGGGTACGCCATCAATAACATAAAGTGGCTGCGTAGAACCGGAAATGGAATTTACACCACGAATTTCGATATTCATTTCGGAACCCGGCTGACCCGAAGTTTCCGAAACTGTTACACCTGTTGCACCTCCCTGAAGCATTTGTTGTACATTGCTGAATCCTTTTTCCTGTACATTGGCAGTAGAAACGGAGGAAATTGCCCCCGACAGTTTTTCTTTCGAAACAGCACCATAACCGATGGCTACCACTTCGAACGTTTCGAGCAATTGAGCATCTTCGGTAAGTTTAAGCTTCATGTTTCGTTGATTGCCAACTTTTATTTCACGCGTTGAATAACCTACATAGCTAAATACTAAAATGGCATTTTCGTTGGGAGCAGTAATCGAAAAGTTTCCTTTTAAATCGGTTAGTGTACCGGTTGAAGCTCCTTTAATTCGAATTGTAACACTTGGAAGGGTTTCATCTTTTTCGTCGGTTACCGTTCCTGTTACAGTAATCCGGTTTTGTGCCGATATGCTCTGAAAGAGACAGAACATAGCCACTAAAACAAAGGCATAATAACACCTCAATTTTAAATTGATTCTTTTCATTTGTATCTATTATTGTGATTTGTAGTTAGTAAAAAAAACTCAAAATAAGTACTATCTTTGCAGGATATATATGAAAGACTTGCAATACAAAAATACTTGTATAATTAATTTTGTTTTCATATATTTGATTACAAATCTTGTTCATAAAGTGCACAAGCTATCTATCTGTATATTAAATATTTAAAGATTGGAGAGATAAAATGAATAGCAATGATTTCCACTCAATACTCGAATTAATTGAATCAAAATTCAGTAGAGGTTCATCTAAAAATTGGAAAAACAGGGATTTTGAAGACTTAAATTTCGAAATTACAAAAAAAACGAAAACCAATATTAGTGCTCACACTCTAAAAAGAATATTTGGGAAGATCAAAACAGATGAATATTATCTACCTCAAAAAGCAACTATACTAGCCCTAAAACAATATATTGATTTTGAAACGAATACGAGCACAAATTCTGAAATAGAAAATACAGACACATCAACTGATTCTGTTTTGAAACAAGATAACATTAACCAAAATAATAAAAAAAGCAAAGAAAAACTTATTACGTATAGTGTCTTTTTTATTGTTTTTGTAATACTTTCTATTTTTATTTATCAGTCAATAGAATCGAAAAATAATATTCATGGTGAAGTGAAATTAATTTCCACTGAAGGACAAATTCCTACTTCTGCACAATTTGAATATTCAACTCCCAACAACAAAGATAGTTTTAGAATTGGATACGATAATGAGTATGAAGCATTACCCATTCCGAATGGAAAAAAAAATGAAATCGAACTATTATTATCAATACCCAGGCATGTTTAGAGTGAGGATGTGGAATAAAAATAGCATTGTATCGCCAACCATTTCGGTATATGTACAAACAAAGGGTTGGGAGGTTTTTGGATATTACCACAAACAAAAACAATTGGAGCGCTTCTATCCCATTGAATTAAAAAAATGCATGCATGATAGTATCTTCTCACCTAGTAAAACAGTTATTCACAATGTCGGAATTGACACAGCAAAATTGGCTGAAATTACATTGAACAATTATCATCCTACTGGAATTAATGGTGATGATTTTGTGCTCGAAACAACACTAAAAAATTCTGAAAAATGGCCTGGGTCAAGCTGTAACTCCGCATTTTTGTATATTGTTGGCAAAAAGGAGGCCATTGAATTGCATTTTGCAAATCCGGGATGCAGCTATTGGATTCATTGTAGGTTAAGCGAAAAAAAATTAGATAAACGCAACGAAAGTCTCAAAAACTTCACTTTTGATTTGACCAAATGGCAACATTTTCGTATCGTAAACACGAATAAACATATCACCATATCAGTAAATAATATCGAACGATTCTCAAGCGTTTATAATGAAAGCATTGGAGAAATTATGGGCGTAGCGCTTCGGTTTCAGGGAAATGGGTATTTGAAAGATTATCGTTTATCTGATAAAAATGGAAAAGCAATTTTTAGTTTTTCGCAAACTTCGACTATTACTAATGAGTAAAACAAATGTATTTTTTTTACTATCTACTAACTTAACGACATTGATATGTCAAAGTAGAATTGTTTTATTTCTTTTGTTAATAATTCAATTTTAGTAAGATTTATGTCAGAAATATGTAGATTTACCAAACGTTTTGTCTATTTTAACTTCATGCTAATTCCCAATCATCAATGAAAAGATACGCTACTCTAAAAGATATTGCTACTACCCTGAATATTTCCACCGCTACTGTATCGCGTGCGTTGGCCAATCGCTTGGATGTAAATCCAGCGACTAAAAAGTTAGTGTGCGAAGAGGCTAAGCGACAAAACTATCGTCCAAATCCAATGGCAACTCGCCTTCAGAACAAACGTACCAAAACAATTGGTTTAGTTGTGCCCGAGTTTAAAAGCGCATTTTTTCCAAACGTTATTTCAGGAATTCAAAAGGTGATTGACGAGGCTGGATTTCATTTATTAATCACTCAATCGCAAGAGTCGATGGAAATTGAGGAAAAAAACTTGAAATTGCTCGAAAGTAATATGGTGGAAGGTATTCTGATTTCGATAACCCGCGAAGGAGAAAATGATGATTATTATCAACGATTAATTGATAGCGGTATTCCAATTGTTTTTTTCAATCGAGTGTCGTCCAAAGTAAATGCCCCCAAAGTAATTATCGACGATTATAAATTAGCCTTTTTTGCAACCGAACATCTTATTTATAATGGATTTAAAAAGATTTACCATTTGGAAGGTCCTGTAAAATTATCCGTATCGAAAGAACGAAAAAGAGGCTTCTTAGATGCCATGAAAAAGCATCATCGCGAGATTACCGAAAAAACGATTTCAACCGCTGGTGTATTTAGCGAAAAAGGCTATCTTGCCATGCAGAAACTAATCACAAAAAATGATTTGCCTGATGCCATTTTCTGTTTTAACGACCCTACTGCTCTTGGTGCTTTGAGAGCAATCAAAGAGGCGGGATTGAAATGTCCCGACGATGTGGCGTTGGTTGGTTTTTCGGAAACGGAAATAGCTCAATTAGTTGAACCACCACTTACCAGCATCGAACAACCGACTTTTGAGATTGGAGAAACAGCCGCTAAGTTGCTTCTGGAACAAATAAACGAAAACCCACCGCCGTATAGGAGTGTCAGTCTTACAGCTAAAATGAATATTCGAAAATCGTCGATGAATATAAAAAAATAATATTAAAAAAGGAAATGCAATTATTTTTTCATATCCGTACCGATAGCTATCAGTGATTAAAATAGAAAGTCGCTAAGTATAAAGCAGAAATTCTACTTTATTGCTTAGCGACTTTGCATCAAAAAATTAACAAGAAACAAAACATCTTTTACACCTATTTTACAATCACTTTATTAATTTTAGAACCAACTTTTACAAGATACAATCCTTTGTTTACTTTTAATACTGAATTGTCAGCACTAATACATTCAGATTTCAACAGTTGCCCTGCGAAATTATAAATGTTTGCCATTTCGCCTTTTGAGTTTAAAACCTGTATACCTTCGCTAACAGCGAATACTTTACAAGTATTAATTGTTGAATTCCAACTGGTTGTTAAACTTGAAAATTGATATGCACCTAAATCCAAGTGACCGTTTGTAGTGATTGGCCGTTCAACCCCCATCAAATCAGTAGTAGGAATAGAGCCAGTAAATGTGATTGGTGAAGATGATCCACTATATGTGTAGTTTGCAGGCATAGTTTTTAACGAAGTTGTGATAATTACAGGCGATGCAGAAGCTAAATTTGGATCGATTTTAAAATTAGCCTGACGAATAGCATCGTACACTGTCTGATTGAATGATGCAGTATAGCTCGGAATCATAACATCCGTATTTGCTGTTGCACTTTTAAAACCAATATCACTTGTTACTTTTCCTGTAATTAGATTGTTTTTTAATCCACCCGTTGTATAACTCTCATCGTTATAAATTGTTGATACAAGGTAGGAGTTGGCGGTACTTGTCAAAATATCATAATTAGCTTCGTTCGTTGGATTCACTACCAACGAATTGGCAATAGCACCACTATTTGTCAAAACCACCGAAGCTGAATTGGCAGTAGTCGTTTTGTTATTTACTATGGTAGTATTTATGATTTGGATGCCTCGTTTACCTGATTGAGCACTACATCTAATTGCACCACCTGTTGCTGCTGTATTGTTGTAAATCAAACAGTTTTCAACTACGGCCAACATATCACCAACTGTTGCACCCGAAACGGAAGCACTTGAAACAGTGTTGCTTGAAGTGGCATTAATAGCACCACCTGCACTGGTTAATGCATTATTATTGCGGATTACAGATTTGCTGATTTTACCACCCAGAACATTCATAAAAACAGTTCCATTATTGGCTGACACATTACTTTCAATTAAACAGCGATCCACCAACGAATTTTTATTGTTCAAAGCAATTACACCCGAACCAGTTTCCCATATCATTTTCACAGTACATAAAGTAATGACCCAAAGTAATTGCACCTGTAGCACCCGTTTTATAGTCTGTAAAAGTAAGCCCATTGGCTTCACCTCCTTGCAAAACAAGTAAACGAGCACTACTAACCCCTGCCCCTGTAAATGTATAATTAGCAGAGGAAGTAGGATTGGGTCTGATAATAGCTTCGTTGGTAAACTCCCAAGGTTCAACTATACCATTTGCATCTTTGTCTGATGTTGCACGGGCATTTAAGTCTATTGAAGTTTCTAAACCAGAGAAACCACCGTATAATTTACCCGTAGTTACTGAAATGCCATTAGAGTAATATGTTCCTGGTGCTAAATAATACGTGTTAGTTGTGGCAGCGCCTATAGATAAAGCAGTTCCCGTGATTATCTGATCAGTCTGAATAATATTGTTTGTAACCAGATTATTCCACGAATTTGCATCGCCATCTGGTCGTAAAAAGTAGGTCGTAAATACTGGGATGTCCATGGTGCGTTTCAACGAGATGTCATCAAGAGAAACGGAACCAGTTGTAGGAAAAATAAAGTACATACGTGCAGTAGCTGAAGTAGGAATGGTAATATCCAAGTCGGCTTGAATAGTACCGAATACACTTGCCGAAGCAGGGGTGAATTTTATAGAATAACCTCCTGCACCAGTTCTGTCAACTGAGCCCACGGCGTTTTTAACAACACTTGTATACTCGGTACCCAATAAGTTTGTTCCTGAAATCTTCAAGTAAAAAGGTTGGTCGCCCATTGCCTTTAGTGAAATGCGGTAACGACCGGTGGTAAGTGCTTCGGAAGTAATTTGACCCAAGAAATGATCGTAAAGTGCTGCCGAA
>JFJP01041704.1_pt1 | contig 11430 bp, 9 predicted proteins | sample 431651 | NCBI WGS metagenome assembly JFJP01 (sample SAMN02602958, study PRJNA72255) | Microbial mat metagenome, whole genome shotgun sequencing project. | biome: fresh water; feature: sink hole; material: water; isolation source: purple microbial (photo- and chemosynthetic) mats found in... | reverse complement strand
CGGTTGGGTGAGCGGAAGTCGAATAACAACCAAGGCGCAGTGCCACAAAGGTTCGGAATGTTTTTAAACATTGTCAGATTGTCGCGGTACAGTTTTTCCTGCATTTCTTCGCTCCAAGATGATGGCGAGTTGGCGTTGCCGTGTTGTCCGTAAAGCGCCTCGGCACCAAACTCCGAAAATAGCAGCGGTTTACCAGCAGCCACATCCCATTTCGTTTGCTCCGGCGTTGTTTTGTAAGCATCGTACCAACCCATGTATTTATTCACTCCTACTAGGTCTAAATAATTCACAAGGCTATCCTTGAGAATAAATGTATGTGTGGAATTGTCGTAGCCCATATTATTGAATGCACCGGCAACCAAACGGGTACTATCCAACGAACGCGTCAGATTGGCTAAACCAATAAGCATTTTATCGCGGGCAGCCGATGCCTTTGTTTCGTTCTGAATACTCCATATTACAATAGCGGCTCTGTTTTTATCTCGGTAAATCATTTCGCGGAGCATATTTTGCGCCTTGACCATCACCACTTCGTCGGTAAATTTTATACCCTGCCACACCGGAATTTCCTCCCAAATCATCAAGCCCATTTTCTCAGCCATACGCACAATGCGTTCGTTTTGAGCATAATGCGCAGTGCGAATAAAATTGCAGCCCAGCGCTTTGGCTTCCGTTAAAATCATTGCAGCATCGGCATCGGAATAAGCCCGTCCCATGCGTTGCGGAATTTCCTCGTGAAAATTTACTCCTTTCAGAAAAACGGGTTTTCCATTGAGCAGAATATTAGTACCCTTTGTTTCAATGGTTCGGAAACCTATTTGTTCGGAAATTGTGTCTTTGTCGGTTGTAAATGTTACATCGTACAATTTTGGCAATGACGGTTCCCACAATTGTGGTTTGGCGGTAATCTCGAAAACAGCTAAACCGTTTTTATCGGCAATCAGTTTTTTGTTAATTTTCAATTCAGGAATGATTAAATTAACACCCTGAGCGGCAGATACTCCTTCTATTTTTACAAAGCCTGTAATACTGTTTTTTGTTCCTTTTTTTAGCTGAATCGAATAATCGTTGATATACACATTGGGCGTTTCAATCAGGAAAACATCGCGGGTAATACCGCCATAATTCCACCAATCGAAGTTCATAGCAGGTATGTAATCCACACGACGATTGTTGTTGATGAGCACCACCAAATCGTTTTCACCGGCTTTAGCTTGGTTTGTTATGTCGAACTGAAAAGGCAAAAAGCCGCCTTCGTGTTCGCCAATAAATACGCCATTGAGCCACACTTTGGTTATGTAATTTGCCCCCGCAAAATAAAGAAACTGCTTTCTATCAGTAGTTTTGTTTACCGATATTTTTCGTTGATACCACACATTGCCTTCGTAATATTTCAATTCAGGTAGTTGCGAATTAAAATCGCCCGGCACATCTAGCCTAAGTCCATTATTGAATGTATATTCGTTGGGATGTCCGGAGGTGGGTTGCGGTTTGTTTTTATAAATCCCTCCCGATTCACCCATGCAAAACACGTCGATAAGCGCATTCCATTTGCCATTGAGCAATTCGGTATTATTGCGCGAATAAGGATTTGTGAGCAGTGTTTGTGCTTTAGCAGATACGCTTAAAAATAAGCATAGTAGTATCGTTGTGGCTTTCAATTTTGCATTCATTTTGAAATGAATTGATTATCAATAAGGTTAATAATTGAGTGATTTTCGAATGTAAAATTACAGCTTTTTTCTCGATAGTAAGTTGAACTATATTTCAAAAAGGCTTATTATTTGACCATTTTTAAAAATAATGCAAATTTGCCTTTACAAATCAATATCGTTAAGTTAAGCCTCTTGTTTTAGACCAGATAAATTGCTGGGAATTTATGATTCTGTAAATCCGCCCCTAATCCGTCAGCTGACGGAGAACAGAAATTACTGTCGTTTACCTATAAATGCTTCTAAAAATAGAGAATCACTATATAGTTGCAGTCTTAAGCCCCCCCCAAAGGGGGCTTCAAGACGCAGTATTTTTAAATTCTCCTATCTTTTGTAGAGAATATGTCTTAGCCCCCTTTGGGGGTTGGGGGTCAACAAACTAGTAAATAATATAATTTCTTTTTTTTAAATATTTTCCTTAGCTTGACGGCTATGCCCTTTAGGGGTTTGGGGCAGAATTAAAAATTCTTTATTACTATCCACTAACTTAACGACATTGCCTTTACAAATACTTATACCCGATGGGCGAGTTTTCTTGTTTGTATTCTATTAATGCATTAACAACTCGATCGAACAATTCCTGTGTCCCACGATAGCCAAGATGTAGCATACGGTTTGCTCCAAAGCGGTCGTGAATGGGGAAGCCAACGCGTACCAATGGTATTTTTCGTTCGCGGGCAATGTAGTAGCCTTTGCTATTTCCCAACAGAAAATCGGGTTGAAATTCATTTGCTTTCTCTTTAAGCGTTTCAAAATCAGCTCCTTTTATGTAAAAAGGTTCCACGCCAATTTCCTTGCACCAATCGGCCATAGCGGTTACAAAATCCTCTTCGCCATACAATAATGCCTTTTTGCCAAACACATATTTATGAGCATCGATATAGGCATCAACCAATCGTCCACGTTCTTTGCGGTGATGTTCGGGCAGTTCTTTTCCTGAAATGGTTTTCAGAGCTTCCATAAATTTGTCCGAAGCTTCGATACCAATTGGCAAAGGCATTTGGTAGTTTCTAATATAGTATTTTGATTCCAACCATTCACCGGCAGTTTGAACTGACGATTTATCTTTTAAGCGAGTAAAACTTTTGTTGAAGCTGGCACCAAACTCAATTGTTGCTTTCGAGTTACCTATACGTTGTATATCATGAACGGTTGTTCCACCGGTGGGTATCAATTGATATTCAGCAGTATATTCGTTATCCAATGTTTCGCTATAATCAGGAAAAAGCGTGTATTTTATTCCAAAATCTTCCAATAATTCTTTCATATACCGAATGTCGGCAGGCGAAACCATGCCCGGAAGAATCGTAATTTCATTACGTACATTTTCGTATTCGGCCAAGGTTTTTATGGTTGCCAACACGGTATTGTGAAATCCTTCGGCATGACTACCACAATAACTTGGAGTAGAAGCATGAATAAAAGTGGGCAGTTTAGCACCTGTGTTTGCGTTTTCTTCTTTGTAATTGTGAATATGTCCCGGAATGTCTTCGCCAATAGTTTCGGACAAACAAGTGGAAGCAATACCGATAACTTTTGGTTTATATTGCTTGATAATATTATTGATACCTGTAATAAAATTGCGACTGCCACCGTAAATTGTCGACTCCTCGCTAAAGTTGCTCGAAGCAATATCAACAGGTTCTTTGTAATGACTTATCATGTAGCGGCGAATGTAAGTAGCACAACCTTGACTACCATGAATCAATGGCACGCAGCCTTCAATTCCTTTAAAAACCAACGAAGCACCCAATGGCGCACACAATTTGCAGGAGTTGCGAGTGGAAACATACCCCCCCAATCTACCCCCAACCCCTAAAGGGGAGTTGAAGTTACCTTTGTCGACCCCTAGCCCCTGAAGGGGAACTAAGTTACCTTTGTCTAGTATATTTGTTGTCATATAATTTATTGTAATAATCAATACTAATTTAGTTCCCCTTTAGGGGCTAGGGGTTTTTTCTTACACCCCTTTAGGGGCTGGGGGCATTCTTATTCCCCCTTTAGGGGGTTAGGGGGTCGGTAGTCTTCGTAAATTTCCACACTGGACTCATAGCCGTAGCATATATTTCTTTGGCAAAATTTATCATGCCTTCGTAGCCTGCCAGTGGCTCTTTTCGTTCGTGATTGTGGTCGCAAAAACCGAGTCCGATTTTATGTGCAATAGGTCGTTCCTTTACACCGCCAATAAAAATATCTGCTTGCTTTTCTTTCACAAAATGCGAAAGTTCTACCGGATTTGAATCATCCACTATGATAGTTCCTTCGTCGCAAAGCTTTTTTATCAACTCATAATCTTCGGGCGTTCCGGTTTGCGAACCTACAATAACTGTCTGAACACCAATCAGTCGAAGTGCTTTAACTAATGAAATTGCTTTAAACGCACCACCCACGTAAATGGCCGCTTTTTTGCCTGTCAACCGTTCTTTGTACCATGCCAATGCCGGCATCATACGCGAAATTTCCTCTTTAACCATTTCGCGTGCTTTGTTCATCATGTCGTCATCCTTAAAAAAGCGAGCCACATCGTACAACGCATCGCTCATATCTTCAATACCAAAATACGAAACCCGCATCGATGGAATATTGTATTCATCTTTCATTAATTTTGCCAAATAATTCATTGAGCCAGAGCATTGAACAACATTGAGCGCCGCATTGTGTGCATTGCTTATAGCCTCCACTCGCCCGTCGCCCGTGATAGTTGCATTTACGTGAACGCCCATTTTTTTGTAATATTCCAACAAAATCCAAAGTTCACCCGCCAAGTTAAAATCGCCCAAAATATTGATGCTTTTTGCTGGAATCGGATTATTTACACGCCCAACTAATTTAAAAATGGACTCGCAAGCCACTTTGTAGCCGTCTTTTTTCGAACCTTGAAATCCGGGAGCTTCTACCGCAATAACCGGTATGCCTGTTTCATCTTCGAGCATCCGACAAGCACGTTCCACATCATCGCCAATAACGCCAACAATGCAAGTGGAGTAAATAAAAGCTGCTTTGGGTTTGTGTGCATTAATAAGTTCAAGTGCAGCCTGATACAGTTTTTTTTCGCCACCAAAAATCACATCGCGCTCTTGCAAATCGGTGCTAAAGCTAAGTCGGTGAAGTTCCGGGCCCGACGACAGCGAACCACGAATATCCCAGGTGTAAGCCGCACAACCAATTGGTCCATGAATAAGGTGCAACGCATCCGAAATGGGGTAAAGCACCACTCGCGACCCGCAAAACACACATGCACGTTGGCTCACACTACCCGCCACACTGGCTTTGTTGCAATCTATCGTCCGCTCGTTGGCTCCGGCAACCGATACCTGCTTTTGTCTTTCATCTAATAATATACCCCCCACCCCTAAAGGGGGGTTGAAGTTTGTTTCGTCTATTTTATGTCCTTCTATCATAACATTACTTGTTAAAATTAGTAATACTAATATCTCTTTTCCCCCTTTAGGGGTTAGGGGTTATTCTGCTCCCTAGTATTCATTTATCATGCCATTATATGTTTTATAACATATTTTTGGGTGTATCTTGGGGTAAATGTAACAGTATCAAGCCAATAGATTTTTTATAATATTTTTAAATACCAAATAAATACCAAATAAACACTAATAACCAGCATATAAGCGTATTAAAAACATACATTTTGGTAGGAAATAGAGTTGTAAATGCACAAAAAGTAGGAAATAAAATTTTGTTCTAGTAACTTAACTTTAGCTTCGATGACCAAAAGTAAATTTTCAATATTAAAAACGGTTCATTTTTTTAATGGATAAAATACGATTTGTCAGATACACATAACCTGAAAATAGCAGTTTTTTATGGTAATTCGAAAAATATTTCATTAGTATGAAATATTTTATCAATAAATGAATTACTTTTGACCCGATTAATAAGTTCAACTCTTTAAAAATTTCAAAAAATAATTATATTTATAACACTAAAAAAAATCAGCATGAAAACAATTAAATTTGCATTTTTAACGGCTTTAATAGTTGTATTATCGACTTCATGTGTCGAAAGTTCGAAAAAGTACATCGCATTACTTGCCGAGCGGGATTCTATACAGTTAAACATGAAAGTGGTTCAGGAGTCTTACAATCAAACAATCGATTTACTTGGTGCCGTTGATTCGGGATTTGCTGCCATTAGCGAAACAGAAAAAAGTTTAAAGATGGAACTTGGACTGGAAGGAAACAATGCTGCAAAAAAACAGGAAATGGCTGCCCGTTTTGAACAACTCAAAAATGTTTTAGACGAAAACAAATCGAAAGTAAGCAAACTTCAAGCTTTATTGGCGGCTTCGGGAAATAAAAATGCAAAATTGGCCGAAACGATTAAGCGGTTGGAAGCTGAGTTGGTCGAAAAAACAGCATCTTTATCGGAGCTTCAAATCGAATTAGAGAAAAAAGATGTACAAATAAAGGAACTTAATACCACTGTAAATGCATTAAGTAGCGATGTGCAAAATTTGAGCGAAGAAGCCAACCGACAGAAAAATACTATTAAAGAACAAGATGCAGCTCTAAACATGGTACATTATACCGTAGCCACATCCAAAGCACTCAAAGAAGCTGGCATTGTTGCTAGCAATGGTTTATTTCAATCAAAATCGGTTATGGGTGGCAACTTCAATAAATCGGTATTTACCTCTGTGGATAAACGCGAATTAAATTCGATACCTATTGCGGCTAAAAAAGTTAAAATTGTGTCAAGTCATCCTCTTGATAGCTATACGCTTGATGTGAATGCAGACAAAACCGTAACGATATCAATTAAAAATATTGATAAATTCTGGAGTGTTTCGAAGTATTTAGTTGTTCAAAAATAATTATCGAAAGAACAAACGCTTTTTAACTGCTTGAATATTAAACTAAAACGAGCCGAATAAATCCATTTTATTCGGCTCGTTTCATATCTGTTTTTTCTATTCCAACACTTCGTTGTCGTGCATTTCTTTCATAAACGTTACAAAATCGTTTTTACGATCCGAATCCATCCACTCCAAACTTTTACGAGGATGTGCGTTGAGTGCACCCGAAATAAGATAAGGAATATGATAGCCCCAGTCGATATGTTGTTGCATAGGATGAACAAAATCCTGAATAACTTGCAATAATGGCAACAATCGGTATTTCGGATTTTTGAGGAATGCAATCAGAATTTCAATCGGACAGTTTCCGGCACCGCGACCCAGCCCCATCAAAGTAGCATCGAGCATGGTGCAACCTTCCATTACGGCCGTGTAGGTGTTCGACATAGCCATTTGCATATTGTTGTGTGCATGAATGCCTATTTCTTTGCCTGGCAGTGCAGCCATGTATTTGCGTACCAAATGCTGAATGGATTCCACATACATACTTCCAAAACTATCTACCGCATAAAACACTTTTACACGCGACTGCGCAATGTCTTTCAAAGCTTCGTCCAACTCATGTTCGTTTACAGTAGAAACAGCCATCAAGTTGATACACACTTCGTAACCTTTGTCCATACAATGATGTGCCAAAGCAATGGCTTTGTCCACCTGATGCACGTAGCACGCCACACGAATCATATCCAGCAAACTGTCCTGCGCCATTGGTATATCGTCCAAATCGATGCGACCTATATCGGCCATCGCCGAAAGTTTGAGGTTGGTTTCGTTTTTGCCTACAATGCGTTCCAAATCTTTTTGGTGGCAAAATTTCCAAGGACCCATTTCTTTGCGACTAAATGCTTTTTCGCTGCTCAAGTAGCCAATTTCCATATAATCAACCCCAGCTTCGACACATGCGTTATAAACGCCACGAACAAATTCGTCCGAAAATTGCCATTTATTCATTAAACCACCGTCGCGAACGGTGCAATCCATTACTTTGATTTCTTGTTTGTACATTATTTTGAATTTGAGAATTTGATAATTTGAAGATTTGAAAATTCTATTCAGGTATTCTAAAGTATTATTAGCTTACTTTTCTTTTTTGCAGAATTTCGAGTTCCTTGTTAATATTATGATTGATAAGGCATTCGAAAATACGTTCAAAAGTAGCTTTATCCAATCCTAATTCTTCTGCCCATTTGCCTCGCAGGTCAATTACTTCCGTTTTCCTGTCCTGAGCAACAACACTTTCTACATCGTTTTTATACTTTACAATTTCGCTCACATACTTGAAACGAAGCGCAAAAAGCGAAATTATTTCTTTGTCGATAGCATCAATCTGCTGCCGAATTTCTTCTTTGCTGCAACAGTCGCAGGGCGATTTTGTAGGAAGATAGGACATAAAATCTATTTAATATATATTTCGCACAAAAATAGTCAATAATTTTGTTTTCTGAAAATTATACATCCTAAAAACTATCAAATTATTACAACTATTACATATAGAAGTTTGGGATAGAAACAACGATAAACTCTTAAACTACTTTACAATTACAGTATACCCCACGCCATAAATAACTTCAATTTTAATACTTGGAATTTGAGCAAGTTCCTTTTTTAAACGAGAAATTAAGCTGTCTAACTGACTATTTCTTTTGGGATGATTATCGTACCATAAATATTGCAAAATTTCATTACGCGAAACTAATCTATTCTTATTTTCCAATAGAAAAATCAACAGTTGCGCTTCTTTTTCTCGAAGTTTTATAATTTTATCGTTGATGGTAAGCAATTGTTTATCAATACTTAAATTTGTTTTTCCAAATTGATAGATTTTTAATCCATTGGTCTGTATCAGTTGGTTAATTTGGGCCAAGAGCACTTCAGGAACAATGGGTTTTTTCAGGTAATTAATAGCACCGCTTTTATATGCTTTTACTTGCGATTCGACTGAAAATTCCGTACCTGTCATAAATATAACCGGAACTGCGGGGTTTGATTTTCGTAGTTCAACTATCAAATCAAGCCCATTCATGTCGGGCAACATAACATCTAAAATAATAAGTTTTGACTTTAATTCTTTAAAAAGTTTCAGCGCCGAAGCTCCATCTTTTGACCACGATACCAATAAATTATTACATTGGAGGTATTCTGTGAGCACCTCGCCCAACATCAAATCATCTTCTACTAATAGTATGTCATTGTTCATCACAGCGTTATTCTTAAAGTTGTTTTCAGAGCATAATTGTAAAAGTACTACCTTCGTTTAGCTTGCTTTCGACGCTAATAGTACCACCATGAGCTTCCACAATTGATTTTACATAAGTCAAGCCTAAACCAAAGCCAACTTTGTTTTTCGTTTCTTTGCTATCGACGCGATAAAACTTGTCGAATATAAGTGGAAGGTCCTTTGCCGATATACCTATGCCATTGTCGCTTACACTGATTTTTAGTTTTTCACCAACATCGGACACCCTAATGGATAATTGGACATCGCCTTTGGTGTATTTTATGGCATTTTCAACCAAATTATCCAATACATTCGAGAAATGGAGTTTATCCACATTTAATTGTTTTTGAGTAGTGTTTATATTACAGTCGATAAACACTTTTTGTCCAGCAACTTGTTTCGTACCATATCTCATTTTTATAGTATCAAAAAATGGGATAAGCTCAATTGATTCTTTGTTGAGTATTGTACTTCCCTTGTCGTTATTGCTGATTTGTTGAATACGTTCGGTATAGGCAGTTAGCTTATTTAATTCGGTCATTGTATTTCCGGCATATTCCGAAACTTTTTGAAAGTCTTGTTTTTTGATATAAAACGGGATAAGCGAAACCATGGCCACAGCTCCCGAAATGGGTCGTTTAAATTCGTGAGTCATGGCATTTATGGAACTTTGACGTAGCTTTTCTAACTTCCACTGCGAAACAAAACTTCGGCTTACATAAAACAAGCCTATTATACTACAAATAATTAACAATACAGTAAGCACTAATTGAAAAAGCATTTTCTGCAGTATCATATCGTTGGGAGTTTCGATATAACCCACCACGGCTATTGATTTTTGAATATCAAGGATGATGGTATCCGTGGAGAGGAAATTGGTAGAAACAAAGTCGGGTTTGCCACTTTTAATTGTTTTTTTTGTTTCTAAGTCGATGTAATCGAAATAACTCCTTTTTATACTGTAACGATTCGAAAGTTCAATCCGAAATAAGCTATCTAAATCTATAAGGTCAACTGGATTAGTTTCTTTTATTACAAATTGTGTAACCTTATCCATTATATTTGGATCGTTTTTGTCGATTTTCAAATAATATGTTGAGTCAGCTGTAGTTAATCTTTTCGTAAAAAACCGACCAGTGTCACTCGGGTTGCGAATGTTTGCTGCAAAAACTGAAAAACCTCCTAATCTTTCACTTCGTTCGGAAATTTCCATTAACACAGCTCTATCTGCTACTTGATTGGCATAATCAATAAGTTCCTGATGGTGCATATTATACATGTTGTGTATCCAAACCGCCTGATTTGCAGCAATAAGCATAGAAATAAGAAAAATGACAACAGGAATAATTTTATGTTTCGACTTCATGGTTAAATATTAGTACACTATAGGTAGCTTGTACCAAAATAATTAAATTTAAGCGCAAAAATAGTAAAAAAAATAACATAAGTAAGAATTCAGTAAGAATTGTGATAGAATTGTGCAAGAATTGAGTTGCTTTTTTTTGGTAATATCCGAAAAATTATTATTTTATTTGTAGTCGAAAATTTTAAAATAAAAACATTATGAAAAAACGACTAAAAAGATTGATTTATCCCACTTTAATTGTAGTGGTTTTTATGGTTGCACTACATGTAAAAATCAACACCAACAAAAATCAAATTTCTTCAATTAGTTTATCAAATATTGAAACTTTATCGTATGCTGAAAACAGCAATACTAGTACTTGTTATGGTACCGGAAGTGTTGACTGTCCAATTAACAAAGAAAAAGTAAGTTATGTGCTTAATTAAACGATATAAATACAGTTTGATTTTATTAATAACCTTAATAATAGCTGGTTGTGTCGACAATCAGCAGGACGAGGATGTATTCAAGGGAAAAGACAAAAAACTAATTTCAACACCCTTGGTTGCCGATAGTGTGTTTATGCGCTATCCATTTCGGATAAAGAAAACAGGTTCCGATTTAGTTATCAGCGATTTGCATGGAGCTGAATATTACTGTTTTCGTTTTAGTTATCCACAACTGAAACTAAAACAGAGCTTTGCTGTCAGGGGGCATGGGCCAAATGAGTTTCTCGATGTAGAGAATATACGTTTTAACAACCAAGGAGATATAGTTGCATTGGATGCTAACAAGAGCATGATAACAGCTTTTGATGTTTCAAAAATGGAGAATACTATGCAAATAAACCTTGATAGAGAACTAATACGAACGCTTGATTTTGATTTAATAAACGATTCGTTGCTAATAGTGCCCGATTATAGTGGGGAAAACCGCCTTTGCGTACTAACCAATCAAGGACTTGTTGTTGATCGACTATTCGAAATTCCTCTGAAATCGAAGACCAATAACTCTTCCAATACTGTTGTTTCTCAGGCTTGGCGTGGTTTTTTGGATTATAATCCTGAAAACGGAATTCTTGCTATGGTAACGCAACTGGGGCATGTGGTTGAAATTTATAATATGAACAGCAAATGCATTGTGAAGATTGTGTATGGTAAATATGGCGAACCCGAATTTATTGATAAAGGTGCCTATGCCGTGCCAAACGGAATTATGGGTTATAGCGATGTGCAAGTTGGTCAGAATAAAATTTATGCTCTCTTTTGGGGCAGAACATTTAAGG
>JFJP01011342.1_pt1 | contig 11430 bp, 14 predicted proteins | sample 431651 | NCBI WGS metagenome assembly JFJP01 (sample SAMN02602958, study PRJNA72255) | Microbial mat metagenome, whole genome shotgun sequencing project. | biome: fresh water; feature: sink hole; material: water; isolation source: purple microbial (photo- and chemosynthetic) mats found in... | reverse complement strand
ATCGGACATTGATTGGTTTACTGAGGCCATGACGCGGCGTAATGGCTCAGTGTCACGCCATGAAGTGGGTCGCTTTAAGCGGCTGATGGTGAAGCGGTATATGTGTTAGATGTGAAAACCTCACAGGGTTTGATGACCTGTGGGGTTTTTTAAGGTTTGGGTTTGACATACTTTGTCTAACCTGTGTGGTAGAATGGTGGTACAGTTTGGGAAAGACAATCTAAAAAGGAGAATTTGATTGATGAATGAACATGAAGTAAGAAGCATTATTGAACGTAGGTGCGAAGGGGAACTTTCTGCACAAGAGGCATTAGACCTGTTGTTAAGTAATAACACAAATCCTTATCTTGACCGTGCGTCTGTTTTGACATTGCTTGAGGTAATGCCAACAGGGAGCATGTATGATGCGATGGCGTTTATGGAACATAACTTAACGCTTTTGACGGCATACTCTCCTCACAACTTGGCAAATTGGAGTCCTTCATTTGAGTATACCATTGAAAAATTACACCGTAGCGTTAGAGTGGTGATAAAGGATGGGAATTTCATAAGAAGTGTAGAAGTTATGCTTGAGACACCGTTATATGAGTTTCCTTTGAAGACATTGAAGTATTCGATGCTTAACGCAGGCTCATTGAAGTTACCTTTACCTGTGGCGTTGTTGCCGTATGAAGGTTGCCCGATTATTGATGTAACCACTTCATCGGGTGATGATATAGGCTAAGAAAGTGGTAAAAATTCACGGTATTTTGGCTAAAGCTGTGGTATGATTGTTGCGTAATTTGGGAAGTTGTTGTGATAAAATAAACTAAAAAGGAGAATTTGATTGATGCAAAGAGTAAATGTATTACTTCTTACGGATGTGTTTACGGATATGGTAGATAATCAATATGGTTTTGCTGAAAGCAAACAGTATGATTGTTTGGACAGGGAAAAGCATAACTATATTGGCATAAGCGATAATGGTCGTGAGCCTGATGGAAATACTTATTTGATTTGGGGTGACGCGGTAGTAAAAGACAGCCCTGATGTTCAGGCGGCCATTAACGCGGGGGCGGAGTTTTACGAAGGGGTGTTGGCGGATTATCATGCTGAGTTCAGAGACAACACCATTCAATTTACGGCTGAGGCTGACTATATGTGGTCGGCAGTGGGACATCAAGCAGTTTTTATCGGCAAGGTTCATTTCAACTTGAATGATGAATATGATTATCATTGGGAAGCAACTCAATTTGCCGCTAAAATTTGCCAGCGCACCTTTGATTTTATGAACGAAGATAACGACACTGAAACCGTTGCCGCTAGGGTGATGGGGGAATAAAGCTAAACCTCACAGGTTTTTGAAACCTGTGAGGTTTTTTGTTTGATGTAATTGACACAAGTAATTTTAGCGTAAGATTAAAAAGGAGCAGGATAATGTTAAACGAAAATAGTGTAGCTCCAAATTGGCACAACCGACCTGATACGTTTGAGGGGATGAAGATATGGATGCCAACAGCCAGCCCCGAATATAATGAGGGTGGGTTTGAATTGTACCGAGATTTTCAAATCCTTAATTTAGCCAAAAAGTATAACCTAAATCTGGCAGGGTTAAGTGTGCCTGACGCACTCAAGCGGATACGGGAATTGTATCCCGAAGATGCGGCGAGTTTGGATAAACGCTTTGACCCTGAGTTGGTGATTGGCGAGGGTGATGAGGAAGAAGAATTTGAAGATGACGGCCCACAGTGGACATGCCGCTTTGAGCGCGGCACGTTGAAACATTTGGATATGCAATTAGAACTATTAGAGTTGCTGTTCGCTGACCATGTGCATGAGGGTCAGGGCATTTTTGCTCAATTCTCTGTGGGGCGTGAGGGCTTCTCTGATTTTATCTGCGTCAAGCAACGCTCAGACGGGGAGGAAGTGTGGACATTGGACTTGCCATTTATGAAACCAGACCACACGTTTTTGTTTGAGGTGATTGACTTAGACCCTGCGCTGGCCGTTTCAACTCAGGTGGGCGAGTCGTTGGAAGTGATGAACATTGCGGTGCAAGATATGGCCGATGAAGTGGTTTGGTTGATGATTGAGCAGTTATTAGCGAAGTTACGGGAGCGTGTGAAATGAGCAATCAAAAGCATGTGGAATATGTGGTAGTGAGACGTGACCATGAAGCGGTGTGGCGAGTGTGGCGAAAAGTCTATGATGATGATTGGGACGACAACGCTGTTGTGCCAACGTGGGACAACCTGCCATATCCTACGGAGGCCGAGGCGCAGGCGTTCTGTGACCAACTTAATCAGAAAGTTGCTGACCGTTTGGCTTGGTTTCGTAAGGTGAAGAAGATGCAAGTGGTTAAGGTCACGGATAGGTTTGGGCGCACTTACAGCTTTATGGTTTATGGCAAAGATAAAGAGTTGCCCATTCTCATTGGCCCGTATGAAAGTCGTGAGCGAGTGGATATGGTGGATTACAATGTTAAGATGGAAATTGTTAAGGAGGATGTAAAGTGAACATTGAAAAATTTAGAGTTGTAGAATGTAACGGGAAATTTGAGGTGCATTGGGGCGAGGTGTATAAATCCATTTCGTATATTTCTCCTTACGAAGCGCAGCAACATTGTGACATGAGCAACGCCATCTTAGAATTACGGGTGGCGTTTTTGGAGCAGGTAAAACCAGGCCAACAACTAGAAGTCTCAACCGAGCTTGGCGATTATCAGTTGACCGCAGTACAAACGTATTCGTTTGGTCTATCGGATTATATCAATTTGCACTATCCTGAGTTTGCACAATCGCCCGATGTAATGGTTTGTAGTTACATTCATGGCCTTGACGTGAAATATGTTAGCCTTGAAAAATACGCTGACCTGACTTTTTGCTATAGCGTAGAATTGCTGACTGTGCCAGTGTTAGCCATCCCGCTTGCCTATTTTCGCTGTCCTGTTTGTTTTGAGAATAGAGCTTTGGGTCACACCTTGCTATCTCGTTTAGTTTATCGTCGTGATGGTTGGATACAGTGTACATATTGCAAATATTTTTATCCTATCGTCAACGGCCAGCCCATTATGATGACTGATACTTGTTTTGGTCAGCCTGACGGGAGAAACTTAAAATGAAAACAATCATCTCTGTCAAAACGCTCAAGTCAGCAACGGGCCGAGCGCGTAACCACTTAAAACATCAATTCAATAAACGCCAACGGTTGCAAGGCCGTTTGGCTTTGCGGCTCATGGCCGCAGAGTAAAAAATATCCTCCGCCTAGAGTGTGTGGGCTAGTGACCTTCGATGGTTAGCGGAGATTTTGTTTAATTAACGTAACTCACAAAAAGCCTCACTGTAAAAAACAGTGGGGCTTTTTTATTAACCAAACTAAAAAGGATTAAGGTAAACAAAATGGGTAATTTACACGGTGAAAGTAATATGATGTTCTTCCCCACGCCAGCAAAGGAAGATGAAATTATGGATTTTATTGGCAGTAACATCAAGCCTTTTGACAAGTCCATTAGAAATCGTGTCCCGATGTTGGACGCGACCTGCGGGGACGGCGTAGCCATTGAACGGCTCAAGTTTTTATTGGGTGGCAAAATTTACGGGAACGAACTCGACAAAGAACGGGCGGCAGTGGCGCGGCCCCGCTTTGCTGAGGGCTGTTTTGCGGAGGGTGACAGGTTTCATCTGGACGCTTCTGCTAATTTCTCAGTCATCTTAAGTAATCCGCCCTATCGAATTGAGCAAGGCGGGGAACGGGCGGAGGCGGTTCATTTTGCGGAGGATTTCAAGCTGTTGATAGACCATGGGCTATTCATTGGCATTATCCCACAGACGGTCATCAACGCGGATTTTATGAAATTGCTCAATGATAATTTATATCATATCAACGTTAGGAAATTTCCTGAACCGTTTTTCACCCAACGCCCTGATGCTCGCTTTAAGCAATATGTAATCTTTGGCCTTAAGCGGACTGAGGCCCTAGATAAAATCCCAACGCCTAGCCAATATAATGAAATCGCACAGAAATGTTTGGAAATGCCCGAACTAAAATTCGCTGAGTTTCAATACGAAATTCCTGAAACGGTGAAGAAAATTCACCGTTTCAAAACCGCGTTTCCTGACGTGGACGAAATGTTTAAGTTATTGGCAGAGAACAATTTGCATAAAGATGCCAAGTTCATTGAGCTATTTAACCCAGGCTCAATGACCGACATCGCACGGTCACTGACCGACCCACAGCTTGGTCACGTTGCCACCATTCTACTCAGTGGCATTATGCAGAGCATGGAGCTACCGATAGATGGCGTAACGCACATCATCAAGGGCATGTCTAGCAAGGGATGGCGGAGAAATGGTGATTCACAAGAAATCACCAATGGCGATAAGACGAAGGTCATCACGGAGGATTTGGAAAAACCAACCTCGACCATCAACGCCATGAGTATGGAGACGGGGCGTATCCTGAGCTACAACAGCATGGACAACCGCACCGAGTTCGCTAATTTCTTGGATAGCAACCAAGAAACTTTTGTTAATACAATCCGTGAACAATTCATGCCAATCTTTGACCCGACGCGAGAGGTCAATGGCGAGCAGATGATTGAAAAATTTCTGCCCTTATTCAGTCAGGTTATTCCGCCAGGGGCATTGCCAGGCACAGACGAGGCGCAAATTTTACCCGCCCAAATCGTGGCCGTCTCTGCGCTGTACTATCGCTTGTTTGGCGATAAAGCCGCAGGCATTGACCCAAGCAAGGCCGCCTTGCTCATTGGCGAGATGGGTGTAGGCAAAACCTTAATGCTGTTGAGCCTAATGGCAATGTTGTATCAATTAGAAATTAAAAAGCAAAAGCCCAATCAGCCTAAAAAGCCCATTCAGTATACGGAGCAGGAACTTAAGGCGCGGGCATTGAAAGCCAAGCGCACCCAAAACAAGCGGCCTGATGCGCGCAAGTTGGCAAAGAAAATGGTCGTCACTTGTCCCGCCAACATTCCCGCCGAATGGAAAGCGCAGGCCGAGCAAGCCTTAGCTAACTTCGATGTGAAAGTTCATTGGATTGGCGAGGAAAAAGTTCAACCCATTCTTATCAAGCGGGAAGATGAGCCGCAGGGGTTCAGCGCGCTGGAGGCGTATGGTGGCAGTAGCACCGCCCAAATCGTGTCAGCCGAGCTAGAAAATTATGGTGAAGCTGAGACAAACTTGGATAAACTCAAACGTTTCAGATACGCCAAATTAGAACGAATGGTCAATGAAGAAAAGCGGGAAAAAATCTGGTCAGCCTACAAACTCGCCATGACCGATTTAACTGAATTTGCCGCAAAGCAATTCGCCAAAATGATTACGAATTATGGCTTATCGCTAGAGAGATTTTTAGCTCCACGTTCTGAGAAATCCAAGTCAACGGTAAGTTATCCTAGAATCACTGTACCGATTGTCAGCTACGGGCGGGGGATTGTTAATGACCGTATCGGTTACGTGAAAAATCCTGAGCCAGCCAAGCGCACGGTGCATGAAAATGTTCGTTACGGCAAATTTATGGCGGGTGACGGTGGGCGCGGTATCATCAAAATGATGAAATGCTCACGCGCCATCACCGACACGGCGGCGGCTATGGCGCAAGACGGCTTGGTGGTGTTGGTGGTGTCGCTGGAAAAATTAAAAGCAGGGGCTAATTGGTGTAACGTAGAGGAAGGATTGATGCGGCGGATGTCTACCAAGATGGGGACGGTGGAAGTCAAAGAAAATCCCAAAGGCGTTTATCACTATGACCAATCTCACATTCCCGCAAAAATTAGCTATGAAAAGCGGCGTATCTACACCTTTGACCAACCAATCTGTCCCGTCTGTGGTCATGAAGCGCGGACGGTGGAGTCATACAAGGATGAGCCACTGAAACGCCATTATTGTACCAAAGATGTTTACCATGAGCATGGGATTATGCTTAAGGAAACGTTAGAGGAAAAAGAACATCCGCTAAAAGATTGGGTGCAAGTGGGTGAAGATGAAGCAGGCGAGGCGGTATGGGAATGGCAGGAAATTCCCATAGAAGGGCAAGCCATTAGTAAGGGTGAGTGGCTACGTGGACAAAACAACGTTTACAAATATGTTGTTACAGGCCGAGCCATGAAGAAAGTGAAGGTCAATGTGGGGTCTCAAATATCCTTGAAATGTGGGCTGACCAAGCGATATTTGAATGAGGAGGGCGAAGAAATTCCTAAGACTTCTCTCTACACTCAACTTTGGACAATGTTCCCGCATAGCAACGGCGGACGTATCCCTATCGCCAGATTTCTTAATCAACGGTATCGTGGGCAATATTATCTGTTCGTAGATGAAATCCACAAAGCAAAATCGGGCGGGGCAGACGGGGCTAATGTTTCTCAGGCCATGATGCAAGTCATTCATGGGGCGGTCAAAGTGGTCGGGGCCACAGGCACGGTCTACGCGGGCTATGCCAAAGACATTTTCTATCTCCTCTATCGCCTGTTCCCTTGGATGCGAGAGAACTTTGGCTACTATGATGAGAAAGAATTTGTCGCCAAGTACGGGTTTCAACGGCGGGTCATGACGGAAACTTGGGATGACAGCACCAACGCTAACGGTTATACCAGCAGTGGCAAAACGGTTTATCATGACACACCAGGCGTTACGCCTGACATCATTATGATGCTCTTGTCGTATTCGGTATTTATTCGTAAGGATGACTTAGGAATAAAAATGCCGCCCTTTAGCGAGAGCGTCATGGATGTGGCGTGGGATAATCGCCTGAATGAAGGGGTGGCGGCCTTAGAGGATATGCACACGCCAGGGAAGGAGTTCTATACGCCCACGTCCATTCTCTCCAAATGGCGGATTGCCTTACAGCAAGGGGCATGGTTAGATTGTCCTGTCACTCGCGATATTGTGTGTGAGTGGACAGAAAAACGTAAGGATGGCTCGAAAGAGCGTAAGAAAGAAACCTTTCATATCCCAGGGCCAATGTCGCACCCTGACGAATTGCTAGAGCCGCCCTTGAAGAAAGACCAGGCCATGTTGGAATTGGTACAGGATAGTTTGGCCCAGGGGCGCGGGGTGATGATATTCTGCGAGTTTACTAACGAATATCCCGTAATGAACCGTTTGCACCTTTTGTTTGCCAAGCATAATGTTTACAGTGAAGTTCTACCCGACAACGTGGATGCGTCAGGGCGCGGCAAGTGGTATCGTCAAGCGGTGAATAATGCCAGAGGGAAGGGGCAAGAGCCAGTGGTGATTGTCCCTGGTGGTAAGTTTGTCGAGGGGGTGAACTGTGTTGAAACGCCAACAGAGGTGGAGTACGGAGTACAATATAAAATCAATATCCTTCGTCAACGGGGCAAGCGAGCGCACCGCGCCAATCAGCCCAAGCCCGTCGAGGTGATTTTCCCTGTGTATGAGGACAGCTATCCGTCTTACGCCCTCAAGAAAATCGTGTTTCCCAAATTACGGGCCGCCCAAACGGTGGACGGCCAATTATTATCCTCTGCCCTGGCGGAGTATTCGCCCGATGGAGACGACATCACCAGCATGGTGAACGAAATGATGGTCAACAAGGGACTTGCCAAGCAGGATGACTGGTTAGACATCCCAACCTACAAGGTCGGGCAGGCGGCAGTGGTCATTGATGCAACAGCAACGGTGGTTAAACCAGTTAGCAAGTTAGCGCAAGAAGATGATATTGAGTTTGACATGAATCAATGGAGGTGGCAACAAATGATGACAAATAATCAACAACCTGCGTCAGATGATACGGCGAAGGAAAAATCAAAACGGGGGGCGGTCACTCGCCGCACACCCATGCAGGTCACGATTGATGATGTGCTGATGGCTTGGGATAAATATGACGAGTTCTATCAGGCACTTGAAAAGAATGAGGCATTTCACCTTAAGGTTGAGAGCGAGTGTAACGGAACATTGGGGATTGAAGTTTTTCCCTTACCCTCTGAGGCAATCATTAGCGTGACTCATGCTGGCACAGGAATTACTTTTAACCAAAATTGGGAAGGCTTAAACTCAAGCGATGATTATATGGGGCCAAGCAAATCGTCTATTAACAATATGGCGATACGTTTGCGAAATCAAGGCTTTACGGATGTGCCAACGGTGGTGGCCGAGCCAAAACCGTTAGCCCAGCCTGAAACTGAATATCAAGCGTCACTTAACAATGCGGCCAAGCAATTACTTACCAATCGTTCCGCCGTTCTACCCGCCCTGCCCAAAGCTGAACCAACACCCAACAGCATTTCTATGCCCATGTTGGTAACGGCAGTGGCTAAAGCAACAGCCAAGCCCAAAAACGACCTGTTCGACATGGATATGTTGGTACTGTTAGCAGGTGGCGACCCAACACCTCGCCCCACCGTGAGCGTGAGCCAACCCAAGCCAACGCCCAAAACCAACAGCCAAACGCTGTCCGACATGGATTTACTGGTGTTACTTGCAGGTGGCGACCCAACACCACGCCCCACCGTGAGCGTGAGCCAACCCAAACCAACGCCCAAAGCTAAAAACAGTTTGGCGGATATGGATTTACTCGCAATGTTGGCAATGTAAAATTGTCCAATTAGGCCAATTAACAATTGACATTATGCGAACAAAGTAGTATAATGTCAATTGTTAAATCAAGCTAACTTGAGTACAAAGTTAGTTGTGTGCTATAATTCAATGATGTTTTTTTAGGAGATACGTAATGAAACAAACTGAACTACTCAAACAGTTGGCAGATGTGATGGAACAAGCCAACAAGATTTACAAAAAACTCAACTTAAACAATCAGGCGTTGCTAAAGGAATTGTTAGATAGCGAACCTGCGTTTGAATATGAGAGCCACGCGGAAATTATTTCTGCAATGGGCAAGGACGGACATGTGTATAACGGGGGTAATTTTTCTCTTGAAGAAATTCTCTTAGAGCCAACAACTTTTAGCCTTCATAACGATGCCAAAGGTTACAAGGTTTATTCCATCGACTCGGCCTTTGGTCGCATTGAGCATGGCGATTTGATTTGTGATTATAATTGGAATTATATCTGGACTTTCTGTCAGGATGTAGACGGTAATGATAAAATCCTACTGGAAGGAGAGGTAAACCAAGAGGTAACAGGCGAAACTGACCCCATTATCATTGAGGCCAAAGAGAAAATTGCGGCCTATCTAAGTCGGGAGTAAACATTGTGATAGAACATAGTAGTGAGGATAAAGGAGATAAATCGTGAAGCAAAAAGCAATACAAATCGTGGAAATTATGCTGGTGGCAATTCTTGTGATTGAACTAGGCATGGTGATTTATGTAAACACGCCCGTTTTGTTGCCCACCGTGTATCGCTATTCAAGCCAGAAAGAATGTATTACACATTACTTTAAGCCTAACTTTGCGCCTATGACGGTTGAAGAATATGAAAAAGAATTAGCTAAGGCTAAGACTGTTATTTCTCCCGAAATTGGCTCATTTGGTTATTGGATGAATAAATGTGAACGTGTTTCTGATAATGTGTGGCTGTTTAAGTTGTCAAGATACAATGAAGATAAGTGACCTATAACGTTCATTATACGGCGTGTTTTTCCGACAGGATGCCGCTAACGTGTTGGTTTGATAGAGGGTGAAGTATGGTAAAACACGCCGTATAATTTTTTTTGAGGTATTATGCTAACAATTATTGTTGGATTTGAAACCGAGTGGATAAATGCTATTGGTGAAAAATTAAGGGATAAAAATACAAGGATGTATGATTTCCCTGAAACTAAGTTGCATCCTAATAAGCAACCAATTATTCTGTACAATATTTTGGGGCTTGAAAGACAATATAACAGCATCATCAAAACACACAGTAATGTTTACATTAGCGTGTGTGGTCATTTAGTCGCTGAACACGCATTACAAAAAAATGAGCTAAAAGTAGTAATTGCAAATAGCGTTACTGATTATAGCGTTTCAAATTATGATGATGAAGGGATGTTAGAAAATTGGCCTTATGGTTTCTTTTCGTGGGATAGCAACACTCACCTCAACGAGTTTATAAAAATTATAAGGAGTACTAGATAATGACCTTAGCACTTATAATTTTAGCCACACTTTCAATAATTCATCACCCGTTATTCGAGATTGTTCCCGATAATTACAAGCGATGGTATTGGCGCGGTTCGTTGCTTTTCAGCCTTTACGCCATGAGAGATTTGCACCATTTACCTTTTATTGGCGTGTTTCTGTTTTTCATCACAACCATTTCACTCAGCATCATTCTCAGGCTGATTGTGGATTGGCTTAAGCAAAATGGCAGGACGGCATGAACCAAGAATTTATCGCTATCTTCGCCTTATTGCTAGGCATTGCCGCAGTTTACTTTACCTTACGGGCCATCTTCAAGCTGGTCGTGAGGTGGAGTATCCGCTTGGCTTTGATAGGGTTGATTGTAGGCATTATGATATTTGTCATCATTGCAAACTAACGTTTTAAGGAGAAACAACATGGGAATGTATGACACTGTAAACTACACAATGCCTTGCCCAAAGTGTGGGGCGGAGGTGACAGGCTGGCAAACCAAAGACATGGGGGAGATGTTAAAAACCTATAACGTGAACCAGCTATGGGATGGTTGCAAAATAGTGTGTGATTGTTGGAATTGCAAAGAATGGCTAACGGTAGTGGTGCGACATGTTACGCCGCCAACGGTGCGGGTGGAGGTGGTGAGCCATGATAATGAGGCTGACGAGGAAAAAATTGATTGGCAAGGTTGGTTGGGACTATTTCAGCCAAATGAGGGCGAAGGAGTGAAATAATGGCAAAACGAAGAACATATCTAGTCGAAAAGTTAGTAGTTGATAAACCAATAGCCCCAGGTACAGAATTTTGGCCTGATATGCAGGGGCATTTTGTGATTGTGGAAAGTAACGACCCAAATTATCCACATGTAGCAAGTTTCCCTTGCGAGAGCCAAGCCAATGTACTTGGGGCTTGTTCAGAGGCGTGGGATAAGGCGCAACAGGTGGCAGATGATTTACTTTCTGGTAAGTTGACGTTGGAAAAACTCGCCAGAAATGACGCTAAAGTAATCAAGATGAAACATTAAGGAGAAACAGCATGTACAAAGTGTTTAAAACTGAAACAGTGGCGTTTGAGGAAGATGGGGAATTTTTGGTCAATGGCAAATCATTAGACCAAGAGGTTGAGCTAGATAAAATTCAGCATTGGCTCAAAGTTTACATGACTTACGTTGAAATTGATGTTGAGAACCAAGAAGTTGACCCGCGAAACGAGGGGACTTGTCAGGGATTATTGATGGCAATGGGTTATCCTTCTGCCCACGCCCGCGAGATTGTGGATGCTTGGAAAGAGCAGATTGCCAGTCGCCTAAAACACAAAAGCCTCACATTGGAGGCTAAGGAGAGATTGACATGAAAGCAAGAGATTTACTTAATATCACGTCTCAAATCAAAGTCATT
>JFJP01007793.1_pt1 | contig 11430 bp, 8 predicted proteins | sample 431651 | NCBI WGS metagenome assembly JFJP01 (sample SAMN02602958, study PRJNA72255) | Microbial mat metagenome, whole genome shotgun sequencing project. | biome: fresh water; feature: sink hole; material: water; isolation source: purple microbial (photo- and chemosynthetic) mats found in... | reverse complement strand
CACGGCATCGCCTCGCTGTCTCGGTCGTTCCTCGCTTGTTGATGCGGTCAAGTGTTGCCAGTATCTCGGGCGGGCTAAGCTCGTTTAGTGGACGTGAACCAAGCCACGGCAATAAATCCCTGCGTAACCTTTCTAGCGTGGTCTGTGCGTGGCTTTCTGACCATTCGGGTTTTTTGGTGCTGTACCAAACAAGTGCAACGGCTTCAAACGTATTTGCAGCTTGTACGCTTCGATTTATCTTGTCAATCTTGCGCTGTTGACTCGGGTCTGTCCCGTTTTTAAGCTGCTTTCTGGCAATGTCTCGCGACTCTCTGGCTTCTGCCAGGCTTACATCAGGATAAACGCCAAGGCTTAGGCGGTTTTCTTTGCCTGCAAACCTGTACTTCAGCCGCCAGTACTTACTACCGTTGGGCCTGACTTCCAGATACAAGCCTTTTTCGTCAGTGAAGCACTGGATTTTTTCTGACTTTTTGAAATTTTTGACTTCAACGGCTGTAAGCATGGCGGTCTTTTTAGTGATAACTTTTCGTCATTATGGGCAGTCTAAAAAAGTTGTCACCAAATTTATCACCACAAAAAATCATAGTTGTTGTTTGTCGTTAGCAGTCGTTGGACATAAAAAAAGCCTAAGTAGTTGATTTACTTAGGCTTTTTACCGTTGTTAGCGGTTGAAAACAGCAGACGTGGTGGTGGTACCGGGACTTGAACCTGGGACATCAGCATTATGAATGCTGCGCTCTAACCAACTGAGCTATACCACCCGCCGGACGAAATTATAGCGACAAGAAACTGTGTTTTATTGGTGTCTGAAGACAGCTTTTCGCTTGTTGACGAACGCGTCCATGCCTTCCTTTTGGTCGGCAGTTGCAAACAAGGCGTGGAACAGGCGGCGCTCGAACATGATGCCGTCATTCAATGTGCCTTCAAAAGCGCGGTTCACCGACTCCTTGGCGGCCATCACGGCGATTAGTGAATAGTCGCTGATCATCAGTGCCGCACCCAGTGCTTCGTCCATCAGCTTGTCCAGCGACACCACGCGGCTGACCAATCCGGCACGCTCAGCTTCGGTGGCATCCATCATGCGCCCGGTCAACACCAGGTCCATCGCCTTGGCTTTGCCCAAGGCGCGCGGCAGGCGTTGTGTACCGCCGGCGCCGGGGATGATGCCCAGCTTGATCTCAGGCTGGCCAAAACGGGCGTTGTCAGCGGCAATGATGAAGTCGCACATCATCGCCAGCTCACAGCCACCACCCAGTGCAAAGCCGCTCACTGCCGCGATGACGGGCTTGCGCACGCAGCGAATTTGCTCCCAGTTGCGGGTGATGAAGTCGCTTTTATAGACGTCCGAAAAGCTGTACTGGGCCATGCCGCCGATGTCGGCACCTGCGGCAAAGGCTTTTTCGCTGCCGGTGATGATCATGCAGGCGATGGCTTCGTCGCTGTCAAAAGCTTGCAGCGCAGTGCCCAGCTCGGTCATCAGCTGGTCGTTGAGTGCGTTGAGCTGTTTGGGGCGGTTGAGGGTGACGATGCCGACCTTGTCGGCCTCCACGCGCACGGTGATCAGTTCATAAGTCATGTTGGCTCCTGGTGATGGTTGAAAATATTTATATAAGAAATATGGCTCTAGTCCTTGTGCAATAAGGGCTAGAAGCTATGGTTATTGAAAATTTTGACCGGCTATCCAGGTATCAGCGACCTGGGCCGTTGCCACTGAGAGTTTCACGAGTTTGACGCTTTCGGGCAAGGTCACCGCCAGTGTCAGCAAGCGTTGGTCACGCGCCAGCAGCGCCTTGAAGTTTTTGGCAGCGCCCAAATACAGCGGCAAATCGGTAAGTTTGGTTAATCGCCAGCCCTGCGCCCCCTTGCCTTGGCCAACTTCAATACCCAGCCACTCGTCGCCTGCGGCCATGCCGGCTTGCTCGGCAGCGCTGTCACGTAGCACGGTTTTGATCTGGATGCCCTTGTGCTCAGTCACCCGCAAACCCAGCTGCTCGGCCAGCGGCGCGGGCTCTTCAGCGTAGCTGATGCCTTGCGCCTGCAACAGGGCTTTGAGCGGCAACTCGTCCGTGCCGTGCACCCACTGTGCCAGCCGTTGCTCAAACGACTCTTCGGACAATGCCTGCAGCACGGCTGCTAGGTCGTTTTGTGTCATCGGCCCGCCTTGGCAGCGTTGCCACAGCGCCCGCATGACGGCATCCAGGCTGGTTTTGCCGCCCTGGCGCAGGCTCAAATCAAGGCACAGCGCCACCAGCGCGCCCTTGGTGTAGTAGCTGATGGTGGCATTGACGCTGTTTTCGTCTTGCCGGTAGTACTTGACCCACGCATCCAAGCTGGCTTGCGCCACACTTTGCACTTTTCGGCCAGGTGCTTGCAGCACGCTGTTGACCGTTTTGCACAGCAGCGCCAGGTAAGTGGCATCGTCTATCAGCGCGGCGCGGCGCAGCAGCAGGTCGTCAAAATAGCTGGTGAAACCTTCAAAAAACCACAGTAGCTCGGTGTAGTTTTCTTGGGCATAGTCGTAGCGGGCAAATTCTGCCGGGCGCAGCCTCTTAACGTTCCAGGTGTGAAAGTATTCGTGGCTGATCAGACCCAGCAAGGTGGTGTAGCCGTCAGAGGCGGTCAGTGCTTTGGACTGGCCGAGGCGGGGTAAATCAGCACGTTTGCATATCAGCGCGGTGCTGTGGCGGTGTTCCAGCCCGCCATAGCCGTTATCCACGGCGCTGAGCATGAACAGGTAGTGCCGGTGTGGCGGTTGTTGCTGGCCGGTGCGGGCTTTGTCGTGCGCCGGGTTGCCATGCCAGAAGCTGATTTCGGCTTCGCAGATGGCCTGTGTGTCAGCCAACAACCGCGCGCCGTCAAAACTGGCGGGCGCACCGGCCACTACAAATTGGTGCGTAATGCCACCAGCGATGAAAGAGCCGCGCCACAGTGCCCCCAATTCCACTGGTGAGTCAACCAGCTCGTCGTAATTGGCAGCCAGATAGGTGCCAAAGCCTTTGGCCGTGTTTTTTTGGGCTGGCAGGGCGGTTGCCACCTGCCAGTCGGCGGGCAGATCGTCACTCGACAGGCTTAGCGCGTGTGGGCCATCTTCGTGGCCGTGCACGCGCAGGCACAGGCTGGTACCATTGAAAAAACCGCGCTGAGTATCCAGCCAGGCGGTGCGCACCGAGCTGTCAAAGGCATATACCTCGTAACTCAACACCAGTGGCCTGTCGGCTTCGCAGTGCACTTGCCAAGTGCATTTGTCGCGCTGGGTGGTGCTGACGCGCGCCGAGCCCTGATGGGCTTGCAGGCGCTGTAGGTGCTTGGAGAATTCGCGGATCAGGTAGCTGCCAGCGATCCAGGTTGGCAGACTGACGATTTGTGCAACCGCAGGACGGGCAATGGACAGCGTGATGCCAAACAGGTGTGCGTGCAGATTGTGCGCCCGCACCTGGTAGTGCACCGGGGCTGGGGCGGCTGAACGCGGCACGGCTGTCATTTGGTGGTGGCTTGCGCCAGCTTTTGCTCAACCTGTTCGGCCCCAATGGCACCGGGAACCCGCGAGCCATCGGCAAACACCAGCGTTGGCGTGCCGGTGATTTTGTACTTCTTGCCCAAGGCAACATTGCGATCCACCGCTTGTGTGTCGCATTTGGCGTTGGCCGGCTCCACATTTTTCAGCATCCAGTCTTGCCACGACTTGACCTTGTCCTTGGCGCACCAGATGTTTTTGGAGGTTTCATGCGATTTGGGCCCCAGCACCGGGTAGAGAAACATGTGGATGGTGATGTTGTCCACGGTTTTCAGGTTTTCTTCAAAACGCTTGCAGTAGCCGCAGTTGGGGTCTTCAAAAACCGCCAGCTTGCGCTTGCCGTTGCCACGCACGATGGTGAAGGCATCTTTGACCGGCAGCGAGTCAAACGCAATTGCCGTGAGTTTTTCAACCCGCTCTTCGGTCAGGTTGCGCCGCTGTTTGGTGTCGATCAGGTTACCTTGCACCAGAAAATTGCCTTGAGCATCGGTGTAATAAATATCGGCACCATTGACGCGGATTTCATACAGCCCGTCCATCGGGGTTTTGCTGACCTCGTCGATTTTTTCCAGCTGTGGCAGCCGCTCGGCGAGGTTTTTACGGATTGCTGCTTCTTGCGCAGTTGCGGCAGTGGCTGCCAGCAGGGCGCAGGCGAGCAGGGTGGTGTTGATTCGTTTCATCATCGTCTAGTTAAAAAAGTTTTAAAGGCCCATGGCGTAGCGTGCCGCCCAGTCTTTGGCCGGGCCGCTGTGCTCAAAACCCTTCATGCCCCAATTGCGCAGCGACTGCCAGACGCTGCCGTCTTTGGAGAACAACTGTTGCAGCCCATCCATCGCCAGCGCGGTAGCTGCGACCTCGGTACGGCGGGCGCGCTCGTAGCGGCGCAGCAATTTGTTGTCGCCCACGCTGCGCCAGTACTCACGGCTGCGCAGCACGTTGGCCAGCTCGGCCACGTCGCCCAAGCCCAGGTTGAGCCCCTGGCCGGCCAGCGGGTGCACGTTATGCGCGGCGTCTCCTGCCAGGGCCCAGGCTTGGCCGCTGGCGTTGCCAATCCAGCGGCTGGCTTGCGCGGTTTGCAGCGGCCAGGCGTGGCGGGTACTGGCCAAGCTCAGTTTGCCCAGGGCAAGGTCGCTGACTTGCTCCAGCTCGGCGCAAAAATCTTCTTCGCTGGCATCCAGCAAGCCCTGTGCGCGGCTTTCTTGCACCGACCAGACAATGCCGACCTCGCGCCCCTGTGCACCCTGCAAGGGCAAAAACGCCAGGATTTCGCCGGTGGTAAACCACTGGCGGGCGATTTGCGCATGGGGCAGTTCGCAGTTCAGCCGGGCCGCAATGGCGTGCTGTGGGTAGCGCGCCACGGCGAACTCCACGCCGAACTCGGCGCGGGTGCGGCTGGCTTTGCCTTCGCACACCACCGTTAAGGTGGCCGGGCGCGGGCTGTCCAGCACCTCGATTTGTGACTGAAAACGCACCGCCTCGCTCAGTTGGGCCTCTAGCGCGGGCACATCAACGATCCAGGTCAGCGCTGGTACGGCCAGTTCCACTGCCGAAAAGTTGACAACGCCACCGTCGTCGCCCAGCACGCGCATGTCGGTGACGACGGTGGCGTGCTCAGCATCGGGCCAGCAGCGCACCGACTCCAGCAGCGCCTTGGACTTGGCGTTGAGCGCGTAGGCACGCACGTCGGGCACAGCGGGTGTTTGTGGCTGCGGTGCTTGGGTCACCAGCCCCACGCGCAGCCGATCGCGTGCCAGCAAAAGGGCTAATGTATGGCCGACGATGCCGCCGCCGCGTATGCAAATATCGAAATGATGCGTCATGCCAGCCATTGTAGAAGTGCCGTGGCATACACCCAAAACCCGCGTGGAGGAAATAGGGGACAGACCACGGTTTTCACTTGTGGCGGTAAGTGCTGTCATGATCCAGTGTCACCGACAGCATACGGATAAAGTTACCATCCCGGTAAGCCGTTACCCGCCTGGACTGGGTAATGCGAAGTGAACAAATCGCATCCATGCACTGGGGTGGTTTGATACTGCTGATTTTTTCCAGCGGCATCTTGCCGCTTTGAATGCGGCTGGAAGCCGCATCTACAGCGCTGTTTCATGCTTTTGGGGTGGCTGCGCTGCCATGCGGGTTAGCCACGAACAAGTCAGGTCTTTGCAAATCATGCGAGGAATTCAACCATTCAAAGTCAGTCGTCGCAAGGGTGCGACTCACGGTGCGTCCATGAAGGTACTACGTTAGCACGGTGGAAGTCCGCGTCAGGGTAAGCCAGCCGCCACGCCGGTTGGGGTCAGCGACACGCACGGTATCGAGCTGACTTGAGAGTGAAGCAGTTTTGATAGCTGCCAGCGCAAAGCCAGTAAGCGCAGAAGGCCAATTTAGTATATCTTTTTGACGCACCAGCTGGTAGCAGAAATCCACCTACAGGTTGATCAGCTCGCGACCCGGCAATACCTATCCCTTGAAAAGCCGATGCATGCCACAAGCTGATACGTAACTTGGAGGATATGTTATGCGACACGAAAAACTGACGACCAAATTTCAGGAAGCCCTGGCCGACGCGCAATCGCTGGCGCTGGCGAACGACCACGCTTATATTGAGCCGGTTCACCTGCTGGTGTCGATGCTCAAGCAAGACGATGGTCCCAAAGCGCTGTTGCAGCGCGCCGGGGTCAACGTGACTGGGCTGCTGACCGGTGCCGAAGTGGCAGTAAAGCGGTTGCCTCAAGTCACCGGGCAAGACCAGGTGCAGGGTGGCCCAGATTTGGGCAAATTGCTTCAAGCCACTGAAAAAGAAGCCCTCAAGCGTGGTGACCAGTTTGTTGCCAGCGAGTTGTTCTTGCTGGCGCTGGCTGACTTCAAGGGCCCGCTGGGCGACCTGGTGCGTGCCAATGGCCTGACCCGCAAAAGCTTGGAGAGCGCCATTGAAGCGGTGCGCGGGGGCCAGAATGTGGACAGCGCCAACGCCGAAGACCAGCGCGAGTCGCTTAAAAAATACTGTCTTGACCTGACTGAGCGCGCCCGCATGGGCAAACTCGACCCGGTGATTGGCCGCGACGACGAGATTCGCCGCGCCATACAGGTGCTGCAGCGGCGCACGAAAAACAATCCCGTCTTGATTGGCGAGCCAGGCGTGGGCAAGACCGCCATCGTAGAAGGCCTAGCGCAGCGCATTGTGGCGGGCGAGGTGCCCGAGTCACTCAAGGGCAAGCGCGTACTGAGTCTGGACATGGCATCGCTACTGGCCGGTGCCAAGTTTCGTGGTGAATTCGAAGAGCGCCTTAAAAACGTGCTCAAGGACCTGGCCAAAGACGAAGGCCAGACGATTGTTTTTATTGACGAATTGCACACCATGGTGGGTGCCGGCAAGGCCGAAGGCGCCATGGACGCCGGCAACATGCTCAAACCCGCGCTGGCGCGGGGCGAGTTGCATTGCGTGGGTGCCACCACGCTCGACGAGTACCGCAAATACATCGAAAAAGACGCAGCGCTGGAGCGTCGTTTCCAGAAAATCCTGGTCGGTGAACCCACGGTGGAGGCCACCATTGCCATTCTGCGTGGCCTCAAAGAGCGCTACGAAAAGCACCACAACGTCGAAATCACCGACCCAGCCATCGTTGCCGCCGCCGAACTGAGCCACCGTTACATCACCGACCGCTTCTTGCCCGACAAGGCGATTGACCTGATTGACGAGGCGGCCAGCAAGATCAAGATCGAGATCGACTCCAAGCCCGAGGTGATGGATAAGCTCGATCGTCGGCTGATTCAGTTGCAGATTGAACGTGAAGCCGTGAAAAAGGAAAAGGACGATGCCTCGCGCAAGCGTTTGGATCTGATCAACGAGGAAATCAGCCATCTGCAAAAAGAGATCGCCAACCTTGACGAAATCTGGAAAGCCGAAAAGGCTGCCGTGCAAGGCAGTGGCCACCTGCGTGAAGAAATTGACCAGCTCAAAATCAAAATTGAAGAACTCACCCGCAAGGGCGACTTCAACAAGGTGGCTGAATTGCAATACGGTAAGCTGCCAGCGCTGGAGAAAAACCTCAAAGAGGCCCAGGCCAAAGAAGCCAACCGGGGCGAAGGGGCGGCACCGCGCCTGCTGCGCACGCAAGTGGGTGCCGAGGAAATTGCCGAGGTGGTCAGCCGCGCCACCGGCATTCCGGTCAGCAAGATGATGCAGGGCGAACGCGACAAACTGCTGCAGATGGAAACCAAACTGCATCAGCGCGTGGTCGGCCAGGACGAAGCCATTGCCGCCGTTGCCAACGCCATTCGCCGCTCTCGCTCAGGCCTGTCTGACCCGAACCGGCCCACCGGCTCGTTCCTGTTCCTGGGCCCGACGGGGGTTGGCAAGACCGAGCTGTGCAAGGCGCTGGCTGGCTTCTTGTTTGACTCAGAAGACCACCTGATCCGCGTTGACATGAGCGAATTCATGGAAAAGCATAGCGTGGCACGCTTGATTGGCGCGCCTCCGGGCTATATTGGCTATGAAGAAGGTGGTCACCTGACAGAGGCTGTTCGGCGCAAACCCTACAGCGTGCTGCTGCTCGACGAGGTGGAAAAGGCCCACCCCGATGTGTTCAATGTGCTGCTGCAGGTGCTCGACGACGGTCGCCTGACTGATGGGCAAGGCCGCACCGTCGATTTCAAAAACACCGTGATCGTCATGACCAGCAACATCGGCTCGTCGATGATCCAGGCCATGGTCAGTGAGCCCTACGAAGACGTGAAAGATGCGGTCACGGCCGAGTTGAAGAACCACTTCCGCCCGGAATTTTTGAACCGCATTGACGAAACTGTGGTGTTTCACTCGCTGGATGCCTCGCACATTGCCGACATTGCCAAGATTCAGTTGGCGGTGCTCAAAGTTCGGCTGGCGCACATGGAGCTGGGGCTGGAGGTCAGTGATGCCGCCGTGGCTGAGCTGGCCAAAGACCCGATATTTGGTGCGCGGCCACTCAAACGTGCGATTCAGCAGCGCATTGAAAACCCGCTTTCCAAGCTGCTGCTCGAAGGCATGTTTGTGCCCAAGGACACCATTGTGGTCGGCGTGGACACCATCCGCGCGCCTGGGCAATTCAACTTTACGCGTGGCAGTGTGGCGACATGAGGCCTGGGCTTTGGTGATTCTTCAAGATGTTTTTGGTCTCCAGCCCTTGATGATAAAGCGCTAACAGCTATTATTTTAAAAGCAAACAGGCTCCGCAGGGAGCCTGTTTGCTTTGTACGCCGATGGACTGGTGCAACATCCTTGGTTTGCCTGGCAGTGGCGGTCTTGTCCCTAAAATCTGCATCGGCTCACTATTGACCGGCATTTCAAGAACTCACCCCCCATGACCACTGAAGAAGTCAGTTTTACCGACCTGATGGCCTCATCGATTCACGACATGAAGAATTCGGTGAACGTGCAGGTGAATGCCATCGAAAAAATAGCCGTTGACGCCAAGGCGCGCGGCGACACCGCGGCGTTTGACCAGCTGGTGGTCGTGATTGCGCAGTCGCACCGGCTCAATGCCAACCTGATCCAGCTGCTGAGCCTGTACAAATTTGGCAAGTCGATTTATCCGATGGACATTGCCGAGCAGTCGGTGGCCGACGTGATTGCCGAGGCCCTGCTGCAAAACCGCGCGGTGATGGACTTCAAGGGCATCAGCGTCGAGGTGGATTGCGCCAGCGACTGCTATTGGTATTTTGACCACGACCTGATCGCCGGGGTGTTGCTCAATGCCCTCAACAACGCCTGCAGCTACACGCAGGACAAGATTCGCATCGCAGCCAGCGTGGCAGACAACATGCTGGTGTTGCGGGTAGAAGACAACGGTCAAGGTTATCCGGCCAGCATGCTGCAAAGTGACGCACTGGCGGCCAACCGGCGTGTCAACTTTTTCAGCGGCAGCACGGGCTTGGGTTTTTATTTTTCGGCACAGGTGGCGCACCTGCATGAAAACCAGGGACGGTGTGGCACGCTGACCATCGAAAACGGTGGGACTTACGGTGGTGGCTGTTTTGTCGTCAAGTTGCCCTGACGGCTTCTGTTGGAAAGTGCCTGATGACTGTCTCGTTCAAACAAGCCCACACCCTGATCATTGACGACTTTCAGGGCATGCGCACCATGCTGCGCGACTTTGTCCGCAACATGGGTGTGACGAAAATCGACACCGCCAGCAATGGCCGTGATGCCATCAGCCAGCTTGGCAACAGCAACTATGACATCGTCATTTGTGATTACAACCTGGGTCCGGGCGCCAACGGCCAGCAGGTGCTCGAAGAAGCCAAGCTGCGGTCGTTGATTGGCATCGCCACCATTTGGGTGATGGTGACGGCCGAAAAAACCCCCGAAATGGTGATGGGCGCGGCCGAGATCAAGCCTGACGACTACCTGCTCAAACCGATCAACCAGGTGCTGCTGCAAACCCGGCTGGAGAAACTGATTGCCCGCAAGCAGGCCCTGGGTGTGGTGGAGGCTGCCATTCGCGGCAATGATTTTGCCACCGCCATGGGGCATTGCGACCAGTTACTGAAGACGTCGGCGGTCAACCCGCAGGAGATTTTGCGCATCAAAAGCGACTTGTTGCTGACCATGGGGGACTATGCTGCGGCGCGGACGTTGTTTGAGTCGGTGCTGGCGCTGCGCAACATCGCCTGGGCCAAAACCGGGCTGGGCAAAGTGCTGTTTTATGCGCAAGACTATGCCGGTGCGCAGGCGCTGTTCAAGCAGGTGCTGGAAGGGCGACACCGCGCAGGCGCAAGCGGTGCTGCAAGAGGCGGTCAGGCTGTCGCCCAATTCGCCGCTGCGGCAAAAAAATCTGGGCGACACGGCCATCAAAAATGGCGCGCTCGATGTGGCGCAAGCGGCGTTTGAGAAAAACATCAAGATCAGCGAATGCTCGGTACACAAGAACCCGGCGGTGTATGCCCGCCTGGCAGATGTCATGGTAGAAAAAGGCGAGTCGCAAGAGGCACTGAACGTGCTCAAGCGCAGCAAGGCAGACTTTCGTTTCAACCCGACCGCCGCCTTGCAGACCGCCGCTGCTGAGAGCCGTGTCTATCAAAAAATGGGGCAAAGCGACAAGGCGCAGGCGGCCATGGCGGCGGCCGAGCAGCTGGTGGACCAACTTGCTGGCACGCTGAGCCCGGAGCTGCTGATGGATGTGGCCAAGTCGCAGCTCAAGCTGGGGCAAAAGGACAAGGCCTGCAAACTGCTGGCCGAGGTGGTCAAAAACAACCACGAAAACAGCGCACTCACCAGCCAGATTGAAGCCGTGTTTGCCGCTGAAAACCTGGCTGCAGAGGGGCAGGCGCTGGTGGCTGCCTCACGCCAGGAGGTCATCGACATCAACAACCAGGGGGTCACGCTGGCCAAGCAGGGCGCCTTTGTGCAGGGTGTCAAATTGCTGCGATCGGCAGTCAAGCAACTGCCCTCCAGCGAGGTGATGCTGGTCAATCTGTGCGGCCTGCTGATCGCCCAGATGAGCAAAGAGGGTTACAAGGAGCCACTGGGCGCCGAGGCGCGTGAGCTGCTGGAGCGCGTGCATGCGCTCAACGCAGGCAACAAAAAGTACTACAGCTACGCGCTGGTGCTGACTCGCTTGCAGCGCGGCTGACGGCAGAGCAGCCCGGCGCTGGCGGGTGTCACGCATTCGTCACAAAAGCTTCCTATAGTTCAATGATCGTTGAAATATCATGAACCAAAAAGGAGCTTGTATGAAAGTTGGCATCAATGGCATGGGTCGAATTGGTCGGTTGGCACTGCGTGCCGCCATGGGTGCGGTCGAGCGCCCGGTTGACGACCCGCGTGTCGGCAACCGGCTGCAGGTGGTGCACCTGAACGAACTCAAAGGCGGTGCCGCCGCCACCGCACACCTGCTGGCGTTTGACACGGTGCAGGGGAAATGGCGTGAAAACATCGC
>JFJP01023590.1_pt1 | contig 11431 bp, 3 predicted proteins | sample 431651 | NCBI WGS metagenome assembly JFJP01 (sample SAMN02602958, study PRJNA72255) | Microbial mat metagenome, whole genome shotgun sequencing project. | biome: fresh water; feature: sink hole; material: water; isolation source: purple microbial (photo- and chemosynthetic) mats found in... | reverse complement strand
CAGCAGACCCGGGACGCCAACCAAGCAACAATTAAAGGCAAAACGCCTCCTTCGGATCCCAAAGCCGCGAGTCAACCTCCGGCCAAAGGCGGACGGATCAAGATCAACCTCGGTGGCAAAACTCCCCCGCCGGGCGGTGGCGGCAAAGTGGTCACGACGTCGCCGCCGCCAAAGGGTCCAACCTCGGGCGGCGTGCGCCCCAAAACGGTCAAGGCGATTGCAACCCGGCCGCCGGCCGTGACTGCTCCGGTCAAGCCGGGCCTCATGCGTACCCCGATCAAGCAGCTCGTGGGGCCAAGAGTCACAACCGCATATAACGGGGCCATGACTATACTCAACGTCTACGGCATTTATCAGGGGGTTACCCAGGGTGTGAACGACGCCATTGCCGATTCCGACGCGGCCAACGAAGGCAACATCAAGCGAGGTTTGCGCGGCGGGGCCTATGCGGTGTGGTACGGCCTTGGTTTCAAGGGCGCCGCCGATCTGGGACGAGAGGAGGGAGAGACCTTCACCAACGCCTATCATGCCGAACTCTATTTGAACAACATCAAACCCAATTCCTGGGAAGGCCGGAAACTCTACGTGCAGAACAAGGCCTTGGCCATCGGAGCTGCCTTGACTCGGATGACCCAACTCGATGCCGCCTATGAATTGGGCGAGGAGAGCGTGGGGCTCGCCGGCGATCTCTGGAATTGGCTCAAGGCCTGGCGGGCCGAACGCGACATGGCCAAGCGGTTGGCGGCCAAACGCAAGGGATACCTGACCTCGCGCCATCAGCAGAGCGACTGGTACTGCACCAACCGGCCGGTCATCGACGCGCCGGTGGCCCTGCCGCCGATCATTTCCACCGCCGAGGAGAAAAAGCCATGATCACTCCCGGACAAAGCACGCAATGTCGCCATCGTGTATTGCATGGAGCCGCCGGGGTTCGTCTCCTTGTGCTTCTGGCGGCCTTTTTCCTGGTCTGGCCGGTCATTTCGCCGGCTTTCGCTTCTGGCCCGCAGGTCGTGCACGTTACCGGAAAAGGCAGTGAACCGCTGGCGGAGGTGACCGTTTATCTGGGTGGACGCCACGTGTCCACCGGTCCGGACGGAGTGGCAGTCTTTGATGGCCTGCCCGCCGGCCGGCACGAGCTGCGCGTCCCTCATCCCGGATATGATCTGCTTGTCCGGCCGGTCGATGTGCCGGCTGGAGCGCGCCAGCCACTCGATGTGATCCTGCAGCCGTCCCAGATCGCGCCGTGGATCGGACGGGTGGTGGTCGATGGATTGGATCAGCCCGTGGCCGGGGTCGTGGCCCGCCTGACGCCGGTGATGGTCAACGCGACCCTGTCTGGATCGGTTACTCTGGTCAGTGACTGGGAAGGCTTTATGTATGCGGCGGATCTGGCTGTAGGTAAATATACTCTGGAACTCAGTCAGCCGGGATTTGATCCCCTGCGTCGGGAGATCCGGGTCGAGCCCGGCCGCATTGTGGCCGATCCCAAGGTCGACGGCCTGCCCCTGGACCTCTGCCGGACCTGGGCCAACGAATGCGGCGCGCCCGCCGCGGACGCGTGGTGCCAGGCCAACGGCTTTCTGATGTCAACGGGCCATGAGGTTGGTCAGGACACGCCGCCGACCAAGGTCATTGGCAGCGGGGAAAAGTGCGAGGACCCAAGCTGCGACCGGATCGTTTCCGTGACCTGCTCCGGCCGAACCGGGGACAGCCTTTTTCGTCTGCGCCGGCAGGCGCGGCCGGCCAAGGTCAGCGTTCTGGTCCAGGACAGTCAGGGTCGTCCTGTGCCCCAGGCCCGGGTCGTCCTGGCCGAAGTCTGGCCTGACGGCGTGGTTGGCACTGGCGCGACCGATGCCAGAGGCGTCATCGTTTTCGACAAGATCGGCCTTGGCCAGATCAACCGGACTGATTCCGAAGGCCGGTTGGCTGTCTGTCGCCGGGCCCTGACCGTGCGGGCCGAGAAGGAAGGTTTTGCATCGTCTTCAGCCAGGGTGCTGCTGGAAAAGGATCAGGTCGAGGCGCGGTTGGCCCTGGCCCCGCAAACCGGGGTTCGCCTGGAGAAGCCGGATCCGAACCAGCCTGCCGTCCTCACGCCGGGCGTGCCCGTGACGATGACCATCGACACCGTCGGGCAGAGCCATCGCTTCCGTCTGACTCTGCCGGAGCCGGCCCTGCTGCGTCTGGCCGTGGCCGCAGGCGCACCCATTGAAACCCATCTGCGCCTGCTTGATCTTCAGGGCCAGCTCATTCAGGAGCTCGGGGCGCATCTCGGGCAGCCTAACGGTTTTGACAGGGCTCTGTCTGCCGGAACCTATTTTGTTGAGCTCCTTGAATGGGGGAACAACGGCGCTTCGCCCGATCCCCTGACCCTGACGGCCTCTGTCGATGCGGGGATCGATCCCCTGGAGCCCAACGACAGTGACGATGCGGCCTCCCTGCTGCGATCCGGCGAACTCATGGCCGGGCGGATCTGGGCCCGAGGGGACCGGGACGTGTACCGGATCGAGATCGAACGTCCGGGGTTCTTGCGTGTCCACGGTCCTGGGCATCCCATGGAGCGCCATGTGCTGATCCGCAATGCCGAGGGAAGTCTGCTTGGCGAGATCGGCGCGCATGCCGAAAATCCCGTAAATGTCAGTGTTCAGGTTCAGCCCGGCCGGCATTTCATCGAGGTCCGGGAATGGGGTGATAACAGCGAGTCCCTGACGCCGTATCGCCTGCAGGTCGATGCGCTGCCCGATGACGGGCTCGACGATCCGGCTGTGGCCGCGGGGAAGATGAGCGCGCTGCGGGAACTCAAGCTTGGCACCCAGCTCGGTGCGACCCTGCTGCCGTTGGGAGACCAGGACGTCTACCGGATCGCGGTACCGGGCGCGGGCCGGCTCCATGTTCGAAGCAGCGGCCGTATGGAGCGGCACATGCAGCTCTTCGGGCCCGATGGCGCCATGCTGACCGAGTACGGCAGCCACGCCGGCAATCCGGGCAATATGGAGTGGTTTGTCGATAAGGCCGGTGAGTACTTTGTCGTTATGCGCGAATGGGGAGACAATGGCTGGTCCCCTGACGCCTACGCCCTGTCCGCCTGGATCGAACCGGCGGACATGCTCGATTTCGCCACCCGTAACGACGATTTGCCCAGGGCCGTGCCCGTCATTCTCGGAGAAACCGTGCACGGCAGCTACCTGCCGCTGGGCGACAGGGATGTCTTTGCTGTCGAGATCGACTTTCCCGGCTATTTGCTCGTCGATGCCTACTCGCCCATGGAGACGCATCTCAGGATTCTCGACGCCGCAGGCAACCTGCTGGTCGAACATGGCGCGCACTCCGGGAACAACGCAACCCTGGCTCCGCCGGTGCAGGCCGGGAAATATTACGTCATGCTCGGGGAGTGGGGCGACAACGCCGCCTCGGTCCTGCCGTACACTCTTACGATCCGCTTGGACCGTGCCGAGCCGGGGGAAACCTTTCCCCTGGCCGACGACCCGCCGCGCCGCCTCAAAGACGGCGAGGCCCAGTCCTTCAGCATCGATCACGTCGGCGACCGCGACCGTTTTCTGTTCGACATGCCCGGGGCCGGAGAGGTCACGGTCAGCGTGGCGGCGCCGCTGGAAACGCTGATCCGTGTTTACGACCATGGTGGTGGCCAGTTGCTGCTGGAACAAGGCCTGCATTCGCCGACCCGGTTCCAGCAAACCTTGACCGTGGCCAACGCCACCGTCTTGCGTCTGGAATTGTCCGAATGGGGCGACAACAGCGCCAGCCTTGAGCCCGGATTTGCCATGGTTGACACCAGGGGCCGCGGCATCGCGGTGGACAAGGTCGTGGCGAAGATCGACCCCGCCTCGCCCAGGCGGGTGATCCTTGGCCGCGAGTCGCTGCCCTATGCCGATCCGGCCCAGGAATGCCGGGTGGATCTGACCGGGGACGGCCGCAATCTCGTTGCCCTGACCGGAATTCAGCCCGCGCGGGGCGAGTTCCCGGCCCAGGGCCTGCACCAGGTCCAGGCACTGTGCACCGGACCGGCCGGACAGAAATCGGTTCAGCGCTTCTTTGTGCAGGCCACGGGTCAGCAGGACCGGGCCGGCATCCTTTTGACCATGAACAACCTGCCCGAGAACCATGTCGTCGAGACGCCGCTTACGCCCCAGGCCCAGGTGGTCAGCTTTGACGGCACGGCCATCCGGCGGGTCGATTTCGCCCTGGACGGCAAAGCCCTGGATACGGACTTTCAGCCGCCCTACGAGGTGGCCATCAACTGGCCCCTTGTTTCCGCCGGCAAGCACGTGCTGAGCGTGTCGACGGTGGACGACGCCGGGACAAAGGCCAAACTGGAGCGGACCTTTGCCGTGTCCGAATACTTTGACCTCAACCCGCAAAGCGGCGCGACCTTTACCGGCGAACACGTCTCCGTCAGCTGGCAGGCTCCGGCCTTTGGTCCGGCCGTGGTCCGCTATCGTCCCCAGGGCGGGGATGACAAGGCCTGGAAAGAGGTCACCGGCGAGTCCGCCCGGCGGAAAATGGTCCGTCTGCCCGGTCTTGAAACCGGCAAGACTTATGAATTCCAGCCCATGGGCGGGGCGCAGCCCGGCCCGGTGCATACCCTGACCCGCCTCAAGGGACTGGCCTTCGGGCGGCCGCAGTACGCCGCCAACGTTCAGCGCGATTACGACCAGCGGGTCGGGGTCAGCGTGCGCAACAACGGGCAGGCCGAACTCATGGTTCGACTGGAAAGCGGCCAGCCGACCGATCCGGACATGCTGGCCAGTTTTGTCGGCACGGGGTCCGAGGACAAGCCTTTTGCCCTGGCGCCCGGCGAGGAGCGCGAGTTCCAGTTCGCCATCAGCGCCCAGAACGTGAACATCGCCGAACACCGCATCCCCATTCGCATTGTCTCGGATTCGGGCCTGTCGGACGAAAGCGAGCTGCTGATCAATGTCCGTCTGCCCCACGTCGAGATGCAGTGGACCGACATCGGGCCCTCGGCCGGCAACATGGGCCGTGTGCTGCGCTTGACCAATGTCGGCGACGCCATCACCGACCTGTCCGTGACTCCGTCCGACGCCCATGCCGTGGTTCTGTCGCCCACGGTGCGTCATGGTCTGTTCCCGCGCGGCGCGACCATCGATTTCACGGTCACGCCGCGTTATTACGCCGGTTTCAAGGGAGTCAAAACCCAGATTCAGGCTTTCGGAATGGAAAAGCGTTTCGACTACCCGTTCGAAATGCAGCTCGCTCCCGGCGAATCCATGCACCGGGTCTGGCTGGTGCCGGGTCATGACCCGCACGCTTCCGGGGCCGCCGACATGGAGAAAACCATCCAGGCCGGGGAAGCCAAGGCCAAGGCCGTGAAACTCGACCTTCTGGATTGGGCCGCGGCCCAGCCCTCGGACAGCACCGGCTCGGGGCGGCCCGACCGCTTTGTCCTGCTGGCCGATGGCATCGAATGGGTGGGCACGGACGGGGATGGGGACGGGGTGGTCGATCACGTCTTTGCCGACGTCGGCCAGAACGGTGTCAGCGAGTTCGCGGCCGTGCGGACCGGGGACGGCTGGCGGCAGACCAACGTGGTCGAGGCCTGGCTGGAAATGACCTTTGCCCTGCGCGGCAGCCGGGACAGCTACAAGACCCACGATGTGGAAGTGCTGCTCAACGGCGTGGTCCTGGGCGTGCTCAAGGACATGTTGCCCGAGGGCAATTTCAGTTTCCGCATCCCGCCCGGAGCCCTGCGTTTCGACGCTTCGGGCCTGCCCGGCGACAACCGCATCGGCCTGCGCACCACCCATCTGCGCGGCGGCCATTACGCCGTGAACAGTGACTTCCGCTTCAAGTTCCGCCTGACCGCCTCGCCGGTCTGGACCGCGGCCGCGTCCAAGGAAGAAGCCCTGGACAAGGCCGTGGCCCTGACGGGCGTGTCCCTGACCGCTCCGGACCTGAGCCTGTCTTCCTCCCAGATGGCCATCAGCGGGCCGGACACTCCAAACGCGGGCGACGAGATGCGCGTGGACTTCCCCGTCCGCAATTTCGGGGCGGGTGCGGCCGGCAATGTGGTCGTGGTCCTGCAACGCATTTTGCCCGGCGGCAACCGCGAGGAAGTGGGGCGGACAGTGATCGATATGGTCGACGTGGACAGTGCCGCCAGCGCTTCGCTGACCTGGAAGATTCGGGGCGGGGTGAACAATCTGGCCTTGGTCGCGGACCCTGAAAACACTCTGGAAGATCCGGACCAGGCCAACAATGAGGCCCTCTTCATGCTGACCGCCACCGGTGACGACACGCCGCCGACCCTGCGCATCACGCAGCCGGCGCAAAAGGCCGTGCTTCAAAACACCGTGACCATGCTTGAAATTCAGGCCGACGACGACGCCGGTCCCGTCGCTCCCCTGGTGTCCATCGATCGCGGCCTGTGGCGCGAGCTACCCGCGATGCAGGGCGGCGCGACCGTGCCTCTTCTCCTGCAGCCAGGTCAGCACACCGTGGACGTCCGCGTGGTGGACGCAACGGGCAACGAGGCTGCCCAGTCCCTGGAACTGAGCGTGGAACGGAATCTTCCCGAGGCCAAGCTGAACGCTCCGGCCGATGGAGCAAAAGTCTCCAACGCCACCGTGACCGTCGATGTGGCAGTGCCCCCGGACGTGGGGCTGGTCGCGGCCAGGGCCGCCGGCGGAACATGGCACAAGGGGAGCCTTTTGGGCGATAACGCCCGGATCGAACTGCCCTTGCGTTTCGGCCCGCAGACCGTGGAGGTCATGGTCGCGGACCGTCACGGCGCGGTGCGCATGCTGGCCGCCCAGGTCACGCGCACGAACCAGCCCCAGGCCGGCGAAGTCTTGTCCGGCCCGGCCGCCTCGGACCAGGGCCTGCTCTGGCCTGAAGGTCATGCCGGGCTGGAAATCGATCTCTTCGGTTCGCAAAGCGGCGTGCTGCGCCGTCTGAGCCTGGACCCGGAAAACGAGGCCAAGCGCCTGTGGGAAGAGGCCCGGCGGCGACAGGCCCACGGCGATTACGCCGGAGCACTAACCCTGTACCGCGACAGCCTCATGCTCAAACCCGACCCCCAGATTGATGAGCGCATCCGCAAGCTGGAAGTCTACCTGGGCATAAAGCGCATGGGGCAGGGGACGAAGAAATAGTTTGAATCGGGCAGGCCTCATGGTCGAGTTATGCTGCGTGTTGCACCGGGCTGAACGCTTTGCTCACCGGACGAGTCGCGTTCAACCCATCGGCCCGATGCTTCGGGCAGACAGGTGGTTCATGGGACGGATGCGGAACGAGATGCCGGCATCGTGTCGGCGAGGTGCATCGAACACGGATACGACCTGTTCGCCGCGCCTGTCCGAGGAGGCCAGTTGGGCGGCCGTCATTATGCAATCAAGGTGGATGCCATGAACAAGGCTTTTTGCGCTTTTCTTGTGTTTTTCGCGGCCGTGGTCGCTTTGGCCAGGCCCGGCGCCTGCGGCCAGGACGAGGCTTTGGCGCCCGGCGACATCCCGAGGATACAGCAGCTCTTGGCCCTCTCTGACGGCCGCGTCCTGGTCCTGACCACGGAGAAGGGGGGATTGTATCTTTCGGACAGCGGGGGAGGGGGATGGAAAAAGGTCGCTGGCGCGCCCAAGGTGCATGTGCACCGCGCGACGCTGGATCCGAGGGGACGCGTCAACCTGGCCACCTCCGAAGGGTTTTACACCTTTCAAAAAGGTGCCTGGGAGAAAACTTCCCTAGGGGCGTTTGCCGATATTTTTTACAGCGGCGACGGGGCGGCGGCCATGCTTCGCTACTGGGGCGGGGGGCTGCATTTCCTGGACGCCAGGGGCATGACCGCCGAATCCCTGCGGGCCATGCAGGACGCGGTTTCACGCAAAGCCGCCATGGCCTCGGAAGAGGAGGAACTGAAGCGGCAGATGGAGCGACTGCCGCATGGTGATGCGGTCACGCTGGACGAGAAGCGCGCCGTGATGCGCGTTTACACCCAGTGGCAGGATCTGGAGAAGCGAAAGGAGGAGGCGAACCGCCTCGCGGAGGCTGTTCTGCCCGTGCGGGCTATGGATGGACTCCCGGACGAGGCGTCCGTGGTCGGGGCCATTCCCTGGGAAGGCGGCTGGCTGGCCGGCGTTTTCGGACACGGAGCCTTCAGTCTGGCTGACGGCTCGCGTCAGTGGTCTCCCCTGCAGGACGGCCTCCCAGGACCCTGGATTCTGACCCTTGAGGCGTCGCCCTGGGGACAGGCCTTTGCCGGTTTTTTCGGGGCAGGGCTTTTGGCCCTGGACCCCGGCGCCACTTCCTGGAAGCGCATCGAGGGCGTGCCGCCGGACTGTACGGTTCAAGCCATTTCTTTCGGTGCCGGCGGCCAGATATTGGTGGGCACGCGGGACAAGGGCGCTTTGTTCTCCGTCGACCGCGGCGCGACCTGGGCGGCAGGGCCCGCCGGGAACGTGCAAGGCGTGGCCGTGGGCACGGACAAAAGCCTCTGGGCCGGTCTGTGGGAAGGTGGCCTGCGCATGTCCACCGACAACGGGGCGTCCTGGAAACCCAGGCCCTTCGCCCATGTCGGGCATGTGGCCGACATGGTCTTTTCCCAAGGGGGGCATGGTTTTGCCGTCCTAGTCGGCCTGGGACTTTTGACCACGACGGACAACGGGGCAAACTGGACCCAGACGGAGCTCCCCGTGCGCCCGGCCCGCGACGTCCGTCTGGCCCTGGACCAGGACGGGCGACTGTTTGCCGCCTCCCCGCGCGAAGGGCTTTTCGTGTCCGAGGACGGCGGCGTGACCTGGGTGCGGGATAACGAGGGCCTGCCCGAAGGTGGCGTCATGGCCGTGGCCGTGACACCCGGCGCGGCGGTCCTGGCCATTCCCGCTGACGGGTCCGGTCTTTATGCGCGGGACGGTTCGAGCGTCTGGAGTCTGGTGCCCCTGGCCGGAGAGGATGGCTGGGAGTATGGCGTCTGGGACCTGTCTTTTTTGCCCGGCGACGGGCTCATGGCTTACGGCCCCCAGGACCTGATCCTGTCCGAGGACGGCGGCCGGACCTGGCGCAGGCATCGCTATGGCCAGGCTCTGCGGGAAGTGGCCGTGGGCGCTTCGGGAATCATTTACACCCGGCGCATGATGACCACCTTTGAACTGCGTCCGGGAGCTGAGGACTCGGACGAGGTTCCGGCCATTCCCGCTGACGCCTACAGGCTGCTGCGAAATGTCGGCGGCGGGCGTTGGCTCGGCGCAAGGCAGGATGGCGGCCTGGACGTTCTTGCGGAGCGCGGCGGGACGCTGGTCCAGGTTGCCGGACACTCCCCCGAAAGCGTCGTCACGTCCCTGGCCGCCGGCGCGGACGGGGCGCTTTTCGCGGGACTGGAGAACGGGATTATCGTTTCCGTGGACGGGGGGCGCACATGGCGTCGCTGCGAGCTGATCGACTACTGATGCGCCTTATTGGGACGCAAACCCGACTCTTTTGCGCAGGGGGCGCAGTCAGGGAAACCGGAGGACAGACATGAGCCTTTTGTGGAGATACGTTGTCGCGAGCTGTGTCATTGTCGCCGTCGCCACGGCATGGTGGTATCCTGAAGCGGTCCTGGTCCGGGGAGAACTGGTCGACTGGGGGCGGCTGTACGAACGCCAGCATACCCCGCCGGAACAGATGATCGGCGCCATGGCCCTGGGCAAGGCCCTTGTCCAGTCAGTCTCGGAGCCTTTGCCCCTGACGGAATTCATCGCCAAAAACACGGACGGCAGAACCGTGGTGGCCAAGGATGCAGCATGGACGAACGTCTTTGAGGATCTGGACGCGGCCATGGCCCAGGGGGCGGCCCCAGTGCGCTTCTACAGGTCCGCCGAGCCGCCGTTCGCTGAACTGGGAGAGGATTTTCGCTACGTCGAACTGCGCGACGAACGGGGCGTTCGGCACATGGAATACCGCCTCATCCAGGCCAGGGAATTCGAGTCCGTCGATGTCCCGCAGGACCTGGCCTTCCCGCTCAGGGCTTATTGGCTGGCCATGCTGCTGGGCAGCGTAGCGGCCGTGGGCTTCGGATTTTTCGGCGGCCGCACCGCCAGCATCGTGGAGGGCAGTTCGGCGGGTCGCGGGGTGCGGTGGTCGGCGGTCTTCTGCGTGCTCTTCGCGGGCATGATCCTGTGGCCCTTTGTCCATGGCACCATTGGCAGTGGTTTTAGCTTTGCGTCCATCCTCATGGGCGGGCTCTTTCTCATTGGCTCCCTGGTGGGGCTTTGGCTCTTTTACTCCCAGGTGCGCCAGATTCGGGACATGATCGAGGGCGGACACTTTCTGGCGCATTTCACCTTTGAGCCTGCGGAGTGGAAAGCCTTCGCCAAGTGGAACTACGGCCAGGAGGCAGCCCAGAAACGCGCCATGTGGCTGCTTATTTTCATCATATCCGTGGTCGTGGGGTGCGGTCTCATGGCCGTCAAGCGGGACGAGGCCTCGGTCTGGGTCTTCGCTGGACTCATGGGCTTCATGGCCGTCCTGTGGCTGCTGGCCGTGGGAATGCCTTGGCTGACGCGTCGACGCGATCTGCGGCGGGCGGGACAGGTCTATGTCGGCCAAAGCTGCGTGTATCTGAACGGCTCCGTGCATTCCTGGGGGACGCTCGGCAGCAGGCTCGATTCGGTCAAGCTGGAGAAAAAGCCCATGCCGCACATCCTGCTCGTCTATTCGTACCTGATGGTGGCGGGGCGGTCATTGTACTTCTTTCGAAATTACATCGAGGTGCGCATCCCCGTGCCACGTGACCAGATCCAGGCGGGTGAGGCGGTTGTCAAGGCGTTGGATAAATCTGTTCATGGGGCCTGAAGTCGCTTCGATGAGCGGTCTGAATGCGGCATGCGTGCCGCACTGGGAGGAATCATGAGGGTCTTCTTGTGTCTGTGCTTTCTGCTTTTGGCCTGTCCTGCGTTTGCCTCGGAGCCAGCCGTGGACACGCTGCCGCCGGAGCTGGTCAGGCTGCGGGACGAGGGGCGGCTGACGGTCAGGGCGCTGTGGGCCTGGAACCTCGTACCCAAGTCCACCGCAGGCATGGCGCTGGAGTTTCGCGCCATGGGGCTTGATCTGATCGAGGCCGATGGGGAGCTTCTGACGCAATGGGCCAGACAGGCCGATGCCGGGGAGCTTTCCTTGACGCCAGAGCAACGCGGTGTGCTCGACGAACTTGTGGTATGGATGAATTCAGGCCTGGATGTCGTGCCTGCTCAACCCGAAATAGGCGCCAGCTCAGAGGCGCAGATCGCTCAGACCACCGAACTGGCCACAGTTCCGGCCGCTGACGGCCTGGTCGAAGCGGCCCCTTCCAAGGACGTTCCGGCCGCTGACGGCATGCCCGAAGAGGCCCCTGCCAAGGATGTTCCGGTCGCTGACGGCCCGGTCGAAAAGGCCCCTGCCAAGGACGTTCCGGTCGCTGACGGCCTGGTCGAAAAGGCCCCTG
>JFJP01011357.1_pt1 | contig 11431 bp, 5 predicted proteins | sample 431651 | NCBI WGS metagenome assembly JFJP01 (sample SAMN02602958, study PRJNA72255) | Microbial mat metagenome, whole genome shotgun sequencing project. | biome: fresh water; feature: sink hole; material: water; isolation source: purple microbial (photo- and chemosynthetic) mats found in... | reverse complement strand
CTACCGCGCCCGCGCCGAAGCCTGAATTAACCTTTACCTTTCATATAAAGGAAGGAATCCATAAACTCATGGATGGGCAATCGCTGACGATAGGCGAGGCCGAGTCGGTTATGGGGCAAATGATGGCGGGGGAGACTACGCCCGCGCAAATTGGGGCGTATCTGACGGCCTTGCGACTGAAGGGCGAAACGGTGGCGGAGATTACGGGCAGTGCGCGGGCGATGCGGCAAGCCTCCATGAAGGTCATCACTCAAACGCCGCCAGAGGAGTTGATTGATACCTGCGGCACGGGCGGCGACGGCTCAGGCACATTTAACATTAGCACAACGGCGGCCTTTGTGGTGGCGGGGGCGGGGCAAAAGGTCGCCAAGCATGGCAACCGTGCCGCCAGCAGTCAAAGTGGTAGCGCAGATGTGTTGGCGGCGTTGGGGGTCAATTTGGAGATGCCGTTGGAGGCGGTGGGCGATTGTATTGATGAGGTAGGGCTGGGCTTTCTCTTTGCCGTGCGTCATCACCCCGCCATGCGCCACGCGATTGGCCCACGCCGTGAGTTGGGCATGAGAACAATTTTTAATATGATTGGCCCATTGACCAACCCCGCCAATGCGAAACGGCAGGTCATGGGCGTATATGACAAAAAATTAACCGAACCGATTGCTCAAGTTTTGGGCGAATTGGGCGTGCAATCGGCCTTTGTGGTGCATGGGCATGGTGGCCTTGATGAGCTAACCACGACGGGGCCGAATATCATCAGCCGCTTATATCAGGGGCAGGTGATGACGCAGACGCTAGACCCGATGATACTTGGTTTTGCGAAAACTGATGTGGCCGATTTGCGCGGCGGGACACCTGACGAAAACGCGGCGATTACGCGGGCGATTTTAACAGGGGAACAACGCAATGGGGCGCGGGATATTGTGGTGTTGAACGCGGCGGCGGCGTTGATTGCGGGGGGTAAAGCGGAGGATTTTCCAACGGCGATTAAGCTGGCGGTGCATAGTATTAATAGCGGCGCGGCCATGCAGGTGTTGGAGAATTTGGTGGCCTTTAGTCGTAAGTTTCGGTAATAAAACGTAGGGGTTCAAGATTTTGAACCCCTACGTTTCCCCTGAATATTTACAAGTGGCAAATCTGAAGATTTGGACTCCTTTAGAGCGTGTTTCTTAAAATTGCCAGGTCATTCTGAACGGAGCAAAGCGTAGTGAAGAATCCCTCAAGACTTTGCCAACCCAAGCGATTTTCGGCCTCAATAAGCACACTTTTAGGCCAAGTTTGCAGGGATTCTTCGCTTCGCTCAGAATGACATGGCCGAAAAAGTCTTTAAGAAACACGCTCTAAGGGCTTCCGCAGAATTTATGCTCACCTATTTATTAGTATTCGCCAAAGGCAACGTAAATTTAACAATTGTGCCGTAATTGAGTTCATTTTCCACCCAAATTTTGCCTTGATTACATTCTACTAATTCTTTACATATAATTAAGCCTAAGCCCGTGCCTTTATTTTGAGCAGTGCCTGCTGTTTTATAATCCACCGCCATATTTTCCACTTTAACTCCTAATTCACTGCCTTCCATCCCCCCATCTAGTAAAACTCTCGGAAAATCAACGCCCACCGCACTATCTTCCACCGTCACTTCAACCAACGGCAATGGGCCAGCCAAAGCGATAGCACTCATGGTCACATGCCCCCCTTCTAGCGTAAATTTTAAGGCATTATTCAGCAAATTACGAATTACGGTGTCTATCATTTTTTTGTCGCCATAAACGAACAGACTGTTAGTGACCTGACTCTGCAACAGAATCCGCTTATTCGCGGCCACGTCAGCCATAAGAGTCATATTTTCATCCACTAAAAATTTCAAATCAAATATTTGGGGTTCATATTTCATTCGCCCCATTTGAAAGCGCGCCCACGCCAATAAATTCTCCAACAGTTCCAACACCCGACGACCTGAACGACCAATGCTTGCGCCCATTTCCTTCATATCCTGCGGGGTTAAAGAATCGGCCAGTTCTATCAAAAGTTCAGCATTACCTAACAAGGGCGTAAAAAGGCCCCTTAAATCATGCGCCAAAATGGAAAAAAACTTATCTTTATCTTCATTCAGTCGAGTTAATTCACTATAAAGATGGGCGTTATTTATCGCAATAGCAATACTATCAGCCAAGGCGGTTAGCACGGTTTGGTCATTTTGGTCAAATGAATTTGCCTCATCATGTTGAATATCTAACACCCCAATGACTTGAGAACCAATCTTAAGCGGTAAAGCTAATTCCGTTAAGGTATACGGCCAAGCGTCCATCTCTAAAAATTTAGGGTCTGTCCGCACATCATGCGCCAAATAAGCCACCCCAGTGCGCGCCACTTGAGCAATAATACTAACCGTAATATTTAAAGGTATTTGTAAGGGGGTAGTCAATATCATGGTGTGATGGCGAGTTGCCTCGGCCCGCAAAATGACAGCTTTGGTGGCCTCATGCACTAACCAAATGCTCACGCCGTAATAATCAAATTTTGTTTCAATAAGCTGGACAATTTCAGGCAATAATTTATCTACTTCCAAAATAGAGCTAATTTGCTGCCCCACGCGACCACTAGTTTCCAATTGGACGGCATGCTTAGATAAAGCTTTATTTTGTTGTTGCAAACGAAATGTTAAAGTATGTAAACGTAAATGGGTGGTTACTCGCGCCAAAACTTCTTCTTGCTGGACAGGTTTGGTCACATAATCTACCGCGCCCACCTCAAACCCTTTAATTTTATCGGCTGTTTCGGTCAGGGCCGTCATAAAAATAATGGGAATATCTTTTGTTTTTTCGTGTGCTTTTAATTGCTGGCAGGTTTCAAAACCGTTCATGCCTGGCATCATCACATCTAATAAAATGAGTTGGGGTTGGCCATAAATCGCTCGATGTAGGCCGCTTTCACCATTACGAGCAATTAATATCCGAAAGCCCACGCCCCCTAAATAATCGGCTAAAAAACTAACATTGGCAACGTTATCATCCACAATTAAAATGGAATGTTGTTCGGGCCGAAACTCAATTGAAGCATTAGCCATGATGAACCTCCCTGTTCATAGCTTGTTCTATAAGATTAAGAATTTTTTCGGCCTCAAAATTAACCACTAACTGATATAGCCTGTCGGCAAATGATTGATAAGCCACAATTTCACGTAGTTGCTTGGCCTGCTCTTCAATGGCTTTTAAGTCACCCATTAAAGCAAAATGATACAATTGTTGTAAGATAGCCGCAGGTAAAGCCACTAAGTGAGCCGAGACATCTAAAGGATTAGGAGACGGGGGTTCAACCTCAACGGTTTCTCGCTCCCAAGTTAAATGTAAATGGGTTTCCAATAAAGTCAGTAATTTATCCATTGGGATAGGTTTCGATAAAAATGCGTTACAGCCATTTAATTTATACTCAGGTTGATTTATATCAATCATACTTGCTGAAACTGCAATAACAACAGTTTGTTGCAATTCAGGTGTTTGGTGGATATGCTGGATTAACTCAAAGCCAGTCATTACGGGCATCACCAAATCAGTCAGAATGGCATCTGGCCGAAAAGTGATGGCTTTTTCTAACGCAATCTTACCGTTTTCGGCGGTTATCAACTCAAAACCGAGTGGCTTCAAAATACTCACCAATACCGAACAGTTAAAAGGGTTATCATCAACCACTAAAATTTTACGTCGCACCCCTAAATAGCCTGTTATATTAGGCAAGGGATCAGCCATTGGATTAATTGAAATATTTAATGCTGCCACAGGCAACCAAATTTCAAACCAAAAAACTGTTCCTTGCCCTAACTCACTTCGCACCTGAAGTTGCCCGCCCATCACCTCCACCAACCGTTGGCTAATGGCTAAACCCAAGCCCGTGCCTTCCCTTTTATATTTTTCCGCCCCAACTTGCTCAAACGGCTGAAAAATGAGCGCTAATTCATCAGGCGATATGCCCACGCCTGTATCTTCAACTTCAAAATGCAGCAATACCCGACGCACCTGACTTGAATTATCTTGACTTAATACCGACACTCTTAAAAAAATGTGACCTTCTTCCGTAAATTTAACCGCATTCCCCAATAAATTTAATAAAATTTGACGCAACCGCTTCTCATCCACCTGAACACAGGATGGCAATGGAGTAATCGCAATATAAATGAAATGATGGTGTTTTTGCTCGGCCCATATCCTAATAATATCCTCAATCCCTTGCAAAAAACCGGCCAAATAAATAGGCGTGGGATAAATTTCCAGTTTGCGTGCCTCAATTTTAGCTAAATCTAACACATCGCTAATTAAAGTAAGTAAATGGTTGCCGCTGTCATAAATAATTTTAATTTCATTTTTTTGAAACTCGCTTAACGAATGATCCCGTAATAAAATTTGGGCATATCCCAAAATGCCATTCAAAGGTGTCCGTAATTCATGGCTCATGCTCGATAAAAACTCACTCTTAGCCTGATTAGCCACTTCCGCCCGCGCCCGCGCCTCCTCTGCCGCCGCCCACGCCACTTCCGCCACTTGTTTCGCCTGAGCTAATTCCTCAGTCCGCTGGGCGACTCGATCCTCTAATGTCGTAAAAGATTCCTGTAATTGTACCGCCATGTGCTGAAACGATTTACTTAATTCCCCCACTTCATCATCTCGGTCAATCGTTAAAGGTTGTTGCCATTGACCTTGAGCAATCGCTTTGGCTGATTGATTGAGGCTGAGAATTGGCTCTGTGACCCAACTCACCGCAAAAATACCTAAACCTATGGCGATGATGAGTGAACCGATAATTAACCTAAAGGTATTGATATTACTCGCTTGAATATGCTCCATGAAATCAGACTCAGGAATCACCACTACAATGAGCCAATCTAAACCATATTCATCACGAAAAGGGGTCACTTGAAGAAATTGCCGCGCCCCATTCAGGTTAAACTCGCGCGAAAGAGTGGCTTCGATACCCCTTAAATCACCGAATTGGTCTGTTAAATAGCGCGCCGCCGCCTGCGTCAATTGATTTTGGCTCTCAGTGGCTTTCAGCCGATGTTTTTCCTTACCATCTGCACTCACCTTAAAAGAAGGTTCATTAGTGGAAGTTGCCACCAACAGTCCTGACCGTTCCATCACAAAAGTTTGGCCTGACTTACCAATCACCAATTTTTGTAAAAAACTACTCATTTGCCCTAAAAATAAATCTTCCCCAACCACCCCCAACAAATCACCTTGTTTATCATACACAGGTCGCCCGCCCGAAATCGCCATATCCTGTCCCGTAAATAAAATATAAATCCCACTCCAGGCATGACGCTTGGCCTCAATGGCTGCTTTATACCAGGGACGCGTCCGCGCGTCATATTTTAGAACAGTCGTTAATACTTCCCCCCGCCGCCCCTGGGCATCAGTGGCATATTTATTAAAAGTACCACTGGTAAAATTATCCGTAGCAATCACATAAAGCGACCCATCCGCCCCCTCTCGTCCACTATTAATCACGCCACCTTGCGAATTACCAAAATAAACACTGGAAACCGTTTCAAATTGTTGGATTTGTTGCCAAAAATAGCGTTCCAACGCGATAGGGTCTTGATTATTAATGAGATTTGTTTCCATCACCGTGACGTTAATACGATTTATTAAGGGAGGAACATCTAAAAACATGTGTAATTCCTGCTCTACCCGCGCCGTAATTTCCTGACGTAATTGGGCTGCCACGTCATTCACCGCCACTTGTCCATTACGAAATGATAAATAGCCTGTCAAGGCCACCGCCAAAACAATAATCACCACAAAAGGGGCAATCAAGACTGTTCTGAGCGAAAACCGTCCCAAAAAAGGTATTTTGTTTTGCATTTGTAACATAATAATACTCCTTCATATTTTAAAGATAACGCTAAACATGAGTCATCCCGAATTTTAAATGAAACGAAAATGATGTTTCCGTAGCGAAAACCGCATGTCATTCTGAGCGAAGCGAAGAATCCCTGCAACCTTGAACTAAAAAACGAGGTTATCGGCCCCGAAAATCAATTTGGTAGGCTCAGTATATCCAGATTTAGCCCCCTCACCCCAGCCCTCGCCCTTTGGGAGAGGGAGTATCTTGTCTCCCCTCGCCCTTTGGGAGAGGGGCGGGGGGTGAGGGGAATTTAGTTGTTGCACCCAAATCTTGATATACTGAGGCTACATTTTGGGGATTCTTCACTCCGCGACACTCCGTTCAGAATGACATGCCATTTAAGAAAATCGTTTTCGTAGCGAAAAACGATTATTGAGCAAATCTAAAATTCGGGATGACTCCTGTTTTACAACCGATAAATTCCCACCTGCGCGGCCTCATCCCAAAAGAGACGTAGCAACGTTAAATTTTGCGGGGCCTGGGGCAGCCGATAATCTACCACCAGATATGTCACCCCTTTAGCCCGTAACATGGCGATACCTTTAGCGGTAGGGAACTGTATCATTTCGTCACGCAAAGCCGCATGGTCAGGCGGGAAAAAGCCCGAATAACCATTGATTAACTTGGCTTGAAAGGTTGGCTGCCTTAACATCCAACGTACCGTTGGCTCAAAAGCGGCCACGCCATTATCTATTGCAAAAGGTAACATGACGATAGTTAAGGGCTGCGGTTGTTCGTTGAGCCATGTTTCCCACGCCGCCACAGGTTCAGGCGGTGGCATGGGCAATAAGGGCAAGGGCAAGGCCAAACTCTCCGCTAATACTAGGGCGAGGCAGATATAGAAAGGAGTGCAAACCTTTAGGTTTGCCGCACCACAAACAAGCAAACCTAAAGGTTTGCACTCCTTTTTGCAACAGAGTTGTAGCATAACATCTAACCCCAACCCCGCCAATAACGCTAAATGAAGTTGCATGAAAATTGCAAAGCGAAAGGGACTCCGTAATTGGGCGAAACCAGGCATGAAATCCCGTAACCATTGATAAGGTTGATAGCCCATGACATGCAGCCGCAAGCCAAACGACAAGAACCAGGCCAACCCTATCGCTATGACCAAAATTCCCCTCACCCCCAGCCCCTCTCCCACTGGCAGAGGGGGGATAAACGCGACTCCCTCTCCCACTGGGAGAGGGTTGGGGTGAGGGTCTAAGTTCATGGTAGTGGGTTTTGAAAACCTGTGAGGTTTGGTTATTGCCCCCACTATGGCAAGCAAAATGATACCCATGCCAGAAAATAGCCGTTGCCCCGCCTCTGAGCGTAACCCCAAAATTTGCCCATAGATGATATTGTAATCCAAAAAGCGAAAATAATCATTTAAATGGGCCGAGTTTTGCTCAATGGTAGTGGCACTCCGTTGAAAGGCATGGCGCGCCAGCTGTTGCTGTTGCATTACGGGGAAGGGCGCGGTTAAGGCTATGCTAAGTAATATGACAAATACAGTATGGTGAAAAATTTGTAGGGGCAGGGCTTGTCCCTGCCCCCAATTGGGGCGACCACAAGGGTACGCCCCTACACTCCCTAATAATATCGCTAAGGGCAAAAATATTAGGCTGAATAAACCATAATAACCGCAGGTCAAAAATATGACTGCTGGGCCGAGGGCTAGGGCAAGGTCATGTTTGAAGCTCATATACCAACGACTTAAAAATAGCAACGTCCACAAATAGCCAAAAATGGCCGTCAATTGTAATACACCTAACTCTTGCATTACGGCAGGCAACGCAGCCATAAGCAAGCCCGCGCCGAGACTGGCTTGGGATGAGACATGCCATTGTCGTAATAACCAGTAAGTAAACCAACCATTCATGGTGAGAAAAAGTAATAAAACGAAGTTATAGGCCAGAATCGGCGAAAAGCCCCATAAAGGAAGAGCCAACCATGCCGTCAGGGGTTGCGGTTCGGAGAAGGCGAAAGTGCCAAGTTCAGGGGCAAATATGGGCGCGTCCCAATATCCCGCCATTTCAGAAGGGTTACGGAGTTGCTCAATATTCCATTGGAGCGTCCATAGATTGAAGAGGGGAACGGTGACGGCGGTTTCATCGCCGAGAGGTAAATGAGTGGTCAGGTGTAAGGCGAGGGGATAGGTCAAAATGAGTGACCACAGCGTGAAAATCAGCCATAGGGTTATGGGGCTACCAGAACGCGAAGAACGCGAAAAATACGAAGAAATACGAAAAAAAGAGCCTTTTCGCATTTTTTGCCTTTTTTCGCTCCTTCGCGTTCCTTAGCGCACTTGGGCTAAATTGGCGAAGGGAATATAATGTAATGCACCGTCCAGCGTGAGGTAAGCCCCAGGGGTGATGATGCCTGTGGCGGTGGCTTGGGGTTGGTCGGGATATGACTCAATATTACTAATTGCGCCAATAAATTCGCCCCGTGTGACCCGCACGCGGCTGCCAACGGCGAGAGGGCGATTGACGGGCGCGGCTTCCTGCTCAAAGGCACTGGTGGGGGCAATTTTACCCGTGACGGCGAAAATGACGGGGGCTTCTTGCGCCAAGCCCCAGGGGTCGGGTGGGGTGAGTGAGGGGGTGAGGCCACGAATAGAGACTTCGCGCCCACCTAAATTACGCAATAAATTGAAAGTATAACTGGACATGGGCAGGTCGCCAAAGCCGTCGGTGGCGACCACGCAGAGTTTGGGCGCGGGGTTCAGCTTAAGCAAGGTTGCATCAATGCTGCCCACAATAATGCCGCGTACCGCATGGGCTTCGGCTTGGCGTATTATTTCTTCATCTACCGATTGCCCCGCCAGTAAAATAGTGTTTTCGGCATGGGCATCAATCTCCGCCGCGTCCATGTGGTCGGTGGGGCTTTTCACCATGTTCTTCAGCAAGCCATACGCCTCGCCACCAAAACCACAACTGGCCTGCACCATTGACCCCATGGCCTCAATGATAACGCCACGATTGGCAATAACCCGCGTGACCGTGCCATCAATGAAGGCTTGGACTTGCGTAATAGTTCGTTCCGTTTCCAATAAAACCCAGCCTGGCCCGATGGAAGCAATGCGTCCTTTGGTCGGGGCATAAACCGATTTTTGGCCGAATGTCCCCTTGCGGCTGGCTATCAATTCGCCCTCCTCCACCACCTCGCCCTGCTGTTTGAGCATGACTTCGCTCATATCTACGCCATACTTGGCGAGTTTGCGCGAGACATGCAGCGCGACATAACGGCTCGGCAATTCAGCCCGCGCCACAATATCTAACGCGCTGACCTGCTGCCCGCGTTGAACTAACACTTCGCCTAAGCCAGAAAGCAGCCGTTTGACGACGAGTTTTTGGTCATTATTGATGGTGATGGTGGGAAGTTGCATGGAGAATTAGGAATTAGGAATTAGGAATTAGGAATTAGTCAGTTTTTAATTCCTAATTCCTAATTCCTAATTGTCAATTGTTATCTGTTCTTGCCATTGTTGGAGTTGTTGGTGGCGGGTGGAGTCGTCGGGAGAGAGTTTGAGGGGGCGACCGCGCGTATCAATGATGAGGCCGAGAACGCCGCCGTTGACCTCCGCCGTTGCGCCTTGACCAGGGTAGCCTGGCACAATGTCAAATTCATACGCGGGACGGATTTCCACTTGGGCGGTCTCGTCGGCGGCGAGGGGCAACCGTTGAATGATGCCATAAGGTACATCTAACGACTCGGTGCGCTCATCGGCGTAAGTTATTTTAATTTTTACGGCAGTTTTGCCGACAGTGCCATGCCCTGCGGGGGCGATAACCGTGCCTAAATTAAGGAATGTATCTTGTAAAATCACCTGCACTGCCGCCATTGGCTCAACCACCGCAATCGCGCCTAACACATTGGTCAGGCCATGTTGGTCTAGGGCAAGGCGAGTCATGCCCCAGGGTTCAAGGGCATCAAGCAATAAAAGGGCGGCATGGGCGGGGTTGGGTGCGGCGGCGAGGGCGCGGCCGCTACCCACAATGAGATTCCATTGCGGGTCTAATTGACCGAGTTCGGCAAAGCGCGGCCAACCTTGCCGCGATTGATTGACCGCCAGCCGCATGGCTTCACGGGCCATGGCATATTCTATCAATAATCCATCTTGGCTGAGGGGAATACTGGGTGGGGCGAGCGTTTTATTAAGTAACTGATTATAAAGGTCATCAGGGTCTATTTCAAAAGATAACCAGCGTTGAAATTGTGCTAACGGTACAAGTTGTAATAATGCCCCTAAACTATGCCCCACGCCCGCGTCGCTGCGAATGGTCAACCCGTGATAAGGCGTAAGATATTGGCTTGGCTGTACCTCCACCGCGACGGAAGTGGCACGGCTGCCGACATCCACCCCTAATACATTAAGGCCATCTTGTTGCCCCAAAAAGGTGATAACTTTTTGAAATGATTTGCTCGTCGGCATGAGGGGGTGCGATAGCCAATTATTAAGAGTTTCCACTTGTGGCAGACGGGACATTTTGCGTTGCAGGTAAAGCCGCTCTAGCTCCAGTTGCGGCGCGGCCAAATTTTCGGTGGTCAGGTCGGGGCGGATGTTATCGACGGCGGTCGGCGCGGCCAAATTTTCGGTGGTCAGGTCGGGGCGGATGTTATCGACGGCGGTCACATGCGCGCCTAAAATCTCGGCAACGGCGGGGCGCATGTCGATATTGCCCGCATAGAGGACGGCAGGTTTACTGCCCTCTGGCAACAGGTGCATCGCCATGGCGATGAGGTTCGCCATATCCGTTACGGGACGTTTCGCCCCACCATCCGTGCCGCCGACCAATAAAATGGCTTCGGGTGGATGTTGTTGCAGAGCTTGCAGCCGATGTTCCATGTGACGGGCGCGGCTGCCTCTTTCCATATCTAACGATAATTCCGCCGTCAGTTGGGTATAAATGGTGGTGGCGGCGCGCCGCGCGCTATCTAATGAAATGTCGTTAATGAGGCCAACCAACGCCAATGGCAACGGTTCGCCTGCACTAGAGACGGCGAGAAATAAATCAACCCCTTGTTGGCTAGAGGTTTGCGGGGTGATAGGCCGCCCGCCTGGGGTGAGCAGGGTGCGCCCACTTTGCGCCTCTAGGCCACGAATGGCCTCTTGAATGGCCAGGGTGAGGTCGCGCCAGGGGGCGTCATGGGTGCTGGGGGCGTAGCTGGTGGCCTTGAGGCGATAGCCCTGTTTGCTGCGCTCAATGAGGCGTAGCTGGTGGCCTTGAGGCGATAGCCCTGTTTGCTGCGCTCAATGAGGTAGGCGGTGGTGTTGACGTTGCCGCAGGTGACGGCGAGGATGCTTTTGCTCTTTTTTTTGCTCATGGGTGATGAGTTATGAGTGTTGAGTTATGAGTGATGAGTGAACGGCAAAAATCAATTCATAACTCATAATCTATAAATTATTGCATTAAAAAATCTTTCAATTCAAGGGGTTTGAGATTCAGAGTGGGGATAGCTGCCAAGTCAATCTCCTCAATGGTATAGCGACCAGAACTGGGGTCAAGAAATTCAGGGCCACTTTGTTGAGTCAGGTCATATTGCAGTAGTT
>JFJP01044093.1_pt1 | contig 11432 bp, 13 predicted proteins | sample 431651 | NCBI WGS metagenome assembly JFJP01 (sample SAMN02602958, study PRJNA72255) | Microbial mat metagenome, whole genome shotgun sequencing project. | biome: fresh water; feature: sink hole; material: water; isolation source: purple microbial (photo- and chemosynthetic) mats found in... | reverse complement strand
GGAGCAGATTTCCTGGTTGACTTTTCTTTTGCCGGCGGCCTTACCGCTGATTCTGACGGAGACACTATCTCCTTCCGGATTGATGCGGACGGAGCATGGACTTGGGCTATGCCAACCTATAACATAGCGAGTACAACCGGCGGTGTCGTTACCACCAACGTAACTGGAAATATTTCTTCCTCTCTTACGGCACCGGCAGCTTACTATGATTCGTCTTTGGATGCGGGCGGACCGGATTATAATCTGGTTTTTACTAGTGGTGATGTCCCCCCCTGGACCTGGGGCGCACACTCTCCTGTAGACGGAGGGAGATATAGCTCGGAAGCTTTCATTGTGAATAACGAAAATGAAGTTTCCATTAGTCTTGACGGGGATCTTGTCCCAGACGTAACCTACACCTTTTTGGCACCTTTAACTGCAGACGGCACCTTAAATTTTTCCATTGATGCAACCGGCAACCCGCCATCTGAATATTCTTCTGCGACGATCGCCTCCACTTCAGGATCCGACATACTGAGCCTGGATATGACCGGAAACGGAACATCGGATCTGGTTTTAAGCTTTCTCTCTCCCTTAAACTCCAACGGAACCATAACTTTTGACATTGACACCCATATTCCGCCATTTGAGTACCCGAATGCCTCCATTGACAATGATGCCTCAAATGCAAGTGCTCTCTATATGGACCTGAATGGAGACAGCATCAATGACGTCAATTTTTCATTTCTGGCTGCAGGAATACCCCAGTCCCTGACCGGAAATGGAACATTCATTTTCGATATCGATCCCAGGGTTCCTCCGACGGAATATTCCAACGCGACCATCTCCGGTGATACGGATGAAGTGATGATCGACTTGAACAATGATGGTGAAGATGACATCACCTTCTCTTTTCTCACACCATTACCAACTGGAGCATCCGCACAGGACAGTGCCATCACATTTGATATTGAAGGAACAACTGCATGGACTGCCGTCCCAACGAATTCAAACGGGTATTATGAATTTATGGTGGATTTTCTGGGAGGCGATATCGGGGTGACCGAGAACGATCTGGAGTTCAACATTGGTACCAAGGATGATGGAACCGGACAATTTATTAATGATTCTCTCACAACCACTCAATATGCACGGTCATCTACCACGACATTCCAATCCGCCGATGGTTATGGAGCGGGCGATCTTGAAGGCGTTGACGTGGATACGGACGGTGCCATGACCGGCATCTATTCAAATGGTCAGCTTATACCGCTTTATCGCATCGCTCTCGCCAATTTCCTGAATGAGCATGGACTATCCAAACTGGGAGGCAACCTGTATCGTGAAACCAGGGACAGCGGAACCGCCATCACCAATAAACCCGGCACAAACGGTCTTGGAAGCATTACACCCAACTCTCTGGAGCAGTCTAATGTCGATATTGCGAATGAATTTGTAAAGATGATTACTACCCAGCGGGCTTTTCAGGCCAACTCGAAAATTGTGACCACGGTCGATGCCATGCTTGGAGAAGTGATCAATATGAAACGGTAAAACAGAAAACCCCCAACTTTTCGTCTTGTAAAAATCCGGAAAAGGAATCTCTCTCTTTTCCGGATTTTTTTGTCTGACTTTCCAGTGTATCTGCTGAATCTACCCCTTGGTATGGTAATGGCTGGAGCCATGATCCGGCTGGCGGATGTCACGACATCTGTTTTGGCATTTACCGGAAAGAGTGTTGGGGATGATGGAAAGGGTTTTCCTCTGGTGATTGATCTTCAAGCCACGATGATCAGCAACCAGAAAGACGGAAAAATATAGGCTGAACGCCGATTTGTGCGCAGGGGTCAAAATCTACTGGTGATCAGAACGAGAATCCCAGGAAATGGCGATCGCCTGCCGGCAGAAGTTACTTCGACACATCTATTGGCTCATTCGAACGCTTTCGGCAGGCCAGTGTGAGGTTAATGAATGTATCCAGATAAAAAGATGACGTTATCAACTCAGATCATCCCGATGCTTAATATCGAGGATCATTCCGGAGAAAAGGTTGAGAATGTCGATGACCCTCGAATCACAAATTGTCCATCTGAAATAGAACTTATGTAATTGTGATGGAAACCGTGGTAACCGTGGCTGCACCGTTTTTATCTGTTACCGTAAGTGTAATAAGGTGTTCTCCAACAGAGAGGGTTGATATACTGAAGCTTCTTCCTGTACCGATGAATCCATCCAGATCGGATGTCCATACAAGGGAAGCTCCATATAAATTGCCATCCTCTGTGTCGGAACCGGTGCCGGTAAAAATCACCAGGGAACCGCCCGCATATGAAGATGTGCTGGCTGGATTGGTAATGGTTGCTGTTGGAACGGTATTCTCTACCGTAACCACAACTGAATCGGTTCCCGTTGCACCACTGCTATCGGTTGCAACCAGCGTAATGGTATGGTCACCACTGGATAGATAAGATACGGTTGATGAACCTCCGATTCCTACCCGTCCGTCTTTATTGGAAATCCATTCCAGAGAATCACCATCCAGAGAACCATCCTCCGTATCGGTTCCGGTACCGATAAATGTAATGGACTCTCCTTCAAAAATCGATTCATCGTCCGATGGAAATGTTATGGCTGCCGTGGGTGCCGTATTTCCGATCGTTATTGTGATGGATGCAACACCCATGGTATCCGCACTGTCAATGGCTTGAAGCTGAATAGTATGACTTCCTGGTGACAAGGTTTTACTTGTGAAGGAATTTCCTGTTCCAATCTGGCCATCCAGGTTGGAATTCCAGATCAACGAAAAATCTTTCAGAAATCCGTCTTCCGTATCCGTTCCGGTACCGCTGAAGGTTATGTAGGCTCCCTCGCTGTAACTACCGGCATTGACAGGAGAGGTGATCGTGGGTACCGGAATCGTGTTGCCCTGCGGGTTTACAATTACATTAATGGCTGTACTACCGGTTCCACCATTGTTATCCGTTACGGTGAGCGTGATCACATGCGTTCCGTTTGATAGGGAAACATCCCGTATGGATGTACCAATTCCCAGCCGGCCATCCTTGCTCGAATGCCATTCAATGGCTCCTCCGGTCAGTGTTCCGTTTTCCGAATCGGTTCCAGACCCGGAAAAAGTGACCTTATCATTTTCACTGAAGGCTGCATTATCTTCCGGATTGCTGATGGTCGCTGTCGGTAATGTGTTGAGTCCCTGGGGTGTGACAGTTTCCTCCATCTCATCACCACTTGTACCGATTATGCTGACCAGTCCGATTATGATAGCTGATCCCAACAGAAAACTGCGAAAAACAATATAGACGATTTTTTTGATTTTCATGATTTTGAAAACTCCTGTATCTGCGTTTTAAACGCATAAAAATCAAGATAAAGGAACGACTACTCTTCGGCAAGGGCGGACCCGGCAAGAGACCCTGCTGTTGCGCCTATGGCCATGGCACCGGGGGTTCCGCCTAAAGCGTCAAGCGTTACCGAACTCGGACCGAGTGCTGTTCCAGTAGCCGATCCTGCCGCTGCTCCTGCAGCACCACCACCCAGTGATCCAAGGAGGCCTCGTGAAAAAATTGAACCATCGTAAAACTTGAACTCTCGAGGCGCCATGTATACTTTTACGTTTGCATTAGCCACTCCATCTTTAAAGCTGACAAAGTTCACCTGTGCTCCGCGGAGATATGCATTTGTCTCACTGGTAACCTGGTCAACAGAAATGTTGTTATACCCTGCAGCTGAATAGGCATTGATGATCATCCCGGCCACCCGTTCTGAAATTTTCCGGTACCCGTCAATAACAGCGGCTCTTTCCGCCATCAATTTTTTCTGTTGGGGGGTCCCGGTTTCAGGCTCGATTCCCTGTCCCCGTACACTGATCAAAATCTTTTGCGAAGCTTCTTCCGGTTCCAGTCCGGGAATCAGATTTAACGCACTGTTGTTCATCGTGGTTTGATATTTTATTATTTCATGGTTGCTTGAACATCCATTAAAAAACAGGAGCATGGATACCATCAGAACAGGTATCCATTTCCGGTTTGATACACCACAATCCATTTTCATTGTTTGTTCTCCTTCAGAAATGCGGGTGATTCATCCGTACTGTTATATATATTGTTCCGAAGATGGGGGCTTTCTAAATACGGAAATTCATTCCTGAAGCTGCAAGATTTTCCGGAAACCATGCCCATGCAAAGCATCGGACCATACCACCTGCAATGTTATGAACTTGAATTTCCGGTTTCGTCATTATCTTGACATTGCACAAACAGGATTGACATGATTTCTCCTGTCCATGAATCAAAAATTTTTATTTAAAATAACAACTGATTGAAAATGAATGACTTTCAACCCTTCAATACACTGAGTTAGCTTGGCATGGAGCTTGCTTTTTTATGCTTGACGATTGACGACGATAGGCATTGATCATGAGACAATTTTATTAACCTGCGTACGAACTTCCCAGGCACAATCATAAGAGTAAGAACATGGACATTGCAACACTGCTCGGAACCATCTCTGCATTTGGACTGGTAATTATGGCTATTTATATGGGAGGAGGTATTTTACTGTTCATCGATGCCCCCTCACTCATGATCGTTGCCGGTGGAACATTCGGAGCAACCATGATCAACTACCCGATCAGAGATGTACTCGGTGCGTTTGGCGTGGTTAAAAATGTTTTTTTCACAAATCCCCTCCCCATTGGAGAGATTGCCGGTAAATTTGTAACATTTGCCGGGAAAGCCAGACGTGAAGGAATATTATCACTGGAATCAGATGTCCAGTCCATCCCGGATGATTTCTTTAAAAAAGGAATGCAGCTTTCTGTTGACGGAATTGAACCACAATTCATACAGGAAATTATGGAAACCGAAATCGATTTCCTACGCGAGCGGCATCAACTTGGAGCTGAAATATTCACAACCATGGGATCATTTGCCCCTGCACTCGGGATGGTCGGCACCTTGATCGGACTAGTCCAGATGCTTCAATCCATGGACAATCCAAGCTCCATCGGTCCGGCCATGGCTGTGGCTTTACTAACCACTTTCTACGGGTCGATACTAGCCAATCTCATATTTATGCCGGTTGCCGGGAAGTTGCGAACCCGAAGCAGGGAAGAAGTGCTGATAAAGGAAATGATTGTTCAAGGCATCGTCTCTCTTTCCCGTGGAGACAATCCACGACTGCTTGAACAAAAACTGCTTTCCTTCTTGGCACCTAAATTCCGTGAAAGCGCATTCAAATAAACACACATTCTTTAATAATGAAAATCATGCCATTTAGCCAGACAGGAAGTCACTACATGAAATCGAGCAAAGAAACAGAAAATCATCATTCCTTCTCAGACAGCAAGCTGCTCCAGTTGATGACGATTTCCCTTTTTATCATTCTGCTGGTTTTTTTTATTCTGCTGAATTCAATCGCCGTTAGAAACGAAAAAAAAGTGGTTGCAGCCATCGGATCCCTGCTAGAAAGTTTTGGCCAAAAAACAGGCGGCTTTTCGGCTGTTGATGAAATGGGTGAAAAAAATCTGCTCCCCTCCATAAACACATACACCGGAGAAATTGATATCTCCGACATTTTTAGTAACGATCCAACGCTTTTGCAACAAATAAAAATTATTGCCGATCCAAGAGGAAGCCTTGTCCGGATATCGACAGACCAGTTGTTTACCCTTTCTGAAACAACGATTCACCCCTCCGGGTTCCGGTTTCTAGATCGGATCACCAGGGTGATACAGAACAATAAATATCCTGTTGAGATTTCAAGCCATACCGACAACCTTCCGATCATCCCAAATGAGGAAAAATCCAATCAGGAAATCTCTGCCTTGAGAGCACTCCGCGTTCTTCAATATTTGACGGAAGGCCAGAATATTTCAATTGATCGAATCACTGCTTTTGGCTGGGGAGAACACCATCCTGCTTATTCTAATCGCATACTGGAAACCAGAAAACTGAATAACAGGATCGATTTTCTTTTTGTTCACAGACCGAAGAAGCAAAAGCCAAAAGACGGATTTATTTTCAAAGATTTCTTTTTCCGGTCATTTGAGTAGTGGAAATATTATGATGCGATTATTAAAAACAAAAAAAAAAACAGGCTCTCCAAAAATAAATCAGGATATATGGATGCTCACCTTTGGTGACCTGGTTATGCTTCTCCTGACCTTTTTTGTTATGCTTTTAAGCATGAAATCCATGAATCAGAAAGATCTGAGAGAATTATTTCCGGATACGACGCTTAAAAGCAGCCCCATGAAATATTCGAAAAACGGTTTTACCGGAAATGCACCGGATTTTTATGGTGATAATAAAAAAACAGTTTTCGTGGAAAATAAAAATGTTCTAAAACAAATCTTTACAATCATGAAAGATATTCAAACATCTCTTCCGAAAAAAGAGGTGATAGACCGTTTTGAAAAATCGATCCTCATGAAGGATGATCCAAAAGGAGTCATCATATCCTTTCAGTCCGGACAATTATTCGATCCAGGTGAAGTGACCATCCATCCATCTAAAATCGATTTCCTGAATGCTGCAGGAGATCTGTTGATAAAAACATCAAATAACATTTTGATAATGGGACATGCCAGCAACATTCAGCCTCAAAAAGCTGCATTGAAATCGAACTGGGATCTCACCCTGTATCGGGCACTTCACGTTATGTACTATTTAACCGCAAATTTTGACGTTTTGGAAAATCGATTCGCTGTGGGCGGTTTTGGAGATAAAAAACCCCACTTCCCCGTAACGGAAGCAGAAAATCGGAAAAATGACCGGATTGAATTTATTCTCATGAAAGCAATCGAATAATGGAAACCTATTCATAACCTCTTAACCAGATGTATACTGGAACCCATAATTGTTTAAAAAATACTTGACCTGCAGATATTTCCGGAGGAATCATGACTGAAAATGAAAGCAAAACCGAAGAAAAATCGGAAAACAAAAAGAAGCTTCCACTGAAATGGATCATTGCCGGGATTGCCGGGGTAGTAATCCTGTCCGGAGGAATACTCGGCGGCTATTTTTTACTGAAAAAACCGCCGGAAGAAGCTCATTCCAAAACGGAGTCGCATGAAAGTACCAGCAAAAACGATCTGTCTCAAACATTTCCATTGGATAAATTTGTAGTCAATCTGAATGACCAGGAAGGAAAACGCTTTCTTCATACAACCATTGAACTGGAATCATCGGCCCATGGATTTGCAGAAGAACTCAACTCAAAAATGCCTCAAATCAAGGATGCGATACTGATCGTCCTCAGCAGCAAATCACTTTCAGACGTTCAGGGAATTGACGGAAAACTTTCATTACGAAAAGAGTTGATTGCCGAAATCAATAAAATTATGAGTATTACCAAAATCCGCAATCTGTATTTTACTGAATTTGTGATCCAGTAAAGCCGATTCAAACGCTTTCATGACAAATTTTCATGTGAAATGCGCAGTGATCGAATTTCATTTTTCATCACATAAAGGATTATAAAACCGTATGAGTGAAATCCTGTCGCAAGAAGAGGTGGATAGTTTACTATCTGGTTTAAGTGCCGGTAAAATTGAAACGGAATCCGATAAACCTCCAAAGGAGATCAAAACCGACCTGTATGATTTCGGCAGTCAGGAAAGAGTTATCCGTGGGAGAATGCCCACCTTTGAAGTGATCAATGAACGGTTTGCCCGTGAAATCCGAACAACCATGTCATCTCTTCTTCATAAAACCGTGGATATCAGCGCAGAAGCCATGGAAACGATGAAATTTGCCGACTTCATCCGATCTCTCCCCGTTCCAACCAGCCTTCATCTTTTCCGGATGGATCCGCTTCGAGGACATGCCCTTATGGTCCTCGAAACCCAACTGGTCTTTAATCTTATCGATACCTTTTTTGGAGGAAAGGCAACCGGACAGGCAAAAATTGAAGGAAGGGATTTTACGATCATCGAAGAGACCATGGTAAAAAAAGTCGTGATCGCTTGTTTAAAAGATCTTGAAGAGGCTTGGGAACCGGTTGAGCCGATTAAAGCTGTTTTTGTGAAGTCGGAAGTGAACCCGCAGTTTGCAGCCATTGTTCTGCCTTCTGATCTGGTTATTGTCACAAAATTCGAAATCGAACTGGAACAATCCGCCGGAATGCTGATCGTTTGTCTCCCCTATGCCATGCTGGAACCGCTCCGAAGCATTCTCACTGCAGGATTTCAGGCGGAAACGCTGGATATCGATCATGCCTGGCAAAAACGGTTACGAGAAATCATTCTGGATTCAAAAGTGGATCTCAGGGTTCAACTTGGAACGGTTCAGATCAATGGAGAACGACTGATCCATATGAAGAAAGGAGATATCATTCAGTTAGACCAGGATGCTGACGGCTCTCTGATCGGAATGGTGGAAGGCTTCCCCAAACTGGAAGGATATGCCGGCATCCAGAGAGGATTTCAGGCATTTCGAGTTGTAAAACAGATACCTTTAGAATGAGGTTACCATGAAAGAAGAAAACAAAACAGCAGCCGCACAGGCTGAAGACAAGACAGCCAATGAAGATGCTTCTGAACGCACAGATCTCGATTTTATCCTGGATATCCCGCTTGAACTTTCCGTGGAACTGGGAAAAACCAAAATGCTGATTAATGACCTTCTCCAACTGGGTCAAGGCTCGGTTATCGAGCTTAATAAATTGGCTGGAGAGCCTCTTGAAATTTTCATCAACCGGAAGCTTGTTGCCAAAGGAGAGGTTGTGGTTGTCAATGAAAAATTCGGTGTCCGGCTGACCGATATCATCAGCCCGCTCGAACGGGTAAGGAGTCTCGGTCAATGAACCTGGTCGATACTTCCGCTCCTTCTGCTGTCATGCCTGATCTTTGGATCACCCTGCTGAAAAGCGGTATTATGCTGTGTATCGTTCTTGCGGCTCTTTTTATCGTGCTTTACTGGATTAAGCGGATACTTGAAGGACAAAGCCGTTTTCGCAGTCAAGGCATTATCCGACAGATTGCTTCTCATCATTTTGCTCCCAAGGAAAAAGTTGTGTTACTGGATGTTCTGGGTCAGAAAATTCTCATTGGAATCACCGCTCATTCCATCAATTGCCTGGGAACAGTTGAACCGGAAGCGGATTTCCATTTTTCTGAACCGGATGAAACCAAGGGCTTTTTCAGAGGACTTTTAAAAGCTTCCACGGAGAAGAATTCCGCACAAAAGGACTGACACTCAGGGCAAACAGAATATCCGGAGAATTGAATTCCATGAAAAAAAGGGATCATACCACCATCAACCTGTTTCGATTCTTCAAACCCCTAGTTACTTTTTTCAAAGACAGACCGGTTCGATTGATTCTTTTTCTGTTGATTGTCATTCAGCTTATGAATCCCGGTATTGGAAGCAGCGCCGGTCTTACATTACCCTCCTTGAACCTGAGTGTGGAAAAAACAGATGACCCGGGAAAGGTTGCGGTTGTACTTGAAATCGTTGCGCTGTTGACCATCCTTTCACTCGCTCCGGCCATTCTGATTCTCATGACTTCTTTTACAAGAATCGTGATTGTTTTTCACTTTCTCCGTCAGGCAATCGGCACCCAGCAAAGCCCTCCCAACCAGATTTTAATCGGTCTTTCCCTTTTTCTGACCTTTTTTATCATGACCCCTGTGTGGCAGGATATTTATCAAAACGCCCTGAGTCCGTATCTGGATGAAAAGATGAACTATCAGGAGGCCTTTACCAAAGCACAAGCTCCCTTGCGGAAATTCATGCTGAAAAATACACGCGAAAAGGATTTGGCTCTCTTTGTCAAGGCATCCAAGGTAAAACGCCCCCAGACACCGGATGATCTTTCTTTGCTCACGCTGATACCGGCTTTTGTGATCAGTGAACTCAAAACCGCTTTTATTATCGGTTTTGTCCTGTATATCCCTTTTTTAATAATCGATATGGTTGTGGCCAGTGTTCTCCTGTCCATGGGAATGATGATGCTGCCTCCGATTATGATATCTCTCCCGTTCAAACTGATGCTGTTTGTCCTTGTAGACGGATGGCATATGATTGTCGGGTCCATGCTGAACAGTTTTGGGATGTTCATGATATGACACCTGAATTTGTTGTTAATTTTGCAAAGGAAGCCATTATCCTTACCATTATCGTTTCCATGCCGATGCTTGGGCTGGGACTGATTGTCGGGCTAGTGGTCAGCATTTTCCAGGCTGTGACATCGATTCAGGAAATGACACTCTCCTTTATTCCGAAAATTCTTGCTGTTTTTCTGGGTCTCCTCTTTTTTGCACCATGGATGCTGGAAAAGCTGACAACCTTTACGCAGAAGATTATCGCCAATATTCCCATGTATATCCGGTAGCTTTCTATCGGACGTTATTTACACTGATCAAATACACATGACTGAAATAATCGATATTTCACCGGATCAATGGAAAATTTTTTTGCTCGTACTGACGCGGGTCAGTGTGGTCCTTTTCCTGTTCCCGATTTTCGGAACCCAGGTACTTCCAGGGCTTGTAAAAGCCGGCCTTTCACTTGTAATCTCCTTGGGATTATATACCGTCGTAAAAGTAGATCCTCTGTATTTTCCCGATTCCATTGTCGGTTTTACTGTTTTTATGGTTTCCGAACTGATCATCGGAGCAATCCTTGGGTTGAGCGTCCGCATGTTTTTATCAGCCGTTCAGCTTGCAGGACAACTTATCAGCTTTCAAATGGGATTTGCCATGATTAATGTTATAGACCCGCAGACCGGAGGTCAGGTATCCATCCTTGATGAAATCGGATACTGGATGGTGCTTCTTGTTTTTCTGCTTCTGGGGGGCCATCACATTATGATATATGCTCTGGCAGAAAGTTTTCAGCTTATTGATATGGGAATGATTTCCTTAAAAAAAGAGTTATTGATGAAGTTCCTGACTCTTTCGTCGGACATCTTTATCATCTCCTTGAAAATCGGAGCCCCTGCAATTGTCGCACTGCTTTTTGTCAGCACAGCCTTTGGTCTGAGTGCAAAATTTTCACCACAGATGAATATCCTGATTGCTGCTTTTCCCATACAGATTGTTGTCGGCCTTTTCTTTTTCGGAATCACCCTCCAGATTATCGTCATTGTATCCCGCTCCTACCTATTGCAGCTTCCACATCTATTCATCAACATTCTAACCTTATTGGGGTCTAAGTAACAGGATATCCAATGGCAGAAGATAGTTTTCAGGAAAAAACCGAACAAGCCACCCCGCGAAAACTCCAAAAGAGCAGAGAAGAGGGGCAGGTCGTAAAAAGCATCGAGATTCAGTCTGTTCTGGTTCTGCTTTCCGGATTGCTTGCACTGTACGGATTCGGCTTTTTCTATTACAAAGAATTCCTTTCCGTCATGCGGCACAGTTTTACATTTCACCATATACCGGAAATGAACCTCAGCCAGTGTGTCACACTGATCCAAAAGTTCGGATT